>MDTG01165225.1_pt1 | contig 38642 bp, 32 predicted proteins | sample 811421 | NCBI WGS metagenome assembly MDTG01 (sample SAMN05326645, study PRJNA326480) | marine metagenome | isolation source: seawater | place: Pacific Ocean: South East | collected 2011 | reverse complement strand
TAATGATGCGGTTGCGATGACCGGTGGGCAAACGCATGAAGGTGGTATAACACCTATTGAGATTGCTAATTTGCTGCATGCTTGCGGGGTGACGCCGTTGGTACTGGTCACAGACGACCTCACCCGCCACGATAAATCGGCTTATCCTGATGGGATGCGTTTTTATCACCGAAGCGCCTTGCAAATTGTGCAAAAAGAATTGGCCGAGGTAAAGGGCGTTAGCGGTCTCATTTATGACCAGACTTGCGCAACCGAAAAGCGGCGACGGCGCAAGCGCGGCAAGATGGTTGACCCGGATGAGCGGATTATAATCAACCCTGAGGTATGTGAGGGATGCGGTGATTGCGGTGTGCAATCAAACTGCGTGGCCGTTCTACCTTTAGAAACAGAATTAGGTCGCAAACGCCAGATTGATCAGTCTGCTTGTAATAAAGATTTTTCATGTGTTAAAGGATTTTGCCCTAGCTTTGTTAGCGTGAAGGGTGGCCAATTGCGTAAACCAGAAGCTACCCAGCTAAACAGTGACTTAGTTGTACCTGCACCTGTCTTTCTGCTTGATAGGCCTATGAGCATTGTTCTAACCGGGGTGGGCGGTACCGGTGTTGTCACTATCGGTGCTTTATTGGGGATGGCGGCGCATCTCGAAGGCAAAGGGTGCGGCATTATCGACATGGCAGGGCTGGCTCAGAAGGGTGGGGCAGTAACCAGCCATATTCGTATTGCTGGCACTCCTGAAGATATTTCAGCTATCCGCATTGGGCCGGGCAGTGCGGATGTTTTACTTGGCTGTGATAATTTGGTCAGTGCTGAGGCTGGGCTGTTAAAGCTTATGCGGGCAGATGGCCATGTTGTTGCAAATAGCTATGAGATGCCAACCGGCAATTTTACCCGTGATGCTGATGCAACTCTGCCTAGCGCGGATATTGTCCAGCGCCTGTCTGGTATTGTTGGTAAAGACCGCGCCTTTATGGTCAATGCAACCCAGATGGCTCTTAGTTTGCTAGGTGATGCCATTGCTGCCAATTTATTCCTGTTAGGGGTAGCTTTTCAGCGGGGCCTTATTCCGCTTTCTGCGGGCGCTATAGAAGAGGCTATAACCTTAAATAATGTTGCTGTTGCGCAGTCTAAACAGGCCTTTATGTGGGGGCGCCAATGGGTAGCAGGCCCTGATGAGGTGGAGGCAGCACTTGCCGCAAAAGCTTCTACGGTGACGCTCGGTATGGCTAGCCGCATTGAGGGTTTACAGGATATTGTTGCTGACCGAGTAGCCCGCCTTACCACCTATCAGGATAGGAGCTATGCAGAACAGTATAGCCGTTTGCTTAGCCCGGTTATCGCGGCCGATAAGGATGAAAACAAAAGATTATCAAAAGCTGCGGCCAGATATTTATATAAGATGATGGCTATTAAAGATGAGTATGAGGTGGCACGCCTTTATAGCGATGGGCAGTTTAGCCAGCAGATAAAACAGATGTTTGAAGGGGATGTGCGCCTGTCAGTGCATCTAGCACCGCCTTTATTGGCAAAGCAAGATCCAGCGACTGGACGCCCGCGCAAATCCCAATATGGTAGCTGGATTTGGCCAGCTTTCAAACTTTTGAGGCATCTGCGGGCAGTGCGCGGTACATGGCTAGATATTTTTGGTTATACAGAAGAGCGCAAAAGAGAGCGTCAAGCCCGGGATGATTATAACGCGATACTTGTAGAAATTTGTGCTAATCTGACGCCAAAAAATTATGAATATGCAGTAGAAATGGCAAGCCTTCCAGAAAAAATACGTGGCTTTGGACCTGTTCGCCTAAGCCATATGATTTCGGCAGAGACAGAATTAAAGGCGCTAAAAAAACGGTTCTATGCAAAATAGAATGGTGCAAGTAAAAAGACGAAACAAAAAGGTATAAAGGTAGAGGGTTATGAATTATACGCCGCCTATTGATGATATGAAATTTGGCCTGCGCTATTTGGCAGATTTAGATAAGCTTGCGGGGTTGCCGCCATTTGGGGATATTGGCACCGAGCTAGCAGATGCTGTTTTGGAGGAAGCTGGTAAACTGGCAGCGGATGTGATTGCCCCTTTAAATCATAGTGCTGACAATCAGGGATGTGTGCGCACCGAGGAGGGTGAAGTTAAAACTCCAGATGGGTTTGCAAATGCCTACAAAGCGATGGGTGAGGCCGGCTGGACTGCGATGGAAGCTGCCGAAGAATTTGGTGGCCAGCATATGCCGATGGCTGTTAGTGCCGCAGTGAATGAGATGTGGCAGTCTGCTAGCCTGAGCTTTGCTTTATGCCATTTGCTAACACAAGGCCAGATTTACGCGCTCCAGAAATCGGCTAATGATGCACAAAAAGAAATTTTTGTCCCGCCGATGGTGGAAGGGCGTTGGACAGGCACTATGAACCTGACCGAGCCGCAGGCAGGTACCGACCTTGCTGCTATCAAAAGTCGGGCGATCCCGAACGGCGATCATTATTTGATAAGCGGCCAGAAAATTTATATTACTTATGGCGAGCATGATATGGCAGAAAATATCATCCATCTGGTGCTGGCCCGCACACCTGATGCCCCGCCGGGGGTGAAGGGTATTTCTGTGTTTATCGTGCCAAAATTTCTTGTCAATGAAGACGGCAGTTTGGGCGACCGCAATGATGTGAAATGCCTATCTATTGAAAAAAAGCTAGGCATTAAAGCCTCGCCTACCGCTGTTCTGCAATATGGAGAGAAAGGGGGGGCAATAGGCTATCTGGTAGGAGAAGAAAATAAGGGGCTGGAGATCATGTTCGGCATGATGAACCATGCCCGTTTTGCAGTAGGCTTGCAGGGGCTTTCTATCGCGGAACGTGCTTATCAACAAGCGGTGGATTATGCCGCAAACCGGGTGCAGGGTGCACCGCTTGATAGGCCGGAAGGAAAAGCTATTATCGAACATCCAGATGTGTTGCGTCTGGTGAGTGTTATGCGCGCAGAGGTAGAGGCGATGCGTGCGCTTATCCTTGTTGGTGGGGCAGCACTTGATAAGGCCCACCATGCTGAAGAAGGTAAAAAAGCCTCTGAAGAGCAGCGTGCTTCCTTATTGATCCCAATTATTAAGGGATGGCTGACCGAACGGTCAGTGGCGCTAACCTCAGATGCGGTTCAGGTGCATGGCGGCATGGGATTTATTGAGGAAACCGGCGCTGCGCAACATTTTCGTGATTCGCGAATTCTGCCGATTTATGAAGGGACCACCGCTATTCAGGCAAATGATCTGCTTTTCCGGAAAACCTTGCGCGATAATGGTGCTGGGTTAAAGGCACTGTTTGCTGAAATCGAAGGCGATATGAAAGGCGTATCAGACCAATATTCAATGCCGGTGATGCAGGGGCTAGATACTGCTAGAGCCACTTTGGATACCTTGTCCGCACGTGCGAACAACCCCCGGGATGTGGCGGTTAGTGGGGTAGATTGGCTTATGTTGCTTGGCTATCTTTTTGGTGGTTGGCAAATGGCGAAATCAGCGCATATAGCTGGCAGTGATGCGGCAGCAACTTTTTCACCTGATTTTGTGGCGGCGAAGAAGGCTACATGTCAAATCTATTTATCTAGCTGTTTGCCGCATATTGGTGCTCTATCGGCTAAAATCTGTTCAGCTGGCTCTGATGTGTTGTCCATGCGTCCAGAATGGCTTGCCAGATAGGGCATTTCTTGTCAGATTGGCAACATCCTTTCCCGCCAAAGAACATTGGACGAAGTATATGAGCGATGATTTTAAATTTGATACGCTAAGCCTGCATGCTGGTCATGTTCCTGACCAGCGTTATGGCTCGCGCGCGGTGCCTATCCACCAGACTACTTCTTATGTTTTTAAAGATACGCGCCATGCCGCAGCACTGTATAATATGGAAGTGGGCGGGCATTTATATTCGCGCATTTCCAACCCGACTGTAGCTGTACTAGAACAGCGTATTGCCGCTCTTGAAGGTGCGGCAGCCTGCACCGCTACCGCTTCTGGCATGGCTGCCCTTTCCGCCGCATTAATGACGCTATGTTCTGCCGGGGACCACATTGTTGCATCTGGCCAGCTTTACGGGGCAAATGTGAATTTGCTTAAATATACCCTGCCTCGTTTTGGCATTGAAACCAGCTTTGTTTCTGCCACTGACCCAGAGGCCTTTAAGGCTGCAATAAAACCTAATACCAAATTAGTGTTTGGTGAGGTTATCGGTAATCCGGGTCTAGATATTATGGATGTAGAAGCGGTAAGCACCATTGTTCACGAAGCCGGTATTCCCTTGGTGATAGATGCAACTTTTAATACACCTTGGTTGTTAAAGCCGGTAACAAAGGGCGTCGATATTATTATTCATTCACTGACAAAATGGATGGGCGGGCATGGTGTGGCCGTTGGCGGCGCTGTTGTTGATGGCGGTAATTTTAACTGGTGTCAAAATGATAAATTTCCCACCATCTCCAGGCCGCATTATTCGATGGATGGTATAAATTTTGCCGAAGAATATGGTCCAGTTGCCTTTACGGCAAAGTTCCGTGCCGAAGCGATGTATAATTTTGGCCCCTGCTTGTCACCAACAAATGCGTTTCATTTACTGCAAGGGCTAGAAACCCTGCCGCTTCGTATGCAACGCCATATGGATAATACTTTTGCTCTACTTGATTTCCTGAAAGGTCATGAAGACGTGGCGTGGGTGCGTCATCCAAACCTAGCTGACCATCCGGGACATGAAGTTGCTAAGCGTCTGATGCCGCGCGGCGCAGGCTCTATAATTAGTTTTGGTGTTAAGGGCGGGCGGGATGCCGGGCGCGCCTTTATTGAAGCGGTGCAATTGGCCTCGCATTTAGCGAATGTGGGGGATGCCAAGACCCTTGTTATTCATCCTGCCAGCACGACCCATTCGCATATTGATGCAGAGGCGATGAAGCAGGGCGGTTTGAGCGATGATTTGATAAGGCTTTCTGTAGGCTTGGAAGATATTGACGATATCAAGGCTGATTTTGAAAATGGTTTTCGGGCTGCTCGTAAAAAGACCACTGGCTAGGAGCGATTATGTTTGCGCACATTCAGGCACAGAAAAGCTATTTCTCCACAGGGGGCAGAAAATTTAACGACCAAGCGCCTTTTTTGATTTTTCTGCATGGTAGCGGGCAATCCCATTTAAGTTGGGTGTTGCAAACACGTTTTTTTGCTCATGAAGCATTCAATGTCATAGCACCAGATTTTCCGGGACACGGGCTGTCGGAAGGGAAGCCATTGGCGCATATCGAGGAAATGGCAGACTGGATTATCGTGCTCATGGATACGCTTGGCATCTACAAGGCCGCAGTGCTTGGCCATTCACAAGGTGGGCTGGTGGCGCTAGAGCTTGCGGCCCGCTATCCAGCGCGTGTTGATAAAATAGTATTGATCGCCTCTGCACTCGCGATACCTGTAAATGATTATTTGGTTTCTGCGTCAAAAGATAAACAGCCCGCCGCGATTAAGATGATGACGGGTTGGGGGCATAGTAGCGCAGGGCATTTTTACGATAACACCCAGCCCGGTTTTTCACATCTAGGTTTTGGGCGTGCGCTTATGGCTAGCAATAATACCGCCAGCTTGCATGCCGATTTGAGGGCTTGTAATGCGTATAATGGCGGCGCGGAGGCAGCTGCCGCCATTCATCAGCCATGCCTGATCATATTGGCAGGCTCGGACAAGATGACGCCGATTAAAAAAGGGCGGCAATTAGCGCAAGCAATAAACGGCAGTCAGCTGGTCGAAATTTCTGGGGCTGGCCATATGCTACCCTCGGAAAGTCCAGATGAAGTAAATTCAGCGCTTGCAGGTTTTTTGCCCGCGCCTGTTTAATGCTATCTATCACCAGCTTAAATGTCGTGCTAGACGTAGTTTTTTAATATAATTCAGGGAAGAGTGTGGTATGTCTGCATCAAAAATCTTTTCAAATATTGCTGTCATTGGTGCCGGGACAATGGGTAGCGGTATCGCCGCGCAAATTGCGAACGCGGGTTTATCTGTTTTGTTGTTAGATTTGCCATCTAGACCAAATCAGGAGGCTAGCCCCGCAGAGCAGGCTATTCAAAAGCTGTTAAAGTCTGAGCCACCACAATTTATGGATCCCAGCATTGCCGAGAAAATCACAACAGGGGATATGGAAGCTGATTTCGAAAAATTGGCAAAATGCGATTTGATTATTGAAGCGATTATTGAACAGCTACCTGTCAAGCAAACTTTGTATAAGCGGCTCTATGAGACAGTGTCTGAGAATTGTGTCATAACCTCAAACACCTCTACCATTCCTATCTCACTCTTAACCGCGCAGATGCCTGCCGATTTTTGCACGCGCTTTGCTATTACCCATTATTTTAATCCAGTGCGTTATATGCGCTTGTTGGAGCTGGTTAGCGGGGCAGAAACGAAGCCAGAAATTTTAGATAGGTTAGCAGAATTTAATGATCAAATGCTTGGTAAGGGGGTGGTTCGCTGTCAAGATACCCCCGGGTTTCTCGGCAACAGAGTTGGTGTTTTTGCACTGCAAGTGGGCTTGCATGAAGCCCTCGCTAGTGGGATTGCGCCGGAAGATGCCGATGCACTCATCGGCCGGCCTATGGGCATTCCAAAAACCGGGGTGTTCGGTCTATATGACCTCATCGGCATTGACCTGATGTCGGATGTTGTAAAGTCTCTGGCCACTATCCTACCCGAAGGCGATGCATTTCATCAGGTCGGCTTTGCGCCTGAATTAGTGCAGCGAATGATCAAGGATGGCTATACGGGCAACAAAGGTAGAGGCGGCTTCTACCGTGCAGGGGATAAGGGGCGCGAGGTGCGCGTCATCGCTAAAGGTGGTGTTGATAAGGGCTGGGTTGCGGCTTCAAGTCAGCTTCCAGCTGCGGCTATGCGTGCTGCTGAATACCAAGCGCGTCAGTCAGAACCGCTAGAGGCAATTTTCGAAGACAACAGCAAAGAAGGGGCGTTTGCCCGCCGTGTATTGCTCCGAATCCTATCTTATGCAGCTAGTCTGGTACCAGAAATTACGGCATCTGCGCAAGATATTGATGATGCCATGAAGCTTGGTTTTAATTGGCAACGCGGTCCTTTTGAGATGATTGATGCAGTTGGCATTGAACGGATTAAAGCGCTAGCAACACAAATGGCGTTACCGCTACCAGAACAGCTATCCCAGCGCAGCCAGCCTTATTACCGCGCCAAAAGGGGGCAGTTGGAAATTGAAATTGCAGGTTCAGGGTATAAGCCTGTTAGTTTGCCAGATGGCGCGATGCGCTTTTCAATGTTGCGGCGGTGCACAGAGCTGTTAAAAACTAATGATGCCGCTAGCCTTTATCGTTTGGAAGGGGATTTGCGTCTTATTGAATTTCATTCGAAAGCAAATGCGCTAAATGATTTGTCCATGCAGATTGTTTTGGCAGCTACCTCTGACCATGGGCGCGGGATAATTGTGCATAATGATGCTCAGCATTTTTCGGCAGGTGTGGATCTAAACCATTTTCAGGCGCTGATCAAAGCCCAAGATTTTGATGAGGTTGATGCATTTCTTAACCGTTTTCAACAAGCGGTAAAGGCGTTGAAATATACTCCTGTACCAGTCGTAGGCGCCCCTTCTGGTTTGGCGGCTGGCGGCGGCTTTGAAGTGCTGATGCATTGTGACAAGCTGGTTGTGCATACTAATTCAGTGCTAGGGCTTGTGGAATCAGGAGTTGGGCTTGTGCCAAGTGGTGGAGGTGTCAAAGAGAGCTATCTTCGCTGGTATGCAAAAACCGGAGACTGGGATGAAGCAGCATGGAAAGTTTGGCAACAAATTGGCTATGGTCGCACTGGAAGCTCACCACAATTATCTGCCAAGTTTGAATATTTTCGTGATGGGCATGATATCGCCGTAATGAGCCGGGACAGGTTGATGTCCAGAGCAATTACAGAAACTAAGGCGCTAGCAAAAAGTTATCAGCCAAGCAAGGCGCCTGAAGTGATGCTTGCTAGTCACAGCCTAATAGAAAAGATGGATAGCTTTATGCAGGCTGGTGTCGATCAAGGCATTTTTACTCCGCATAATAAAACCGTTGCTATGGCGATTGCGACTATCATTGTAGCAGATAATGGTCAGGAAGCGACCACTGATGAGCAAAACTTATATGACCGTGAAAGACGGGCTTTTTTGCAACTTTCTAAAACAGACGCTTCTGCAGATATGATTGCAAATATGCTGACAGGAAAGGGCTAAATAGTTTTTAGCTCGACCACACTATTAGTTGCGATATCCACATCACGCGGATCATGGCTGACCAGCAACACTGGCAGATTTAGGCGCTGTGCCTCGTGTTGCACTAGCGAGACAATTTGCAGGCGAAGGTTATCATCCAAGCTTGAAAAAGGTTCATCTAGCAACAGTGCTTCAGGCTTGGCAAGCAGTGTGCGCAAGAGTGCAATGCGGGCTTGCTGACCACCTGATAATGTTTCTGGATCTCGCCCTCCCATTTCTTCGAGCCCTGCTGTCGCCAAGGCTTCTTCTATTTGTACTTTTCGGCTCTCCCCTTTTACAGAAGCGTGTAGGCCAAAGCCCAAATTATCTGCCACACTAAGATGGGGAAATAATAAAGGCTGTTGAAACAATAATCCGACGCGCCTTCGTTCTGGCGCTAGTGTGTCTATTTGCCTGCCATTCAGCCAAATACAGCCCTCTGCTGTCAAACCTTCGGTATTGATACCTGCTACCCAGCGTAGCAAAGTAGATTTGCCAGCCCCACTAGGGGCCCTCAAAACACAGATATCACCGCCGCTAATTTCGAGTGTCAAGGGGACAAAAAGGGGCTTGTTTTGAAAATATAGGGCTATATCTTTGAGAATAAGCATAGATTGCACCCCTTTATATGGCTTCTTGGTTTTATGGTAACTTGGAATTTCTAAGCAATCGTATCTAGAAAGTTAGAATCCTTTAATCAAGTCAGCATTTTTTGGATAGTCTATAAGTAACATTCCACTTGGACGAAATAAAATGCTGAATTTATCAAAATTTTGATAAATTCTTAAATCTCATTTAAGGAAAATAGGGTAGCATAGCATGTCCCTGTTTAGTAACAAACAGACCGTCAGAGAAATGAATGAGACGTGCAAATTTTAAATATCAAACTTCGAGGGCATTTTCGCATGAGTATTATTCTACATTTTTTAAAATCTTGGCAAGCTTTCTGCGCTAAAATTTCGGCTTTGATAATGGCCTTTGGAGTAACGCTTGTGGGTGTTTCTGCGCAGGCCGATGATTTTGAACTCATGACTAAAAAAGCTAGAGGCCAGATCGTCTATTTCAATGCTTGGGGCGGTTCGCCTCAGATTAATGACTATATCGCCTGGGCAGGTAGTCAGATCAAATCACAATACGGTGTGACGCTCGTTCATGTAAAACTAACTGAAACAGCAGATGCGGTGGCGCGTATTTTGGCGGAAAAGTCAGCAGGCAAAACCCGAGACGGGTCTGTGGATTTGGTTTGGGTAAATGGAGAGAATTTTGCTTCTCTCAAGTCGCAAGGTTTGTTGCGTTCTGATAGCTGGGCGTTTGCCCTGCCTTCTTTTGCTTTTACAGATGCAAAGGCGTTGCCAGGTGTTATTAGCGATTTTGCAAACCCAACCGATGGGCTGGAATCGCCATGGGGGCGTGCCCAACTTGTGTTTGGCTACGATACGCAATTTGTTCCAAACCCACCGCGGTCAGCCAAAGAACTTGCCAATTGGATTGAAAAAAATCCTGGCCAATTTACCTTTCCTCAGCCGCCAGATTTTACAGGTACCAGTTTTTTGAAACAGATTTTACTAGAGGTTAGCCCGGATAGGGCTATTTTTGCTGCGCCAGCTAGTCAAGTAGATACAGAAACGGCCTTGGAGCCGCTATTTTCATGGCTCGACAGGGTGCGCCCACATCTCTGGCGGAATGGAGTGAACTATCCCCAAAATTATACTTCTATGGTGCAACTGTTAGGTGATGGTGAATTAGCGATTGCGATGGCATTTAACCCTGCCGAATTTTCTAATGGCATTTCAAAAGGCATTTTACCAGATAGCGTGCGCACCTATATTCATGATTCGGGTACTCTTGCGAATGTTCATTTCGTTGCCATCCCCTTTAATGCTTCCGCGGCCGAGGGTGCGCAGGTGGTGGCTAATTTTTTGCTCTCACCAGAAGCACAAATTCGTAAAGCTAACCCTCAGGTATGGGGCGACCCTACGGTTCTTTCCATTCCAAAGCTAGATGCGGCAGATGCGAAAGCCTTCGCGGATTTGCCGCGCGGTAAGGCTACCCTGAGCCCAGCAGATTTAAATAGCACTTTGCCAGAACCGCACCCAAGCTGGGTTGGGGTGATTGAACGGGCATGGATGGTACGTTATTCTGCCGATTAATAAAAACAGTGCTGGTTAGGCTTATCAGCTTTTTGTAATTTGCGATTGTGAAAGCATTTTAGTTGGTGGGTAGATGGTAAGACTAGCAATTTTGATATTGTGCTTGTTGCCTGCATTGGTTGGATCGCTAGGGGCTATTCTGCCAGCCGTAGGTTGGTTTCCACCTCTGGGGAAAAATCATTTTTCTCTTTGGCCCTTTTTTGATTTTTTTGCCCAGCCGGGTTTGCGGCGGTCTCTTTATCTAAGCATTTCTGTTGGATTGTTTGCTACTTTTTTATCTTATTGGCTTGCGATGTTTTTGCTAGCCATTTTGTATGGACATGGGAGTGCCAGGTTTTTGTTTAGATTGATATCGCCGCTCTTGTCTGTGCCGCATATCACCATTGCGGTTGGGTTCTTATTTCTTTTACAGCCAAGCGGCTGGTTGTCACGGCTGTCCTCGCCATGGTTTACTGGCTGGCAGCGCCCACCCAATTTAAACATTGTGCCAGATGAAAATGCGTTCGTACTTGTCTTGGCGCTTATGGCCAAAGAGCTGCCGTTTTTATTATTGATGGGCCTGTCGGCGTTAAGCCAAATAAAGGTACGCCCGTTATTGGAAACAGCCGCATCACTTGGTTATGGTTCGCTCGCGGGTTGGATGCATCTTGTACAACCGCAATTGGCTACGCGCTTGCGGTTGGCGGTTTTAATTGTGATGGTGTTTTCGATATCCGTGGTTGATATGGCGATAATTCTTGCACCCTCTTCCCCTGCCCCTTTGGCGGTGCGTGTATTAACTTGGTTTCGTGACCCAGATTTATCTTACCAATTTGTTGCGGCAGCGGCGGCGGTGATGCAACTTGCGTGTGCGCTTTCGGCCTGCGTTGTATGGATTGCAACAGATAAAGTTATTTTATTTCTTATTGCCCGGTTTAGCGCGGTAGGGCAGCGTTTCTCTAGCCTTCCTTCCAGCTTTGTTTCTGCCGTGAAAAAAGTGGGCGTGATATTGGCGCTATGGCCTTGCGCTATGGCATGTTTCGGAATGTCAACAGCGCTTATATGGGCATTTGCTGATATATGGCGTTATCCTTCTGCTCTGCCAGATAAATGGGGCCTGGATGCATGGGAATACGCTTATATAAGCCTTGGGCAAGCCACCTTAAATAGTTTGGTTTTGGGGCTGGTGACAGCTACGATTTGTGTTTTGCTGGCTCTATTATGGTTACAAACTGAAACCAAGCAAAGTGATAAGCATGCTGAAAGGCTAATTTATATTCCCTTATTACTGCCACAAATTACGTTTTTGTTTGGCATGCAAATTCTGTTGATATGGCTTGGTTTTGATGGTTTGTTTCTTGCACTCATATGGGCGCATTCCTTATTTGTCTTTCCTTATGTGATGTTATCATTGGCCCCAACATGGCGACGTTTTGATGCTCGGTATCTCGCGATCGCCGCAACATTAGGTGCTAAGCCTTTGCGCCGATTCCTAGCTATCAAGGTATCCATGATGACGCTACCCGTTTTAACTGCTTTTGCTGTGGGATTTGCGGTAAGCTCGGCGCTATATTTGCCAACTATTTTTGCGAGTAATGGACGGGTGATGACGTTGACCACCGAAGCGGTTACCTTAGCAGCGGGTGCTGGGCGCCAGAATCTGGGTATTGCCAGCTTGATGCAAATGGTTCTACCATTATGTGTCTTTTTGATTTGTGACCTAGTGGCGCGCGCGCGCCTAGCACGGTTTAGCTATTTCAAGCTTTAGGCGAAGAATTAGAGTTTTGCAAGGGGGGGCAAGATGGAACCGCCAATTATCATTACCTATGAGGGTCAGATTTGCCATGTGGTCAATAACAATCCGGCGACGCGTAATTCGCTAACCTTAGATTACATTAACGGGCTGGCAACGCTCTTGAATGATTATAGGGAAGCAGCGAAACCAAAGCCGCGGGCGGTTATCCTAAGTGGTGCTGGTAGTTTTTTCTGCTCTGGTGGCGATATGTCTGGTTTGCAAGAACGCACACAAGGTCACTATGCCGCGCGGCGTGCCCTAATTGACAGGTTGAACGAGTTGGTGCGTGCCATTCGCACCTGCCCATGTCCAGTGATAGCTTCTGTCGAAGGCGGCGCAGCCGGCGCAGGTGCAGCTATTGCGCTGGCCTGTGATATGATATTTGCTTCCAAAACAGCTTTTCTTGCTTCTAGTTATGTGAAAATTGGTCTAACGCCCGATGCAGGTACAACGGTATTTTTAAATGCGGGCGTACCGCGATGGCTAGCCGCAGAGCTATTATTCACTGGTGATAAAATTCCAGCCACGCGGCTATATGAATTAGGCGTGGTGAATCATTTGGCGGATGAAGGTGGGGTGTTGGAAACAGCAATGGCGATGGCAACAAGGTTAGAGGCGGGGCCTGCAGGGGCGATTATGCGCGCAAAAAGCTTGCTTAGTAGTGCAACTTCCAACAGCTTTGATGAACAGCTGGAAGCAGAGGCTGATAATCTTGCACAAGCACTGGGCGGGGCAGAAGCAAAAGAGGGGATAACTGCCTTTATTGAGCGGCGTGCCCCCACTTTTCCCTAGGAGTAGCTTGTTTCTATATTTTTATGTAGCGCCGGTTTATCCATTTTGCATAGACAGCTGGTTTTTCCTTGCCGTCAATTTCAATTTTAACTTCCCATAAAAGGGTTATTTCCCCTGGTTTGCGAACCTCCAGCGAGGATAGGATAAAATGGCCGCGCACCAGCGAGCCTGCGTGGACAGGTGATAAAAAACGCAATTTCTCAAACCCATAATTTACAGACATTACATGTCCATCCAGTTTTGGGATTACGTCCCTTCCCATAGCTGGTAGCAAGGCCAGCGTCAGAAACCCATGGGCGATTGTGGTGCCAAAGGGAGTTGCGGCGGCCTTCACGGGGTCCGTATGAATAAATTGCTCATCATGTGTGATTGTCGCAAATTGATTAATTCGGTCCTGATCTAATAGATACCAGTTAGAAATTCCGACAAGGGTGTCTATTTTTTTCCGCAATGCTTCAACTTTCATTCGCCTCTCCTTTTTTTACATAGCCGCTTCAGCTTCCAAGTGGCTTGCCTTGCGGAAATACTCTGGCTATAGGCATAATAGGGGGTATAAAAAATTTTATGCTTTATTTTTGTTTCTAAATTCGTGTTGTTAAGGATTCACTTTCATGTCAGATAATTCAGCCACAGATTTTGCTCAAAAAAAAGTGATAATTACCGGCGGTTCTAGCGGTTTAGGTGCGAATATGGCGCATAGCTTTGCCAGCCGCGGTGCAGAGGTTTGGATTAGCGGGCGGCGGGAGCCAGCTTTGCAGGCGGTGGCTAGCCTTCACCCTTCCATTCATTATGTGGTTGCGGATATGGCAGCTGAGCAAGACGTTAAGTTTTTTTTTGATGCGGCCTCAGAAAATGGCCTACCCGCCGAAATTGTTATCGCCAATGCAGGTATTGCAGATAGCGCCCCTCTTGAGAAAACTTCCAGCCAGATGTGGGCAGATATTTTGGCCATTAATTTAACCGGAGTGTTTTTTTGCTTGCGGGAGGGATTGGCACGCATGAAAGAAGCATCGCTACCTTCTGGCCGGCTTATGGCTATCGCTTCTATGACAGCTAAGCGCAGCTATCCTTATATTTCAGCCTATGCCGCTAGCAAACATGGGGTGCTAGGGCTGGTTAAATCGGCAGCGTTGGAAACGGCCAAGCTTGGTATAACTGTAAATGCGATTTGCCCGGGCTATCTTGACACTGAAATGACTCAAAGATCGATTGCGATAATCCAGCAAAAGACGGGTCTGAGTGCAGAAGCAGCAGAGGAAAAACTGAAAACCTTCAACCCCCAACATCGCCTGGTTGATTCAGAAGAAATTACCGGCGTAGCCCTCTATCTGGCCAGCGATAATGCCCGCGGCGTCAACGGCCAAGCATTATCAGTTTGCGGCGGAGAGACGTGGTAAAAATTTTCTCTAGCTTTTGCCCTCGGGCTACCAGCTACCGGTGTTGCCCATAGATAACCATGGCTCAGCTGGTGCTAATGCCTCGCCTTCTTGTAATAGCTCTAAAGAGATGCCATCAGGGGAACGCACAAAGGCCATTCGTCCATCGCGAGGAGGCCGATTGATGATAACACCCGCATCCATAAGGCTCTGGCAGGTTTCATAAATATTTTTTACCGTGTAGGCAAGATGACCAAAATTGCGTCCGCCTTCATAGGGCTCTTCATTGTCCCAATTACACGTTAGCTCCAATTCTGGTGAGTGTTCTGCTTTTGATCGCTCTATATCCTGATCGGCGACTAGAAAGATAAGAGTAAAACGGCCAGCTTCATTTTCCTTGCGCCGAACCTCTGTCATGCCAAGCTTGCCGACGAAAAAATCTAGTGCTGCATCAACATCTTGAACGCGAATCATGGTGTGTAGATATTTCATAATTTTTTCCTTAATTTAACGCCGCGCATATTTACAATTTATGGTTAGACGGCAACCACCCCAACAGCATAATCTGATTTATATATTTTTGAAAACAGGACTTTTATAAACGTTTATTTGGGAGGCGTGTTTTTCAAAAAAGGTTTGTAGCATCTTAGCTCCGCTATTTTGGCCCGATTATCCTGAACATCTGAGGGTGGTCGCTGAACAGTAATTGACCATTGCTGGCTAGATGATTATCGTTTGGTGCAACTGGATTTCTTTTTTTAGGGTTAACAGGCCACTCTTTTCTCCTGTCCATACCCCAGCTTTTGTTAATGAGGATAAGATATGACGGATACGGCTTTTCACTTTATTGCGGGCAAACAAACAAAGGGCATGTCTACAAGAATGCAGAATATCTATAACCCTGCGCTTGGTGAGAAAAAAGGCGAAGTTGTTATGGGAACAGCAAAGGATGTGGATGCAGCTGTTGAAGCTGCCAGAAAAATATTTCCATCTTGGGCCGCAACCCCGCCAGTGCGACGTGCGCGTGTGATGTTCAAATTCCTCGAATTGGTTCGCCGCGATAGAGAAAAATTGGCTAAAATAATAACTTCTGAGCATGGCAAGGTATTCACCGATTCATGCGGTGAGGTGGAGCGTGGAATCGAGGTTCTTGAATTTGCCTGCGGGATTCCAGCCCTGCTAAAGGGGGAGTATTCTGCACAAGCGTCAACAGGTATTGATAATTTTACTTTCCGACAGCCCCTGGGCATTGTTTCCGGCGTCACCCCATTTAACTTTCCAGTGATGGTACCAATGTGGATGTTCCCGCTAGCGATCGCAACTGGCAATTGTTTCATTCTCAAGCCTAGCCCAACCGACCCTACTGTATCGCTGATGATGGCAGATTTACTAGTGGAGGCGGGTCTTCCTGAGGGTGTATTTAGCGTCATTCAGGGGGACAAGGAATCGGTAGATGCTATTTTAGAAAATCAAGCTATTTCGGCAGTATCTTTTGTCGGTTCTACGCCAATTGCGCAATACATCTACACCAAGGGTGCAGAGAATGGAAAGCGTGTGCAAGCGCTGGGCGGTGCAAAAAATCATATGATGGTGATGCCAGATGCCGATATGGACAAGACAATAGATGCGTTAATTGGTTCTGCTTATGGTTCTGCTGGGGAGCGTTGTATGGCAATATCTGTTGCTGTCTTGGTTGGCGATGTTGGCGACAAAATTGTCCCACAGCTAGCTGAACGAGCAAAATCCTTGAAGGTGAAAAACGGCATGGAGCTGGATGCCGAAATGGGCCCAATTGTTACTTCTGCTGCGCATGAGCGAATTACCACTATGATCGAAAAAGGTGTCCAAGAGGGCGCAAAGCTTGTTGTAGATGGGCGCGGGATATCTGTGCCGGGCCATAATCAAGGCTATTTTATGGGGGGAAGTTTATTTGATTATGTCACCCCAGAGATGTCAATTTACCAAGAAGAGATTTTCGGCCCTGTGCTGTCTTGCATTAGGGTAGCCAACTCCGCAGAAGGTATTGAATTGATCAATAAACATCGGTATGGAAATGGAGTTTCTGTGTTTACCTCTGATGGCGATACGGCACGCGAGTTTTCGCACCAGATACAGGTTGGTATGGTCGGCGTCAATGTGCCGATACCCGTGCCGATGGCATGGCATGGTTTTGGCGGATGGAAGCAGTCATTATTTGGCGATTTGCACGCCTTTGGCAATGAGGCGGTGCAGTTCTATACCAAGCAAAAATCTGTGATGCAGCGCTGGCCAGATTCGATTTCCAAAGGCGCGGAATTTGTTATCCCGCACACCAAATAAGTAGAGCCAGATGAGGGGTATCGATCTTAACTGCCTGAAGCCAGCAATGAGGGAGGCAGGCGCAGCCATAATGAAGGTAAAATCTTCTGGTGTTACCGCTGAATATAAATCAGATGCGTCACCTGTTACCGAAGCTGATCATGCGAGTGAGGCGATTTTAAAGGCGGCGCTAGAGGCACATTTTCCAAATATTCCCGTTATCTCTGAAGAGCATACAAATAGCCATCTCTTGCGTCCCAGCGACTTTTATTTTTTAGTTGATCCTTTAGATGGCACAAGAGAGTTTTTACGTGAAGATAGTAACGGAAATTTCACCGTTAATGTTGGTTTCGTGCAAGGGGGTATTGCTTGTAGTGGGCTCATTTATGCCCCGGCCATGGATTGGCTTTGCTGGACAGATACAGCTTTCAAAGCGCATCAGGAACGCGGCGGCCAGAAAAGCCCCCTCATTATCAGGGATGTACCACCTTCAGGGGCGGCTGCATTGGCTAGTCGCTCGCACCGCGATGCGATGACGGATGCCTTTCTGCGTGCCGAAAATATAACCGATATTGTTTCTGCTGGATCTTCATTAAAATTTTTACTTCTGGCTGAGGGAACTGCAGATATTTATCCACGCTTTGGCCCTACTATGGAATGGGACACTGCCGCGGGGGAGGCAATATTGCGCGCCGCGGGGGGTGGAGTGCTTGCCAGCGATGGTATGCCGCACCGCTATGGCAAAGAAGGTTGGCGAAATGGGCCTTTTATCGCATGTGCAGACTACAAGCCAAGTTTCCCGCTTCCCGTGCTTTAAATTATTTTTGTTGTCAGTGGTGGCTGTTTTGTGATGCAAATAATAAGCATTATAAAAAAACACGGGTGATACACATCACCTGGAGGAGGGATTAGATGAAAACTAGAGCTGCAATTTCTTTTGAAGCTGGACAGCCGCTTGAGATTGTCGAGCTGGATCTTGAAGGCCCAAAACAAGGAGAAGTTCTTGTTGAAATCATGGCAACAGGCATTTGCCATACAGATGAGTTTACGCTCTCTGGCGCTGATCCCGAAGGCTTGTTTCCGGCTATTCTAGGGCATGAGGGGGCAGGTATTGTGCGGGAGGTTGGCGCTGGGGTCACCTCTCTTGTAGCGGGCGATCATGTGATACCGCTCTACACACCGGAGTGCCGCGAATGTGATTATTGCCTGCATCCTAAAACTAATCTTTGTCAGGCTATACGTTCGACACAGGGTCAGGGGCTGATGCCAGATGGCACTTCTCGCTTTTCCTACAAAGGAGAAAAAGTGCATCATTATATGGGTACCTCTACTTTTTCAAACTTTACCGTTCTGCCTGAAATAGCGCTGGCTAAAGTAAACAAAGCAGCGCCATTTGATAAAATTTGCTATATCGGCTGCGGTGTGACCACAGGTATCGGTGCGGTTATCAATACTGCTAAAGCTGAGCCCGGATGCCGGGCCATTGTTTTTGGTTTAGGTGGAATTGGGCTAAATGTCATTCAAGGTCTGCGCATGATAGGCGCTAGTCAAATTGTTGGCGTAGATTTAAATGACGGTAAGGAAAGCTGGGGTCGCCAATTTGGCATGACTGATTTTGTAAACCCTCACAAGGTTTCTGGCGATCTCACCAACAATTTGGTCTCGCTTACAGATGGGGGTGCAGATTATACCTTTGAATGTATTGGCAATACAGAGGTGATGCGTGTGGCGTTGGAATGTGCCCATAAGGGGTGGGGCGAATCCATCATTATTGGTGTGGCAGGGGCCGGCAAGGAGATTAGTACGCGTCCGTTCCAGCTGGTAACAGGTCGTTCGTGGCGTGGCACCGCCTTTGGGGGTGCAAGAGGTCGCACAGACGTGCCTAAGATTGTTGATTGGTATATGGATGGGCGTATCGTAATTGACCCAATGATCACTCATACCCTGTCGTTGGAAGATATTAATAAAGGCTTTGACCTGATGCATAAGGGTAGTTCCATCCGGTCTGTAGTGATTTTCTAACCGGCATTTTGAAAACAACCTAACAGATTGGAAAATGGTCATGCCAGAAGAATTCCCTATGGATGTAGCGGCTTGCCTTGCAGCAATCGACCGGTCAGACGCAGAAATAAAGGCATGGTCTATCCTTGATAGGAAGGCAACATCTAATGATACTGGTATGCTTGCCGGCATGGCGGTGGGGGTGAAGGATATTATTGATGTCGCTGGCATGGCTTGTTGTTATGGCTCTCCTATATTTGCGGGCCGTATTGCTGAGGAAGATGCCGAACTCGTAAGATTATTGCGCATGGCAGGGGCAACCATTCTCGGCAAAACAGTAACAACCGAATTTGCCTTTATGCAGAAAAGTATCACGCGCAATCCCCATAATCTTGCCCATACCCCGGGCGGGTCTTCATCTGGTTCTGCAGCAGCCATTGCAGCTGGACAAGTTGAACTGACTATTGGCACACAAACAGGGGGGTCGGTTATCCGCCCTGCCTCTTATTGCGGGGTGCATGCGCTAAAGCCGACGAGGGGCACAATAAGCCGAGAAGGGATTTTGCAAACTTCGCAAACGCTTGACCAGGTAGGTATATTTGCGCGTAATTTAGTTTATTTAGCCAGATTAGGCAGCGTAGTGACCGACCAGCCAGATTTAGAAGATGGGCTTAATCACCTAGCTACCGCACCACCAAGGCTTCTCTATTTGGATGGGTTATACGGTGCGCGCGTGGAAGGCTATGTGCATAAAGGCTTGCAAAAAATAGCCAAAGCACTGCCGAAGCATATAGATATCATGCCTGCCCCAGAGGCGGAGATAGCCCGATATTTGGAAACCCATAAAACCATTTATGATTTTGAGATTTGTCAAAATATCGGCCCGCTTATGAACAGCCATGAAAGCCAAATGAGCTCAGAAATTTTGGCGGCGATAAAGCGCGGGCAAAAAGTGGCCATATCAGATTATGAAAATGCTCTTATTGAGTGCGACGAAGCCAACCTATTTTTTGGCGGGTTGTTGGCTGGATATGATGGGCTATTAACAGCTTCCGCGACAGCGGAACCGCCGATTTTTGAGGAAGGTACAGGCGATTCTATTTGCAATTGTTTGTGGAGTTTGACCGGCTATCCTTGCATAAGCCTGCCTATTTCAGGGCAGTTTCAAATTTCGGGTTCAAAGGGGATGGGCGTTGGTGTCCAGCTAACCGCCACCACAGGACGGGACAGTGCCTTATTGGGTGTTGCTCGCTGGCTAGAGACCAGGTTAGTTTAATAACTGCCGTTTCGTGGTGATGGTCTAGCAGGTGAGAAGATTAAGGGTAGCGTGCATTATGTCTCAGATTCCGCTTTTTATTGACAATTTACAATATGCAAATTGGTCGCCAGACTTGTTTGATGAAATGGCAGTAGCCCATCTTTCGGCTGTGCATGTCACCATCTGCTATCATGAAAATTTTCGTCAAACCGTGGAAAATATGATTAGCTGGAATCGTTATATTGAAGCGCACCCGAACAGGTTGATGTTTGGGCGCACAGGCGAGGATGTACGCGATGCCTACGCTAGCGGCCGCACAGCTATTTTTTATGGGTTTCAGAATTGTGCGCCGATGGAAGATGATATTGGGCTAATTGAAATCCTGCATCAGCTAGGCGGACGCTTCATGCAACTGACCTACAACAATCAGTCACTTTTGGCGACTGGCTGTTATGAGGCTGAGGATCCGGGGCTAACCCGTTTTGGCAGACAGGCAATTAAGGAAATGAATCGGGTTGGGCTGGTTGTTGATATGAGTCATTCTGCAGAACGCTCTAGTTTAGAAGCGATTGAGGCTTCCGAGCGGCCAATAGCGATCACGCATGCCAATCCAGACTGGTGGCATCCAGCCCGCCGGAATAAGTCGCATGCCTTGATAGATGCTCTAGCCCAAAGCGGCGGTATGATTGGGTTCTCTTTATACCCGCATCACCTAAAAGGGGGCAGTGATTGCACTCTTGAGAGCTTTTGCCAGATGATTGCAGAGGCTGCAGAACGTTATGGGATTTCTGCTTTGGGGATCGGCTCTGATCTATGTCAGAATCAGCCGGATAGTGTAGTAGAATGGATGCGCAATGGTCGTTGGTCGCGGGAAACTGATTTTGGTGAAGGCAGTGCATCTAATCCTGGTTTTCCTGTTCAGCCCTCATGGTTTCAAGGTATCAGAGACTTTCCCAATTTGGCAACAGGCCTGCACGAAGTTGGCTTTGCGAAAGAGGAAATAGACGCTATAATGGGTGGAAATTGGCTACGTTTTTATGACCAGAATTTTGGTGGGCAGCGCTAGATGGCAAAAACCTCTCTTTATCAAAATAGTGATGCAGCTTGTGGTGTCACCTTGCCGCCTTTGCGCTCCTATGACAGCGTGATGCGATTGTCGCGGATGGGCGCATTTTTCCCGCACCGTCTAAGTTTTATGAGAGTCCTGATCCGCAAGCTAGTGGCACAAAAATCAACGATGGAAATTCCTATCCGCGCTCTAGATAAAAATGGGTTTGGCCATGTGGTGCTGAGCCTCGCGCTGTCTGGAAGAGTTTATTCATTGATTGCCTTTAGCCGCGATATTAAAGATAGCGAGCGAACAGACCGGGTTATCGCAACGCGGTGGGATGCCAGTTTTTGCCTATTTGATGGGGTGCCGTCTCTGGCGGATATTGACCAGCTGGCAGATAAGGTAACAAACCAGGAAGCTGGCCGTTATGATGCACGTATATTGACGCTGTCACGGGCAAATAAATCCCTGCGGCTATTCAGTCATGTGGTGGACAGGCTTGCCGAAGGTCAGCAACCAGATACAGAAGTGTTAGCGGCAACAGGCTATCTGATGCGCACGACAGCAGTTTATGGGAATGGAAAATTTGGCATTGCAGATAGACATAAAGTCGCTGGATATGAAGGCTTGGAAGGGGCATTTCAAGCGGAAATGCTGACGGTATTTTTGATACGTGAATTTACGCTTCTGCTGGCTGAACACTGTGCGAAAGAGCGCAGTGGCAGGAAGGCTGTTCGCTTATCAGATGCGCATCGGCGCTATCTAGGAGTTGGTAATTCAACCGGACTAGGAATGGCTCCTTTTCTTGTTACGCACCCTTGTTTACTGAATAGTTGGATTATGGCTCGCGAGGTTGCTTTTGCAAGGGGGTTGGCTGTGGATACGGCTAGTACCGCCCAATTGCAGCGCGCTGTAAAATTACTGGAGCGCGCACGCCTGCATTGTTATGAATGGGAGGTAGAAGATGCGCCCCAGATGGAGCGAATTGAAATCCTTCGCGCCGAGTTAGATAAGTTGTGTGTTGATATATCGGCACGTCCCCTTGCAAAAAAAGCACCCTTTGCTGATCTCAATGCGCGGGCAAAAGAGGGGTCGGAAGAGCTACAAGAATTACTGGTATCCCTCATTATAGAGTTGGTTCCAGGAGAAGTAGATATGTTGGCAGATTGCATGGCAACTGATGCGCAACCCCGCCTGATTCCAGATATGCGTATTGGTGAGGTTAAGGCCTTAATAGATGCGCATTATCATTGGGTAGAGGATATAGATTTTGAAACCCCGGATGCAAACGCACAATTCTGGTATGTGTCAGCTGCCAAGTTAGAGCCGCGTCTTGGCTTGCGCCATGAAGAACCGGGTTCAGAGCTTGAAATGCCCTTTAATATCGCCGGTTATATCCGCACTTTGAAAATGGTTCTAGAAACGGTAGAGGAAGGTGAAACAGTTGCCGCCTTTTTACTACGCGCACCAGAGTTCAGAAATATCCTTCGGCGCATTCAAACCATTGGTAAATTCCCTTACGGAGAGATTCGTGATAATCTAGTTGGTGGGCATTGTCGGCCAATCGACCTTCTACGCTGTAAGTTATCTTTTTTTGGGGCGAGCAAATTTGATCCAAAATCAGATAAATGGACCCGAATAACCCTGTATCAAGGCGCGCCAACAGCTGCTGACCTTGCAACTACACCATCCCATGATTTAGATGACTGGTTGTTCCCTTTGCGCCCGTCTTTTAGTAGTTGAAAGCGGGGTCTGATCTCTTCATGCAAGTTTCCGCGAATGAGGTTTATCAAACAGCTAGAAAGGCCTGTCTAGCGGCTGGCTACTTGCAGGATAGAGCCGAAGATATTGCTGTTGCTACTAGCTGGTTGCAGAATGCTGGCATGATGGGGTGCGTCATTCTGGATAGTTTGCTTGCAGACATAAAAAACAACCAAGATGTCCGGCTTGACCTGCATCTTGAAGCGGGTGTTTTACAGATATCTCAATGTCGTCCAGCCTTCGAAGGGGTGGCGTCAATTGATTGGCTTTTGGCAGCAGATAGCGGCGCTGAAATTCGAATAGTTTGTTTGTCTCACCCTATGATGTTTGCTGGGTTATTATGGCAAGCCGGCCAAGTTTATCAAAAACAGTTTAGGCTTGTGAGCGAAGCATTAGAGGCGCCGATTAATATACCAGATGAGGTGGTAGATCCTGTGGCAACATGCCAACAGATTTCCGGCAAGGTTGTTGTCGAGCTTGACGATATTGTGTTGCCCCCCTTCTTTGTGGCTTCGGGCCATAGTGTAGTTTCGGATGCAGTATGGGCGAGGCTAAACGCATTAGCGATGAAAACCTACGTGCCGGAAACAGAAGCCTCGCGGCTGTCTGGTGCAGGTGCAGGTTTGGTAGACAATGATTAGTATGCAAGTGGTTATAATATTATGACCCATAGCTGAAATAAGACAGCTATGGCCAAATAAGGTAGTGTTATAAAAATAATTTGTTCATGGCTATCGTAGGATAGTGTGTCAGAAATTAACAACGCATTCGAGGGATAGACAAATGACTGCAATTGAAACCACAGAAATGAGTCTTTCTGAAATTGAACGTTTGGCCTTAAGTGTTTTTACAAAACACGGTTGTTCTGCTGAAAATGCGGCTGCATTGGCGCGGACAGTTGTTCGGGCAGAGCGGGATGGTTCTCTCTCACATGGCTTATTTCGGGTGCCAGGATATATCGCTTCACTTAATTCTGGCAAAGTGAAAGGTGATGCTACGCCAAAAATCGAACAAAGTTTAACGTCTGTCATCACTGTTGATGGTAACTTTGGTTATGCTCCGCTTGCCCTCGAGGTGGGTTTGCCGGTGCTGGCAAATGCAGCTTCTGAAACGGGCATTGCGGTGATGCGGATTATCAATTCGTTCCATTTTGCGGCGATGTGGCCTGAAACAGAATATCTGGCTGAACAGGGGCTAGCTGGTCTTGCCTGTACAGCCTTTAAACCGTCTGTTGCGCCTGCTGGTGCAACACAGGCATTTTTTGGCACTAATCCGCTGTCTTTTGCATGGCCGCGTCCAGGTTACACCCCTATTGTGTTTGATATGGCCACGTCCACTTTGGCAAAAGGCGACGTGCAGATTGCGGCGCGTGATGGCCATGCCGTGCCCCCCGGAACTGGGTTAGGGCCAGATGGTAAGCCATCTGATGATCCAGAAGAAATTCTCAAAGGTGTTTTGCTTCCTTTTGGTGGATATAAAGGTTCAGCAATTGCTCTGATGGTAGAGTTTCTGGCGGCAGGTATGACTGGGGATAATTTTTCTTATGAAGCTGGTCAACAAGACAATAATGATGGGGGCCCAGCAAAGGGCGGTGAATTTGTGCTCGCAATGAGCCCAAAGATAATAGCGGGTGACAGTTGGCAAGAACATAATGAAGCCTTCATCCAAACTTTGTCCCAACTGGACGGCATCCGCTTGCCAGGACAACGACGTCATAAAAATCGTCTAGATATGGGGCCACGTCAAATTAACGCGGCGTTGGTAGAAAGAATCAGAGGTTTACTGTAAGATAAGGCTCGGTTTGTTCCACATTTAACAGTAAATAAAGAGTTTCTGGCACCAGAAAATTCGCTGTTTAAACTTTTTTTCATTTCGATACTTATCTTTTACTAAAAACTGTGTAGACTGGGCGCCTTGAAAGTTTTGTGCAGCCGATGATAGGTCTTCATTAATGGAACTCAGACGATGGCAACAGGAAATCATTGATGGTTTCCCAGATATCCAGAAAGCACATAGGCGTTTTATCATTAAAGCGCCTACGGGGGCTGGCAAAACGGTTCTGGCGAGTGAAATTATTCGACAATTTTACGCGGGTGAAAAGGTGATTGTTTTATGTCATCGCTTGGTCTTGCTAGAACAGTTGGAACGCGCGTTGGCCCGTGAGCATAAAGTCTGTAAACTTAATCTAAACCATTCTGAAAAAGCCTTTGTTGATTATGATGTATTGCTATCAACGAGCACTCGTGCACGCGATATTTTGGATGATGCGGTTGCACAGGCAAAACTGATTATTATTGATGAAGCGCACCGTGTCTCTCCAAACGGCACTGGTTATAAGCGGATTTTGGAATGCTTTACGGAAAATGGGCGTGATGATGCCCATCTGCTGGGGTTAACCGCTTCTCCTGAACGTCGCACAGCAGACCAGCGTGACCAGCTTAGCCTTGCGTTTGATGCCATTATTGATGGCGCAGATATGGAAAAGCTGTTTGAGGAAGGCATATTGGTGCGCCCGCGTTATCGTCCTCATTTTATCCATGATCTTGAACTTGCTTCTATTGATATTAGTTCTGGGGATTTTCCGGTTACCAAATTGGCTCCTGCAATTATCAAATCTTCGATGATCAGTCATGCCTGCTCAATTTATTTAGAAGAGCGAGAAAAAGTATTGCCAAAGCCGATATCAGCATGGTTTTGTCCAGATGTCACTGTTGCGGAAACGACGGTAGAAGCTATTGAAGAGCTTGGTCTGTCAGTAAATTTAATAACCGCCAGCACCCCGATTAAAGAGCGGATGCAAATGTTATCTGCGCATGCTAGGGGCGAAGTGGAAGCGGTGGTATCGGTTGGCGTACTTGCTGAAGGATGGGATAACCCACATTGTAATCTGATTGTGCATATGCGTCCAACTCTGTCTAAAGTATTGTGGGGGCAATCCGTTGGTCGTGGGTTGCGTGCAGCAGAAGGCAAAAATAGCTGTGTTGTGATTGATGTAAGTTCTAATTGGTCAACTTTCGGGCCTGTTGAAAATTTGCAATGGAGTTTGTGGTCGCATCGCGGAACCTATCTGCGCTTTAAAAACAGGTTTCAATGGATAGCGCAGCAGCCAGTAGATGAACAGCAAAGCTATTTTTTATGCGATAACAAGCTGGAAAGTAGCCTTCGTTGTTCGCATATTTATCTGAAAGACAAATTTTCAGACACTGGTTGTCCGGTTTGTGGCTCTTACAGCGCTATCGATATTCATAAAGAGCAGCGGATGGAAGATTCGGTCAATGATATTGGCCTGCACCGTTTATTCTTTGAGAGGATACCAGCCATCTATGATGAAATGAATAAAGATATTTGGCGAACGCTAGGGCGAACTGCATGGACAGGGGCAGAGAGGGATGAGCTCATCTTCCTCGCTTTTTGTAAAGCTTTCAGCCTTGTTAGCGGCGTGCCCTCTTCTTCTGATTCTGAATTTTGGCACTATGCCTTGCAAGGTGAGGCGGCAATCCGTCGTTTTCTTGTCGAAAGCAGGATACAGATAACAAAAGGGGAAGAGTTTGAACATGCTGTGCTGGTTGATGGGCTGATGCATGGCAGGCGAATTCGGGCCCTGCAGGCAAATCACGGTATTTTGTTATGTGGAGAGCTGTTCGCAGATTGTTCAGAAGAAGAACTAGAGCGTAAATATCAACGTGCCTTGCAAATCATTGAACGTCTATCGGTGATGGGCTGTTCATCTCAGGATAACTTACCTTACTTCAAGGCAAAAGATGTGGTTTAGATTTACAAGGCTTCGCTGTAAAATGTGGAAAAGCCGGGTAAATTTTACAATCCCATCTGGTTTCTATAAAACAAAATCAGTGTAAAACTGGAGCTAGTTTAAGATGGTCTCTTCCAAGCCTGTTATCATTGCACCTTCTGTCCTAGCGAGTAATTTTGCAGCGCTTGGACAGGAAATTACAGATGTATATCGCGCAGGGGCAAACTGGATACACCTTGATGTGATGGATGGGCAATTCGTTCCCAATCTGAGTTTTGGCGCCCCAATAATTAGAGCTGTGCGGCAAAGTTGTGATGCATATTTTGATGCGCACCTTATGATTGAGGCGCCAGACCCCTTACTCAGCGATTTTGCGGATTCTGGTGTTCAAGGCATTACTGTGCATGTTGAAGCCTGTACTCATCTAGACAGGACATTAAGCTATATTCGTGAGCTTGGCTGTAAAGCAGGAGTGGCTCTAAATCCAGCGACGCCGCTCAGCACAATTCAGCACTGTTTAAACAAGCTTGATCTTCTGTTGGTAATGACGGTGAATCCGGGTTTCGGTGGCCAGCGTTTTATTGATGCGATGCTACCCAAAATTAAGCTGGCCGCATCGATGATTGAGGGTCGTGATATCCACCTTCAGGTTGATGGCGGCATTACCGCAGAAACCGCTCCCAAAGTCATCGCAGCGGGGGCAAATAATCTGGTAGCTGGCTCGGCCATCTTTGGGGCAGCAGAGGGATATGCCGCCGCAATAACCACTATTCGTGGCTAGACTTTTTTCTTTTTTCCGGATTTTTCTTGAAAGGCTTCGCGGTGATATGGGCATTGCCGCGCTGCTTAGCGAGTTCTATTTGCCTAGCACGTTCTGAAAACCGAGCGCGCTGTGCAGATGTGGTTTTATCAATACAATGTGGGCAACTTATGCCTGCTACATAAGTCTGAAATGCCATTTCCTCTTTGCTAAGCGGCATTTTACAGGCATAGCATAGCTCATAATTTCCGCGCTGCAGATTGTGATCTAGGGCAACCCGGCTATCAAATACAAAACATTCCCCCTCCCATAGAGATTGGTTTTGCGGGATATCTTCCAGATATTGCAGGATGCCCCCCTTTAAGTGATAGACATCTTCAAAGCCTAAATTTTTCATCAATGCTGTTGATTTTTCGCACCGGATACCCCCCGTGCAATACATTGCCAGCTTCTTGGGACGGCTATCTTTTGGCAGGGTAGCTAGTTGTGCTGCCCATTTTGGGAAATCTCGAAAAGTCTTCGTCAGCGGGTTTACCGCTCCCTTAAACTGGCCTATCGCTACCTCGTAATCATTTCTGGTGTCAACAACCATGACGTCTGGGTCAGATATCAGCCGGTTCCAATCCTTTGGATTTACATATGTACCATTTTGTTCTGTCGGGCTAATGCCATTCGCCCCCATTGTAACAATCTCACGCTTTAGCCTAACTTTCATTCGATGAAAGGGTCGTTCTTCATGCACAGAAAATTTTAGCTCCGGCGCGGTAAAGAGTGTCTTGCTAAGAAGCCAGTCTAAAAATTGATGCATATCGGCATAACGCCCTGATATGGTGCCATTTAACCCTTCTTCTGCAATCAGAAGCGTGCCCATCAGCTCGCATACCTCGCATTTCTTAAGCAAGGTCGTTTGCCAGCGGGTGATTTCATCAACCTCAATAAATTGGTATAAGGCCGCGACCACATACTGATTGGTTTCGGGCAGTTTATACATCGGCTCACATCATTTCTTAGTGGCAACGTAGGGGCTTTAAACACGCCTCTTTCCATACATGAGCAATTAAATTTTATCAAGCAGGGGGCGTACTATGATGGCGAATTTTGGGTAAGTGCCTGCTCTATCGCGCTTCGGAATGTTGGACTATCTGGTTCGCTTACTGAAGAAAACCAGTCTGCAATTTGGCCATCCCGTCCCACCAGATATTTATGGAAATTCCATTTTGGTTTGCCTAGCATACCAACTTGTGCTCCTGCCCATTTGTAAAATTCATGTGCTTCTGCGCCCTTGATTCCGGTGATAGCGGTCATAGGGAAGTCGATATCAAAATTCACTTCACAGAATTGTTTCACCTCTGATTCTGTGTCAAGTTCCTGACTACCAAAATCATTTGATGGAACGCCAATCACCACCAGCCCCTCATTACGGTATGCAGACCAAAGATTTTGTAGGGCGTTATATTGACCGGTAAAACCACAACGCGAAGCAGTGTTCACAATCAACAACACATGTCCCTGATAATCTGATAACTTAAGTTTAGCGCCCTCGATGGAGGGAAAGCTGAAATCAAATGCGGAAACACTCATCTGCTGTTGCCCTGCCAATAGCGGTGATGGGGCCATTAAGCTGATTATAAATAAAAGCTTCATCAAAGCTTTTTTGAACATGCTCACGAGCCTCTGCAAAAAATATTTGTGAAAACATAGAATAAAATCATTTATTATACGCGACAGGTTCGCTTTTAGATGGGTGATTGGCAAAAAGGGGGGCTTGGCTATATGCCGGTAAATTGAAGCGGTCTAATGTTCAATATTCCAGACGTCAGCTAGCCAATTTTCAAGGAGATGTGCGCCAGATAAACCAATCAAGCTATCACGAAGCTGTGCTGGCAAGCCTGAAAGCCGCATAACCTGTCCTGTTAGACTGGCCTTTCTGGCCGTGGATTTTAGTTGGTAGGCCCGCAAAATAGCCATAGAACGCAACGCATCAGGTAACGACTTTTCTCTCAACTGTGCTTTTAGATAGGCGATATCTTCAAAACTTTGGCCGGCTCCTTGTGCTAGATGTGGCGGCATAATATGTGCAGCATCCCCTATCAATGTTACCTGCATTCGCCGCCAGCTAGCTGGCAAACTGTCTGAGAATAAGGGAAGTTTTATCCAATTTGCTGAGGCGTCTGCAACATATTTCAAAATCGGGTGCGGGGTGAATAATTGTGCCTGCCATTGCGGCCCAAGCTTCTCGGGTGGTGCGCAAAACACAGCATTTATCTGCCTTTGTCTAGCAATAGGATAGCTCACAAAATGACAGCCATCACCCAAGATAAGTTGTGTTTGTGTTCGACTGAATAGGCGCGGCAGTGCACTGGCTTTAATTTCGCATCGCATCGCGTAATAAGGGGCCACTTTCGAATTAATTTGAGCGCCGCATACAAAAGAGCGGCATAGCCCATTGACGCCGTCAGCGCCTATAATTTCGTCTACATACAGGGTTCGACGATCTTCCAGAACCAATTCCATCTTTTCACCTGCGCGCAGTATGCTGAGCGCTGGGCTTAGAATGCGTTCAATATTTCTTTGCTTCGAAAGTTTGGCTTCAATCGCTTGATAGAGTTTTGCGCGTCCAATACCAATATAAACGCGGTTCTGAGGATGCGGAATTTCAGCGAGCGTTCGGCCATCATTCATTGCTGTGATAGCAATATTATTCAAACGCACGCCGCTGTTTAACGCGGCATCATATAGCCCAATTTCGCGTAAAGCTTCCAGCCCATTTGGAGCCAATTGTAGCCCGCCAATAAGAGGTGACTTTGCGCCAACTAGCAGAATATCATAACCGTGTTTGGCAAGCATCAAACCTGCGGTGACACCTGTTAGCCCTTGGCCAATAATTGCAACTGTCTTTGTCATATCTTGATTGTTTTACCTAAAACGAGGGCTGTTGTCTTTGATGAAAATTCACTTGATTGATTGCGATTATGAGATTTCTGTCTAGTAAAATGTTTAGCATCTCGGTATTACATAGGCATAAGTATACAGATGCAAGTTGCATTGCTAAAAATAGATGTGGTGGTTTCTGACCTCACGCTTAAAAAAGGATGAGCAAAACAATGAATTTGGACAAAGTATCCGTTGGCAAAAACCCACCTGAAGAAATTAATGTTGCGATTGAAATTCCTGCACAATCTGCGCCTGTAAAATATGAGTTAGATAAAGAGTCAGGGGCACTTTTGGTAGATAGATTTTTGCATACGCCAATGCATTACCCTGTCAATTATGGCTTTGTGCCGCATACCCTTTCCGACGATGGGGATCCAATTGATGCTTGTGTACTAACCCCAATGCCGATTATTCACGGCTGTATCATTGCAGCGCGACCGGTTGGTGTGTTGATGATGGAGGATGAAAGCGGTGTAGATGAAAAACTGCTGTGCGTGCCAGTGGATAAACTGCATCCCCTCTATAAGAATGTAAAATCTGCTGACGATTTACCCTCAATCATACTTGAGCAAATTGGCCATTTCTTTGAGCATTATAAAGACCTTGAAAAAACCAAATGGGTAAAAGTGCAAGGGTGGGAAGGCCCCGCAAAAGCCGCAGAAATGATTGAAGCCGCCATTGAGCGTGTAAAAGCATAAAGGCATAAATAATGCGCCAACTGACAATCAGGCGTCCCGATGACTGGCATTTGCATCTCCGTGACGCAGCAGTCATGCAAGCTGTATTACCACATAGCTCCAGCTGGTGTGGGCGGGCTATTATTATGCCCAATCTCATCCCCCCTATCACCACCTCTGAAATGGCGGATAAATATCGTCAACGTATACTTGGAGCCCTTCCCGAGATGCATAACTTTATACCACTTATGGTGCTTTATTTGACCGAGGCAACCACGCCAGAGGAGGTGCGCAGAGGGGTCTCCGCTGGCATTTTGACGGCTATTAAGCTATATCCAGCTGGGGCAACAACCAATTCAGATAGTGGTGTGCGCAATATAGAAAAGGTAATGCCTGTTTTAGAAGTGATGGCAGCAATAGGCTTGCCGCTTCTTATTCATGGCGAGGTCACAGAAAGCGATATTGATATCTTTGATAGAGAAGCAGTCTTTATTGACCGTGTGTTGTTACCGTTACGAAAAAGACTTCCCGAATTGCGCATTGTTTTTGAGCATATTACTACCCGGCAGGCGGCTGAATTCGTTCTAGCAGGGGATAATAATCTAGGCGCAACTATTACTCCCCATCATTTGTTGATCAATCGCAATGCCATTTTGGCGGGGGGTATAAAGTCGCATTATTATTGCCTGCCTGTCGCAAAAAGGGAGAGCCATAGACTAGCTTTGTTAGAGACTGTGCTAGCTGATACAGGTAAGGTATTTTTAGGCACGGATAGTGCCCCACACATTGACTCTGCAAAATTGCAACCTTGTGGTTGTGCAGGTATTTTTAACGCGCCAAATGCACTTGTCTGTCTTGCCCAGCTCTTTGAATCGCATGATGCGCTTGATAGGTTGGAGAATTTTACCTCTGTATATGGTCCAGAATTCTATCGCCTGCCTGTAAACTCAGATAGGATAACGCTTATCCGGCATGATACTGCCCAGCCAACGCTACCGCCTTTGGCTACTGAAGAAGGGCCGATAACTGTTTTTGATCCGCAAATAGAGATATTCTGGTCAATTGCAGATGAGCACTTAACAAGACGTTCATTATACAAAGACGAAAGGGTTTAAATGGTTTCCGTAAGCCTTACAGATAAAAAGATGATTGCAACGGCAACAGCTTCTATGTTGTTGGAAATTGAAGCGGTGCATGTCAATGCTGAAAAGCCTTTTATTTTAACCTCAGGGGCAGTGAGTCCAGTTTATATTGATTGCCGCAAGCTTATCTCTTTTCCGCGCATTCGTGCGGCCTTAATGGATTTTGGTATTTCTGTGCTGTCACAAGAAGCAGGGTTTGAAGCCTTTGACAGTGTGGCAGGCGGTGAGACAGCAGGCATTCCTTTTGCAGCTTTTATGGCTGAACGGCTTGGCCTGCCGATGCAATATGTGCGCAAGAAACCGAAAGGGTTTGGCCGCAATGCGCAGATAGAAGGCCATTTGGTAAAAGATAGCCGCGTGCTGTTGGTTGAGGATTTAGCAACTGACGGCGGCAGTAAACTTTTATTTGTTGATGCGCTTCGCGAGGCAGGCGCGCAGTGTAATCATGTGTTTGTCGTGTTCTATTATGATATTTTTGTGCATGCACGGGATGAAATGAAAGAAGCTGGCTTGGAATTGCATTATCTGGCTAATTGGTGGGATGTCTTGGACCATATTAAAAATAGCGAAAAGTTTGATGATCAAACCTGTGCAGCGGTGGAAGCTTTCTTACATGATCCGAAAGGATGGTCAGCGGTCAATGGTGGCAAAACGACTTAGGGTTAAGGTGGGCAGTGAGCGCAAATAAAGATAAAGTAGTGAAAATCATAATTGATACAGACCCAGGTATTGATGATGCGATGGCTATACATCTGGCGTTTGCCGATGCGCGCTTGGAGCTCCTGGCGCTTACTTCGGTCTTTGGCAATGTGTTCACAGAACAAGCCACCCGCAATTCTCTTGCCCTTGTAGAGCAGGCTGGCAGTAGCATTCCAGTAGCTACAGGGGCCGTGCGCCCGCGTACGCAAACGCCAAATGCTCCTTCGCATTATGTACATGGAAAGGAAGGGTTTGGCGCTTTGCCGGCCCCAACGCCAAAAGCCCAGCCAGACCCGCGGGAAGCCGTGCATCTCTTGTCTGAAATGTGCCGGCAACAAAGCGGTGAAATAATCTTGTGTACTTTGGGTCCGCTTACGAATATTGCGGCGCTATTAGATGCGGACCCAGATATAGAGGGCCATGTGAAAAAGCTGGTAATTATGGGCGGGGCAGTATGGTGCCCGGGTAATGTCACGCAGGCGGCCGAGGCCAATATCTGGAATGACCCGCATGCAGCTGACCGTGTTTTTGCGGCGGATTGGGATATTGATTTGATCGGCCTTGATGTCACGCAAAAAGTTACTTGTGTGCAAGATGATTTTGAGGGCTTGCGTCAGACTTCACCTGAAATTGGGGGCTTTCTTGCGAATATAACCAGTTTTTATATTGATTTTTATCATTCTGTTGTGGGCCAGCATATTTGTATGATGCATGACCCTTCAGCCGTCATTGCGGTTACAGATAGAGATGCGTTTGAATTTCGTCAGGCCCCTTTACGGGTTGTGTGCGAAGGTGAGAAAATTGGCCAGACTGTCGCTGATATTCAAAGTGAGCGACGGCCCGTTAATGTAGCAGTAGGTGTGGATAGTGCGCGCGTTCGTAAGATTTTTCTGGATATCTGCGCACAAACTGACACAATGAGGGATAAACGAATTGCGGCCAACTAATCGCGCACCTTTTTGTTTATATCAAAGATAAGAAGTTTATATGTATAAAAATATTTGAAATTTGTTGGTTTAGATGCACATTCAAACTGTTGACTATCAGGCAGATAATGCCCCGCACGAACTTACACAATCCCTGCGCGAGACAGGCTTTGCGGTATTGTGTAATCATCCAATTGCGCCTGAGCGAATTGAGGCAATTTATGCAAGTTGGGGAGGTTTTTTTGCCTCCGAAGGTAAGCAAGATTATTTACGCGATCCCATACGCCAAGACGGCTATTTTCCTTTTAAGTCCGAACATGCCAAAGACGCGGACGAAAAAGACTTAAAAGAATTTTTTCATGTCTATCCTTGGGGTCAGGTGCCAGACAATTTAGCCACAGAAACCAGAGCGTTTTATAGAGATTTAGTAGGGCTAGGGGTAGAGTTGCTTGGCTGGTTGGATAGCCAGTTGCCAGCCGATGTTTCAGATAAATTAAGTGCGCCACTCGGGGAAATGATGACAAGAAGCGAACAAAGCTTGCTACGTATCTTGCACTATCCGCCCGTTGAAGCGGATGAACGAACCGCTGCGATTCGCGCGGCCGCGCATGAAGATATTAATCTTATTACCTTGCTGGTGGCGGGATCTCAGCCTGGGTTGCAAGCGAAGGATAATAAGGGCAGATGGCACGAGGTGCCGTGCGATCCTGGTATGATTACAATTAATAACGGGGATATGCTGGCATTGGCGAGTGATAACTATTTTCCCTCCACAACGCACCGTGTTGTGAATCCAGGTGAAAATCCAAATCAATCACGCTATTCTATGCCTATGTTTTTACATCCACGACCGGATGTGGAACTGAAGCCAGCTTTTAGTGCGGACCAGTTTTTACAAGAGCGGCTCAAAGAAATTGGCTTAAAATAAATTTAGGGAGTTAAGTATGAAGAAGTTACCTATCGTATTAGCGTTAGTGTTGGTTGCAGGCGTAGTTGCCATGCTTTTTTTGAAACCAGAAAAAATTGTTCAACAAGCTAAAAATGCTAATTTTAAACCAGCTGTTATCTATGACATGGGTGGTAAATTTGATAAATCCTTCAATGAGGGTGTTTATAATGGAGTGAAAAAATTTACTGACGAAACTGGTGTTGAAGTGATGGAATTTGAAGTCACAAACGAAACACAACGTGAACAAGCTATGCGCCGGATGGCTGAAAAAGGTGCAACCATTATTTTAGGAGTTGGATTTGCCCAGGCGGACGCTATTTCCAAAGTGGCCTCTGAATTTCCTGATAAGAAATTTTCTATTATTGATGTTGGGTGGTTAGACGCACCAAATCTTCGTCAATATGTTTTTAAAGAGCATGAGGGAAGTTACCTAGTTGGCGTTGCAGCCGCATTAGCCAGTGAAACTGGAAAGGTTGGCTTTGTAGGCGGCATGGATATTCCGCTTATTCGCAAATTCGCCTGCGGTTATGTTGGCGGTGTTAAATCTGCAAATGGTAACGCAAGTGTTTACCAGAATATGACAGGCACCACTCCATCTGCATGGAATGACCCCGGGAAAGGGGCAGAGCTTACAAAAAGTCAAATCGATAGAGGTGCAGATGTAGTATATCATGCGGCTGGTGGAACAGGACTTGGTGTTATTCAAGCGGCTGCTGATGCAGGTAAATTGGCTATTGGTGTAGATTCAAACCAGAATGGTCTTGCGCCAGGTTCAGTACTAACCTCGATGCTAAAGCGTGTGGATGTTGCAGCATATGAAACATTTAAAGATGCGATGTCAGGTGATTTTTCCAGTGGAATAAATGTTTTGGGTATTGCTGAAGGCGGTGTTGACTGGGCGCTTGATGAAAATAATGCCTCCCTAGTCACAGCAGATATCAAGGCCGCTGTTGAGAAGGCACGTGAAGATATCTTGAGTGGCAAGATAAACGTTCATAACTATGAAACTACGTCTAGTTGCCCATATTAATGGCATCTTGTTAAATCTCCATAGAAATGAAAAGGAAAAACCAAATAGAATCAGGCGGCGCTACAATAGCGCCGCCTGCTATTCATCTAAAAAATATTCATAAAAGCTTTGGTGCTGTTCAGGCTAACCGGAACATCGACTTACACGTAAATGCAGGCACAATTCATGGGATTGTCGGCGAAAACGGGGCTGGAAAATCCACCCTTGTTTCTATTTTATATGGTTTCTATGCCGCTGACCGTGGCAAGATAGAAATATTCGGCTCACCCGTAAAATTGCGCTCGACGGCAGATGCAATAGTTGCAGGCATTGGTATGGTGCATCAGCATTTCATGTTGGTGCCAAAATTTTCCGTGTTAGAAAATATTATTCTGGGTCACGAAGGTGCCGGCAATCTGCAAACTGGCCTAGAAAAAGCAACAAGTGAATTGAAGAGTATCGCTGAAAAATATGGCCTGCAGGTTAATTTACATGCGCTCGTGCAAGACCTGCCAGTTGGCTTGCAACAACGGGTTGAGATTTTAAAGGCGTTATATCGCGGTGCGCGGGTGCTGATCTTGGACGAGCCAACAGGCGTTCTTACCCCGCAAGAAACCCAGCAACTATTTGAGATATTGCGGTCCCTTCGTGCACAAGGGGTCACTATCTTGCTCATTACTCACAAATTAAAAGAAATTATGGCGGTTACAGATAATGTATCGGTAATGCGTGGCGGGGAAATGGTGGCCCATCTTGAAACCCAAAAAACCTCACCAGAACAGCTTGCAGAATTAATGGTTGGGCGCCCTGTATTACTAACAGTAGGCTATGATAGCGCACAGGCAGGTGATATTTGCATGCAAGTCGAGCATCTTTCTATGCGCGATGATAGCGGCAAAAACTGTTTACAGGATGTCAGCTTTAGTGTTCGGCGTGGTGAGATTTTTGGCATTGCTGGTGTGTCTGGGAATGGGCAGTCAGAATTGCTAGAGGTGTTGGCTGGCATATCCGTAATTGATGCCGGCAAGGTTGTCATTGGCACAACAGAAATGAGCGCAGATAATCCTGCAACGCCAGCTGAGGTAAAAGAATTGGGACTTGCCCACATCCCTGAAGATCGGCACGCGGTAGGGCTGATTCTTCCCTTTTCGGCTGCGGAAACAGCGATGCTTGGATACGAAGAACGCGGCGCGGCAAGCGATGGCGGGGTGTTCCTATCTCCAGATAAAATTACTCGTCATTGTGAAAAACTGATGACAGATTTTGATATTCGTCCAGCCGACCCAAATTTGAAAAGTAGCCTATTTTCAGGCGGCAATCAGCAAAAACTTGTTGTGGCAAGAGAGATATCTGCGCGTCCAAATATTCTGCTGGTTGGCCAGCCTACTAGAGGGGTAGATATTGGCGCTATTGAATTCATCCATGAAAAGCTACTTGCCCTGCGTGATGCTGGATGTGCAATTATCCTCATATCTGTAGAGTTAGATGAAATTTTAAATCTATCTGATAGGATAATGGTAATGAATGCCGGCCAAAATATGGGCATTCTCACCCGTGAAGATGCCGATGTGCAGAAAATTGGTCTGATGATGGCGGGGCTTGAAACTACGGGTGAAATTGCGGCTTCATTAACATCCGAGAAAAAAGGGGGCAGGCGTGAATAAAGATGCTTTGCCTAGATGGATAGATATTGGCTTGTTGCCATTGATAAACTTGGTAGCCGCTCTTGTTGTATCCGGCATTATTATTGCCATTATCGGCGAGAACCCGTTTGTTGCGTTGGGTGTAATGCTAAAAGGGGCTTTTGTGTATAAAGGCGCCTTAGGCTATACTTTGTTTTACACAACAAACTTTATTTTTACAGGCCTCGCAGTTGCCGTTGCTTTTCATGCGATGTTGTTCAATATTGGCGGCGAGGGACAGGCAATGATAGGGGGGCTCGGCGTTGGGCTTGTTTGTCTTGCTCTTGATAGTCTGCTTCCTCCCTTGTTGGTGGTGATGGTTGCCATCTTCGCCGCTGTTTTGTTCGGGGCGGTATGGGGTATTATCCCAGGTTGGTTGCAAGCACGGCGCGGAAGCCATATTGTGATTACCACTATCATGTTTAATTTTATTGCTGCATCAGTAATGGTCTGGCTTCTAGCAGGGATGCTCATGGCACCTGGGCAAATGTCACCTGAGACGCGCAGTTTTGCGGAAGGGGTCGGTCTGCCGCGAATCCACGATGTTTTGAACGCTATCGGATTTTCGGTGGCTAAGTCGCCATTGAATTTTTCCTTTGTTGTGGCGTTGTTAGCCAGCTTTGGTGTTTGGGTGCTTATTTGGCGCACCCGTCTGGGCTATGTTATCAGAGCCACTGGCCATAGCGAGCGTGCGGCCATTTATGCGGGTCATAACCCTGCTCATATTATTATGATTGCAATGGCTATTTCCGGCGGGCTGGCTGGATTGATGTCCTTGAATGAGATTTTAGGTGTGCAAGAGAGGGTAATTTTAAACTTTACCTCAGGATATGGGTTTACCGGTATCGCCGTTGCCTTGATGGGGCGAAACCATCCAGTTGGCATCCTGTTTGCTAGCCTCTTATTTGGCACCCTTTATCAAGGTGGCGCAGAATTAGATTTTGAATTTCAAAGCATTACCCGCGAGATGGTATTGATGATCCAAGGTCTGATAATTTTGTTTTCAGGAGCTCTTGCTTATCTATTTGCTCCGCTTGTTGCACGCATATATTTTCGGCTGAAAACGCCTTCTGGAGGTGAAAATGACTGATCTCTGGATACAATTTTTGCTCACACTTGACGCTACTTTGCGCGTTGCTACCCCGCTGATTTTGTGCGCGATGGCTGGGTTGTTTTCAGAACGTTCAGGCATTATTGATATCTCGCTTGAAGGCAAGATGCTTATGGCTGCTTTTGCTGCAGGAACGTTTGCCGCGCTCACGGGCTCGGCGATAATTGGGCTGGCTGGAGCTATTCTGGTTTCGGTTATGTTTAGCCTTATTCATGGTTTTGCCTGCATCACGCATAAAGGTAATCAGGTCATCTCTGGCTTGGCGATTAATATATTAGCCTCTGGTTTAAC
>MDTG01411530.1_pt1 | contig 38644 bp, 38 predicted proteins | sample 811421 | NCBI WGS metagenome assembly MDTG01 (sample SAMN05326645, study PRJNA326480) | marine metagenome | isolation source: seawater | place: Pacific Ocean: South East | collected 2011 | reverse complement strand
TTATTTTAAATTATTATAATTAAAATGAAATATAGAAATAAAATTATTTAAATTTATGATATTTTACGTATTAATATTAAAATTATTTTATAATAAATAAAAAAATAATTTTACTATTATGATAATATATAGATGTCCCGTAAAAAACATATAGTGGACGCTATGAAGCGATTATATTCTAACAATTTGATTAGCATGAGAGACGGTAATGTAAGTTTTAAACCTAAAAACAAAAATTACTTTTATATTTCAGCAGGTTCTGTGCGAAAAAATGAAATTAATGAAGATCAAGTCATAAAAGTAAATTTTAAAGAAAATAATTCTTCATATGACGTTCACTACGATATTGATTATAAATATCAACCATCACGAGAAATCTTTATTCACTCGTTCTTACAAACTGATAAAAATTATTTTGATAAAGACACATTTATTATTCATGCTCATCCACCTAATATTATTTCATATATTGGAATAAATAAATCAAAACAATTAAATACTATTAAAAATATATTTCCTGAAATTAATATTCAAAATATAGGTTTAAATGTAGATTATCATGAAGCAGGTAGTTATGAATTAGCTACAAATTGTTATGAGAATTTAATTCATAATGATATTGTAGGAATGAAAAGACATGGATCATTATCAATCGGCAATGATATAGATAAATTATTTGAAGATATTGAAACATTAGAATATTATATTGATATTGTACTTAAAAGTAAATAATTATGCTACACTTCCTAATGGTTGTGTGTATGGATTACTTTTAAATGCTTTTAACAAATCAGGTTCCATACGATTTTCATTATTATTTACATATACTTGTGGCATTTTTTCATTTGTGCCTAATAATTGTTGATTTGGAACATACATTGATGGATCATAAATAGCATTTTGTCTCTTATTTTCCACTTCTCCATCTTTCATTGTAGCATTTAAATAAGGATTAAATAATTTCATATTACCCATATTAGTTCTTTCAATATGCTGTTTATTATTATTTGATGTTTGACGATATGCTGAGTCATACAATTTATTTCCTTCACCTTGACTTGCGCCAACTATACCAAAATCATTGTAATTTGTTGTTGTTCTTTGATTTTCAACTGGTTGATACTGATTTGAAGCATATCCTCCATCTTTTTGTCCTTGAACATTTAAATGATTGAAATCTAGTTTTGTAATGTCCATTTCTCTATTTGTTACTAATGGTTTATCATTTGGATTATATGTTAATTCACCTTTTGTTGTTACACCAACATTTCCACTTTCACGTAAATTTCCTATAACGTTTGTTTTTCTTGTTGGTCTCAAAGCATGATATACCGGTTCTAATATATTTGCGTATATATTACCATAAGCATTGCCAAATACGTCATTAGTATTTGTTGAACTACGATTATTACCATACGCATAATAACTATTTTTACCATATCCTAATTCACTTGCTGGCATTTCATTAGATGCCGATAAATTTAAAAATGGTTTTGTAGGTAATTCAATTTTCTTAGAAACATTTTTATGCGCACTTCTCATATAATTATTATTTGTATTACTTGAACCACCTGTACCAAAATATTCTACACTTGTCTCATTTCTATTTACATCTGGTATAATAATTTCAGCATGATTTGATGAATTTTTATATGCGCCTGTTGTAGTAAACCATTTATCTGGTGTATTTTCATAATATGTATCTGGAGTTTTTTTAATTGTTTTTCCTAAATTACCTCGTTCTTGAATGGGATTTAAAGCAGGACCCATATGACCGTCTAATGTATATGAAACTTTTGGGTTATTTACTGTCCTTAATTCGTCAACAGTTTTTGGACCCCATAAATTTCTTGCTTCCATTCCTGAATTAAAACCAATACTAGATCCTTCATTATTAAAACCTTTGTTTAATCCTGGTGCGACATTATCTTCTTTCCAAGGATTTATATTATTCATTTTCAAACTAGAATTTACACGAGATTGGTAAAAATCATTCGCATTTTGATTTCCGTACACATTAGTAATGTTTTCTTCTGGTTTAAATAAACTACCAACTTCATGTTTTTCTATTTGTTCACTACCACTACCAACATAATTATCTAATACAACTTGATTAAATTTATTATTTGTTATATGTCCTCCTGTTACACTACTACTATAATATGGTGTCATATTGTTATGTGTAACATTATCTTGATATAATACTGCTCCGCTTAATGAAACAAATTTTTTATTTTCTGGATTATAATTAGCATCTGCTTGTAAATTAGTCTCAGCATTACCTAACGCAGTGCTATCTTTTGTAAAATATTTATCATGATAATTGTTAATAGGCTCTTGATACTGTAAAACATTTTTATCAATATTTTCTTCACGTTTATAATTTGTAAAATTTTCTTTAGATTCTTCTAAATCAGCATCATCATTTTGATTACTATATAAATATGCTGTTCCTAAAAGTAAAATTGGTATTGCTATTTCTGCCATTATACTTGTTTAAAATATATTACTTTTTATTATTTATATATTAAAAAATGAATATTAATATATAAAAATTATTTTTTAAATTTTGTAGTAAAGGATTTTGGTTCATAATAATCTTTTTCCAATATACGTGTACTTAAATTGTTATAAAATGGTACACAAACATTTTCTTGAGGGTCAAAAAACAAGTGATTTGGACGATATTGTGGTAAATCTCTATAATGCCATGCTGGATGCGTTGTTCTACTTTGATCAGTCCATACTTTATCTTCAGAACCATAATTTATATGACTTGATTGAACTTCTTTTTTCTTATAATTATTAGCATTAATATTATCACGATTTAAATTTCTAGTTAGTCCTCGTAAATCACTCTCTATATTTGTACTATTTGTTCTAACTTGATTACCAAATTTTTGTAAACGGATCATCGGACTTTCAACGTATTTTGTAGCGTCAGCTGGGCCAGGAACATTTAACATATATCTTCCAGGATCAGTCGATTGTTGTAATTGTTTACTTACTCTTGCTTCATCATAACTAAATCTCGTAAAAGACATTTTTAATACTATTATTATTATAATTTATTTTAAATTATTTTATCGTATTTTAATATTAATTGTTTACATAGTTGGACCAGGTCTTTGGTTCTTAAATACAACTAATGGTTCAGGCATAGTTACTGGTTTATAAACATCATAAAATAACCCATCTTGTCTCGCTGCACTTCTATCTTGGTTTTTAAATTCTGGTTTTGGTTTAACTAAATTTGTAGAACCAATGTTTCTTAAAAAACTCTCTGTATCTACAGAATTATGAGACAAATGTTCTCTTGGAGTTTGTGGAACACTACCAATCGAAAAATAATAATTTTGCTCATTCTTAGCATATGGTTTAAATGTGTAATAATCTAACATTTCCTTGTTTTGTTTTTGTTCACACTCATAATCTGCTTTTGAATTTCTGTTTTGTGTTGAACCAAAATTCATTTTATATTATACTATTGTTATAATATAAAATTTTTATATGATTTATTTCTAAAGTAATTAATCCATTAATCCTTGACGTTTGCTCTCATTTGATACATAACTACTACTTTTATACATTTCTCTTGAAGCAACACCACCTCTTACCCAACCTTCAGCAGCTTCATTTTCAATGCAATAAGCTGGGTTAGTTACTCTTTCTTTAATATTATCATTTAATGGATAAGAATTGTAATCCATATTTGGTTTTTCATTTAATTGAATTTCACTCTTTTTCTCTTTAAATGTATCACCTTGTTTTATTTTAGATTCAACGACAACATTACAATTACCTTTACCTAAATATGGAACAGTTAAAAATGTTCTTTGCTGCAACATAGTTTTATCTTTTTGATTTTGGTGTTCTGATCCTTTTAATAAATCACTATAAACATCTACGTTACAGCCTTTTGGTCCAATTGTATTAGAACCATTAAAAAAAACATTTGGCATACTAGTTGCTTTTACTAAATCATTATTTATATTACAGTTATTGTTATATAAATTAGTGAGTGTATATTCAGAATGACGATTATTCAATTTATTTCTTTCAGTGTAAGTAGACGAATCATTTCCCATTCGGCTTAAATTATTAAACATATAGTTAAAAGTATTTGCCATTTTAATATTATAATTTGTATTAATGTAATAAAATAATAATATTTTTTAAATATTTATTTTTTTAATTTTATATTAAATGAAAATGTAACTAAAATACACTTATATTTTTATCTGATGGCAATGATCCATAACAATATTTCAAAAAATTATCTTGATTATTTGGAACACTTGAACCAGATATACTATGAAATTGTCTCATAGAATTTTCAAAACTAAGATTTGTCTCTAAATCATTGAATAATCTATTTTTATCTTTATTATTTTCATTCAATTTAAGTACAGCACTTTTCGCAACTTCTGTTATTTCATCTTTGTATACTTCATTATTCAAAGCTTCTGTAGGTTTATTTAAAGTATCAAAATCATTTGTTAGAGGATTATCAAATGGGTTATACGTATCTAATTCATTTGGTTTGTAAATATCATGTATCATCGTAAAACTTTCTTTAAATTTCTTATTATCTTTCAAATAATAGTAGTATAATACAATTATCGCAAGAAAAGTAATTCCTAAAAGTAATATACTTGTTTGACGCATCAAAATATATCCAAGTGTTGTAACTAAAATAACAAATCTTGTTAAAGCATTTAATTTTTCTTCTAAACTCATTTTATTATTAAATGAAATTTCAGTTATAACATTTTTCTGAAATATAATTTGAGGTTTTTTTAACCAAAATACTGTTTCATTTTTAATCATGTTAATATATTCCGATACTTTTATTTTATTATTATTTTTTAATTTAATACCTTTAATATAAAATTAAAAAAATCATCAATTTTTACCATTTACATTTATAATATTCATTATTTATAAATATATATTAAGCTTTTGCTTTATTTTTTCTGTTTTTCTTTTTTCCTTTCCTTTTATCATTTGGTTTATCTTTTTTAGATGATCTCATTATTGGCTCATCATCCATAAATGTATTAAATCCTTCATTTGTTCCGCTCATTTCAGGTCTAAATGTATAGTTATTTTCATCTGTTTTTGTTAAATTTGGATTATTTACCATATTAGATTGTTGTTCTTGTCTTTTTCTTAATTTATCACGCATTCTATCTTTCATTTTAGCACTTTTCATTGTACTCTGCATTTTATTCATCATTCCTTTAAAATCCATTTTACCGTTTGTATTCATACCCATTTGACTCATCACATTCTTTAAACCTGGAATATCTTGAATTTTTTCCATAATTTCACCTGCTTCTTTTACAAGCTCTTCTTGTTTTATAGAACCATCTTTCATCTTTTTATCCAATTTACCTCCAACCTGCTTTACTAAGGACATTAACTTTTTTGGATCTTTAAACATACTTTTCATAAATTTCTCTGGATTATCTGATTTATCTATTGAATCTAAATCTAATGTTTCTAATGCTTCACTCGCTATTTCTTTCGCAAGTTGACCTATTTTACCATCCATAATACCAGATAAATGACTATTTATATCTTCTGGATTAAAAAAACTTTTAAAATCACTAGCATTAAACTTCTTATCTGTTTCTGAACTTTCATTTTTATTTTCATTGCTATCTACATTCATATCTTCCTCATGTTCTTCAGCACCTTCTCCTTGATCATTATTCATATTTAATCCCATATTTTCAAATGCTTCACTTAAATTTTCCATTGTTTTCATTAATTTACCTTGTAACTCTTCACCATCAATTGCTTCAAATAATTTTGATGTTTCACCAAACAATTTACTATCTTCTACATTTTTTACACAAACAAATAATAGAACTTGTAAATAATTCCACATAATCTCTTTTGTGTTTTCACTTATATTTGAATTAAATAGTATTTTGAAATCTATTGTTGGTAGAAAATATAAACTTTTGTTGTTATTTTCACTAATTTCAAATAATGAATCATTTTTGTATAAAATATCAAAAAAATGTGGACAAAATTGTTTTTTACAATAATTATATAATTTAGATTTATTATTTGATATATTTAGTTTTTTAATATTTTCTTCATATTCCGGAAATGTACGTGCTATATCATTCGTAAAATCTGTCATTATACCTTCAAATTTATCCAATATATCTTGTTCAACGTTTTCTGTTTCACTATTTTGATTATTTTCTCGTTCTTCTTCTTGCATTTTGAGACAAATCAATAATTACTAATAAGAATATCACTTTATATTATTTTTTAAAGTATAGAATACTTAAGTATGTCATTTTTTTAATTGAATTAATTAAATATTTTTTTCTTTCTTCATCTAATTTATCAAAATCATGAATACAAGATTGTAAATGTCTTTCTATTTGTAATTTATTAACATCATTAGATATAACATCTTCATCATTTTTTATTTTTTCAACATAATTTTCTTTGTTTAAAAAAAAATTTATATTATCATTAAAAATTTCATTATGATATGGTATACTTATAGAAACATACCATTTCTGAATAAAAAAACAAGGATTTGCTTTTTTTAAAAATAAATTTTTATTATAAAAAGATTTGAACATTTTATCTTTTTCCTCTGTTATAATAAGTGTTTTCAAAAAATTTAAAAATTCGAAGTAATGTTTATTAAATTCTTTTCTATTTTTACTTCTTTCACTACAGAACATCTAAGTTATAAATTACTATATAATATATAATCGTTTTTAAATATCATTCATTAATTTTTTATGAATTTAATTCACCTATATTCTTTATGTTATCTTCTACTTGTTTTCGATTGTTATACATCATAAGTTTTATATCTTCTTTAATATTATTAATAATACTATCTTTTTCTTTGTTATCTAAATATTTTTCAAACTTGTCTCGTAATTCTGGATAATTATTTTGTTCGTTTGATATCCATTCTTCCAATAAAATCTCTTTATGTTCATAAATATTATCAAAATCTTTTTTTAACTCCCATCTTCCATTCTCATATACCGTTACATAATCATTTTTTAAATTACTTATATATATATTCATGTTTTCAGGCTTTTCAGGATTATAGTGTATCTTTTCTGTTAATGATTTTACACAGTTGTTTTGACGCTTTATACTGTTTATGTAGTCAATTTCTTTCAAATGACTTATATCTGTATCCTTATAATTTAATAATTGTATCGTATTTTGATTTACTATACAATTGTTATTTATTTGTAACTTTTGACTTAATTTTGTTATTTTTTTGTCTCTTTTCTCAATTTCTCTTTTTAACATATTTTGTTGCCTTTCATATTTTATCTCTTGCTTTATCATCTTATTTTTTATATTTTCTAGATTTTCATTCATTAAAAAAACCAATTCTTTTAAGTCCTCGTCGTCATTTTTTTTACAAGTATATTTTATGTGTCGGTACATACCTTGTTTGTACTTAAAACTAGCATTACAATACTTACAAGTGTACTTTTTGCAGTCATTTTTTGGGGTGACTCTGGGGTGACTCGATGGTGACTTTGGGGTGACTTTGGGGTGACTTTGAACCAATTCTAAATGTTTCTTTGTTTTAAGGTGCCTGTTATAATCTCCTTTTAACTTTGTTGAAAAATCACAGCATTCACAATTATAAATTGGCATTGCTTTAATAATATATAAATATATAATAAATTCTTTATGTTTTTTTATGTTTTTTTTATGTTTTTTTATGTTTTTTTATGTTTTTTTCATGTTTTTTTATGTTTTTTTTCATATATTTTTTTATAATTGATAAATGCTAATATAAATAACACAAATAAAATATTATTGTTAGCATAATTGTAATTTTTATGTTTTTTTCTTCATTTTAGTCACCCCAAAATATTAATGAATTTTTTTTTTTTGCGCGCGCGCGGGAAACTTTTTTTTAAAGTTGAAAAAAAATTTTAATTAAAAAAATAAAATTTCAAATTTTTTTACAAGAATAAAATTAAAAATTATGAGACAAATTAATTATAATATTTTATGTAAAAATATAGTATAATATAAGATGAATAAAATAATACTATATTTTTCAATTTGTATTTTAGTCCGTTTATTATTAACATATGGTGTTTATTTATCATATAATACAAATTATCGTTTATTATTTGTAATATTCTATATAATATCTGCTATTGGTTTATTATATCATTTTGTAACAAAAAATAGAAAAATGGGAGCATTTTCACAAGATATTTGGTGGGATTTTTTGAGACCTGTACATGCTGTTATTTTTTTAATATCCGCATTTTTATTATATAATAAATATCAGTACACATATATATTATTATTAATTGATACGTGTATTGGTATATTTTTTTTCATGAAATATAGATTAAAATTATTATAATTTATCAATTACATCATTTACAGTTTCAAGACCACCTTCAATCCATGCTTGTTTTTGTGAAAATGCTTCTCCAACAATAAAAATATTTTGAATAGGGCTCTTAATTTTATTATAAATTTTCTTTGAATCACAATTAGGTTTCCAATGATGAGCACCAACATTCCAAATATGAGATTTAAAATAAGATGGTTTTGGAATAATTAAATTAGGAAATAATATTTTTAATTCATCATTTATCATTTTTTTAATTTTTTCATCTTTTTTAATTATTCCTTTTGATTTATTTTCCATAAAAATATCAGTATCAACTCCATCAGTATATGAAATCATAATTAATCCATTATCTTTATTTATTGGAATAATATGTCTCAAAAATGAATTTGTTGTAATTTTTGGTAAATCATAAAACCAAACTTTTTTTGTATTTTTATCTAATGGATATATAGCATAAATACGTAATAAAGGTGCATTATATAGACATTTTAAATAAGGTATAATTGGTTTTAATATTGAAAAATTTCGCAATTGTTCTGATTTAATAGCAATAATTATTTTTTTTCCATTAAAAAGTACATCTTTATTATTTTCCATATCATAACAGGAAACAATATAATTATTATCTTTTTTCTCAATATTATTGACTTTATGTTTTAATCTAAAATCTATTTTTTTTTTATTATTTTTTACAATTCTAAGACATAATTCAGAAAACCCTTCTTTTAAAACAAAATATTTTTTTGCGATAAAATCGTTTTCAAATGATCTAATACTATCATAAGCATTCATTTTAGTAAATTCACTATTATAACCAAAAATTTGTATTAAACATTTACTTAGATCTTTTGTCTCTGATATATTATTTATAAATTCTTGAAATGTAAACGTAATTAAATATTTTTTACTAAATTTTTTACTTTCTTTTACTATCATTTTCATAAGGTAATCAAAAGTTTTATTTACATCTTTATGATAGTTTATTTGATTATTAGATTTTTCTATATAATCTACATTATTTGATATACCAATTTTTGTTAATTTATATTTTTGAATTAATTTTAATAATAATACATGATTATTATTAAATCTTGCGCCACCAATTTCGTAATGTGGATTTTTATGCGTTATAAGTCTTCCACCAAAATATGTTCTTTCATCTAAAAGTAATATTTTTTTACTTTCATTATATTTATTGAGTAATTGTTCAACAGTATATAATCCTGTTATTCCACCACCAATTATAATATAGTCAAAATCCATTATTATATATAGAATATTATTATATATAGACTATTATTTTAAGTTAAATTACATATTCATATTTTGTTGTTTTTGAAATGAATTAAAATCTATTGATCTTTCATGTTCAATTTGTTTTAAATCTAATGATCCAGCCCTCTGCTGATCAATTGATTCTTCTTCTGGTGTTTCTATTTTTTGATCATAACTATTAAGTGTTACGTAATTATATAATTGCTTCATACCACCTTGACCTTGTGCTCTCATTTCTTGTTCGCTTTGTGTTAAATAACTAAATGAATCTGATTTTACTCCAAATGCCGAACCATTATTAATACCGAAACTAAATGCGTCTGGATCATGATTAATTGCATCATTTTGTCTCTCAATTTTATGAGCAGGTGGAACTAAAAAATGTTTGATTTGTTCTCCAACATAAAGTTCATTAGTTTCCGTATTTAATAAAGTAGGAACTTTACGAATTTGAGATGGAAGTGGAAATCGTTGTCCATTATTTAATAAAATAAATATTTGATCACCTTGTTTTACTCTGTTATCAATACAAACATATTTAAATTTATCTCTAAACGGAGTTTTATAAAGAAAATTTAGAAGTTCTCTGGATTTATTACAATGATTAGAATAATAAATATACATGTATTTTATAAATTTGTAAATATTTATTTTTTTATATGATTATTTCATTAAATAAAAAATTGAATTAAATTTAATATTATATGTAGATACAATAAATAATATATTTTATAGTAAAATTAATATGGCAGAAATAGTTTCAGCTTCAATATTTATTACAAATCTAAATGAAGATTTGGTGATAAATCCTGCGATTTATAAAAATATAAAATCATCAATTGATGTTCCTGAAAATAAACAGTTAACTTTTACACTTCAAAATCTTGATGTATCTATTGCTAATTCATTACGACGTGTTGTATTATCTGAAATACCAGTTGTTGTTTTAGATTCTTTGGATAAAGAAAATATCGAAGATGAAAATATTAATATTTTTAAAAATACATCTATCTTAAATAATGAAATTATAAAACAACGTCTTACTTGTATTCCTGTTTGTATAAATAATATAGATGAATTTGAGTATAAAAATTATATTATTGAATGTGATAAAACAAATAATACAAATACTAAAATGATTGTATCATCTGGTGATTTTAAAATAAAAAATGTAGTTACTGGTGAATATTTACCAAAATCTGAATTAGAAAAAATATTTAAAAAAAATCCAGTAACAAATCAATACGTTGATCTTGTATATTTACAACCTAGTTTTAATGGTAATAGTAATGAAAGTATTAAATTTGAATGTGGTTTTAAAGTAAGTAATGCTAAGGAAAATGGTAGTTATAATGCTGCGTCTACATGTGTTTATAGTTTTACATTAGACGAAAATGAGATTGAAAAGCAATGGAAACAAATGGTAGAAAAACTTCCTCAAAAAAAAGAAATACGTGAATTAGCTCGTAATGATTTTATGAACTTGGAAGCACAACGTATTACAATTCCCAATAGTTTTGATTTTAAAGTACAATCTGTTGGTATTTATGAAAATAATGAATTGATAATTTTAGCATGTGAAGTAATGATTAGAAAATTCGAGCAATTAATAAAATATCTAGAAACTCCAGAAGAAATTATACACAAAAATTTAGAATTGACAGAAAATGCTTATAATGTAATTTTATATAATGAAGACTATACTATAGGAAAGGTTCTTGAAAATATGTTATATTTACAAATATTCATCAAAGAAAAAAAATTAAGTTATATTTCAATGAAAAAAAATCATCCACATGATAAAGATAGTATTTTAATGTTAGCTTATAATGATGAAACTACTATAATTGATGATATTGTTGTTGATATTACTAATATTTGTAAAATGAATATTGAAATTTATCAAAACATAAAGTTAAATATGACAAAAGTTTAAGAAAATAAAATATAATATAAAAATAATACAAAATAGTAATTAGTTTTATTTGTAAGTTATAAAATTACATGGAAACATCAAAGACAATTAGTTCGAGTGAATATAAATTATTGTATTATGGCGATATTATTCTCATTAAATCGCCATTAAATCCTACATTTCATAATAAGTATTTTTTTATAAAATATATTGGTTTAGATGATGTTCATTTAATTGAAAAAGAAACATTTCAAGAAGAAAAATTTGGAATAAATTCAAATGATGGTACTATTAATGATGAGACAATAGAAGTAATAAAAATTGTTTATAGAAATCCACAAAGAGGGTACGCAAAACAAAATAAATTATTACCTGGAACATATGTAGAAATCTTTTTTGATACAAAAATTCCAAAAGTTATAACTGGAAGGATTGTAAATCTAGAAGAAGATATGATTGAAATTTTAATTTTAGATTCTAAAAATAGTATTTTTATTGATTTCGCATATCGTGGTCTTTCTCCAACTTATAGAATAAAATCAATAAAAATTAGAGACAAAAATGATTTTGAGAATGAAAAAACTACATTAAACGAAGAAAATAAAGTAAATGAAGATAGTAATATTGGTTATGAAAATGTTGATTTTCAAATAGAAAACGAAGAAAATGAAGAAATATTAAATATAGAAGAAATTGATTTTGCTGAGGAATTTACTAATGTTTTATCATATGATATACAATTAAGTGATAGTGAATATAGATATAATCTAAAAGAACAAAAAGAAGATTTATTAAATGATTTACTTTCTTCTTTTGGTGTAAAACAACGTACACCAAGAGTAATGGCTAAAATGAACCGTTTAATTAATCGTTTTGAACAAACTGTTAAAATTTATAGTGTATACAATGAAAATGGTAATTTAGTAGAAAAACCATTTTCAGATAAACAATTACAATTATTTTTAAATCAAGATCATAATGAAAATTTTAATCATAGTTTACATTTTATTATGCCATGTATTCGTGAAATGAAAAAAGTAATTTATATTGATCATGATGATTTTGAAAATAATGAAGAAGAAGAAGATGAAGCGTATATTGAAATGTTAAGAAATGAATATCCAACTACTGCACCATTATATTTTAAAAATGATATAAATGAATTAAATAAAAATTTAAAAAATATAAAACCACAAGAAGGAGAACATTTCTATGATAAGTATAATTACATCTTGAATGATTTTTTTAAACCTTATGTTGTTGATCAAACACTTACAAATGAACCAAAAACTTGTATGAAACCTATATATGATGTTAGAAAAAATAATATACCTTTTTTACATTTGAATAATGAATATATTTCAGACTCAATTACTTTTTACAAAAATAAATTACAAAATAATTTTGGAAATAGTGATGTTTATACAAATTATGATCATAATATGTATTATGATTCATATTTATTTTTACCCCTTCCGTATATGTATCAATCACAATATAATAATGATAATATTTCTCTATTAAATAAGTCATTTATGAACTTAAATTATAAAATGATTGAACCTATCATAAAAAATTCAGTTATTACAAATATTCGTGTTAATGATGAATACTTAAATTCAAAAGATTTTTATCAAAATAATAAAGAAATATTTACAAATGCGAATTTATTATTAAATGAAAAAGATGATAAAGAAAATTATTTTGATATTATTTCACCAAATGTTGATGATATTATGTATTTATTTGGGTCAAAAGAAATATTATCTTATAAAAGTTTATTTAATTTGTTATCAATTTATAAATTAGGATTAGAAAATATCAATTATGATATATTAAATTCTATCAAAGTAAAAATTTCAAAGTCAATAAGTGATAAAAAAAGAGAATATATTGTTAATCAAAAATTATTTTCAAAAAAATTAAAACCTGTAAATGAAATAAATTATGATATATTTTCTCAAATATTTGATGATATTGGTACACATTATGGTTCTTTGACTGATATACAAAATGAATTATATAATCTTCAAGAAATAATTAATTATTTTAATAATCAAGATAATCAAGAATATTTTCATATAAATTTGGTAGATAAAAATAGGAACTTATATTCTACACTAACTGATCAAGAAATAACTACCATTATAAATGAAGTTAAAGATGGAACATATAATATTAAAAAGTTAGAATGTGATACTGATGAAGTTACAAAACGAAATATTGTAAAAATATATGAAAATATAGATGAATTAATGGAAGATAATTATAAAAATGTATATGTTGATATAAAATTAAATAATGAGTTTAAACAAGATCTTAACTATTATCATGAAATAAAAAATAAAACAACTAGTAATAAACTTCGTAGTCAATTATATGATTACGCAAGAAATGACAAATTAATGAGTGATGAAATGGCTGTAAAATATATTAATGATTTAATTCAAGAACAAAAATTAGTATCTGTAAATGATTTCGCGGTTGTTAATAATGGAGATAAAAAAGATTTTTATAAATGGACGGGTGATCATTGGGAAAAAGAAGAAACAGATAAAGATGAATGTTTAACTAAGAAAGAATGTATAAAAGATGAGTCAAATTGTAAACAAATTGATAAATTAAGAGAAACACGAGAAAAAGATTTATTAACAAAATTAGTTGAAAAAATTCAAGATGAAAAATTAATTGATCGTGAACTTTTAATGAGAAATATTGATCAAACAAAAAAAATAATTTTAAATAAATTAATATTTATTCGTAGATTAAAAACAATTAAGGATCTTTCACTTCACAATAATAATATAAAATTATTACAAAAAGTCAAATCAAGAAAATTAATTGAATCACCATATGAAGAATTAAAAGAAAGTATATTACTAATTAGTGATCTTAATGATAAATATAAAACATTAATACAGTTCGCAAAACAATATACTGTTCCTGGTGATAATCCTTATTATTTATATTGTATTGATACTGGAGTAAAATTATTACCAAAAATATTATTACAAATAGCAGAAGGTTACTTTTTACCAGACGAAGATTTCAATTCATTTATCAATAAATTATGTTTGACACAAGGAGTTGAAAGTGATACTGGTGATTCATGGGTAGATAAACATAGTGGTTATGTAATAAAAAGAAGAGAATTTGAAGAAGAAAATATGGTAGATGATGTTGGTAACTTAATTGTAAATCGTAGTGAATTAGGTGATTTTGAATTAGGTGGAATGACAGAAATTAATGAATATAAGAATGTAACAAGCGAAGAAGAAATGATACAAAAACCTATTGGATATAAAATTATTCAAAGTATAATTTTGGTAATAATGAATTTTTGTGGAATTCATTTTGAAAAAGAATATCTTGAAGAAATGTTAGACCATTGTTACGAAGATAGTAAAAAGTATGCTGATAAATATAGTACATTTAATGAAGAAGAAGAGAAATCACGTGAAAAAAAGAAGAATGATTTTGTAATATTATGTTATTGTGTATCATATTTATTTATTTATTTACAAACAAGTATACCTAATATTAAAGTAAGAAAATCATTTTCTGGATGTAAAAAATCATTTGATGGATTTCCACTTGAAATAAATGATCAAGTTTATTCAGGAATAGAATATATGTCTTGTATTATGATAAAAATAAAGACTAATTCATCACCATGGAACTCTCTTGATAAAATGAGTGAAGTAAAATTAAGAGATAATCTTGTACAATTTATAAAACGTAATGTAATAAAAAATAGCAAAATTGATATTAAATTAATTCAAAAACGTGGTTATTTACAACAAGAACATTATAATACTAATTATTATAGTAATATAAATTATAAATTTCTTGATTATTTTAAACCTATAGATTTAATCAAACAACAACCATCACAATTATATGACACTGCTTATGAACCATTACATAGAGATTATTTTAGTGAATATTATAATTCAATTGGAAGGAGTGATCCAAAAAGTATAGAAGAAAAAGAATTCATAGTAAAAGGACATATTATGAAACAAGGATTATTACTACAAGCACTTCTTCATGACAAAGTACAAAGTATTCATTTATTATTAAATTCTAAAAATGGATTACCATTTCATGAAAATGCGTGTTGTAATGAAAAAAATAATAATCCTATTACTTATTTTGATAAATCAGAAGATTTAATAGGAATAATAAAACAAAATTTATTATACAAAGAAAGACTAAATCGTATTTTAACATTAAAAAAGGCAAATACAATATCTTGTGACTTTAATATTAGAAAAATAGATGAAGATAAATTTAATTTATCTCATATTTACAACGAAGAATTAATTTATAGGGCATTCATAAAATATTTAAATTTTGATCACCCGGAAAAACCAATTCCTGAAAATATATTAAAAGTATTTGATTATGAAAAGCCAGATTATAGAGAATATGATCATAATAAATTTCGTATTGATAGTTTATTTGATGAAAAAGGAGATACAATAAAAGAAAAAATAGAAATTTTAAAATCTCAAAAATATGATTTTACATTAAGTGATTTAAAAACATTGCTTTCAATTGTTCACAGAAATAATTTACATCAAGAAGATGTTGTAAATTTAAATATTCAAAATTTACAAATAAGTGAAAAATTAATAACAATAGGACAATCCGCAAATATTGATCCATATTTATTACAATTTATTAAATACAAAAAAAGTAAAAAATCATTTATTTATAATGATAAAAAGGGTCAAAATGAAAGAGAATTGAATATTTATTTGAATAATAAAACAAATGAATTAAAAAATAATATAAATAAACGTTTTATGACAGTAACACGTCTATCAAAAGAGAAAAAAATTAAATATTTGAAAAAACTAGATGAAGAACTATTTGATATTTCTATTATGAAAGAAAGAATAAATTTAAAAGAAAATTTAAATAAATTTCTAGTAAATGATGAATTAGACAATTCATTACAACTTATTCATAATTTTATTCGTTTAATAACAATAGTTTTACCAAGTCAAGTAATAAATTTTACAGAAAAACAATTAAATATTTTATCTCCAACTTCAATTCCTCAACATTGGAAATTTTCTTCAACTCATAATAAAGATATTCAATCATTTTCTAAAAAATATAGAAGTTTAATGAAACATTTAATCAGTTCAAATCAAGAGATATTATCCTTTTTCAAGGAAAATAAAGAAGAATTAAATGAAATATATAATGTATATAATAATGGATTTTATGGTTTTTATACAAGTCAATATGATAAAAATAGTAGAATAAATCCAATTACGATGTATCAATTATCATTATATTTTTATTATTTCTCATTGAGTTTATATTTCAAAATATTTGATAAAGAAAAAAATAATAAATCAATGTTTACTATTATCATAACTATATTTGAGTTACAAAAAGAATATTATAAATATCAAAATATGTCTTATGAAGTTATTATAGAAAATGTTAATAAATATAGTGAAGGAGAAAAAGAAAAGAAAAAAATGCGTTTAAGTGAGATGGAAGATGATGAAAGAAGAACAGAAAATGAACTTAAGAAACATAAACTTGGAATTTGGAATAAAGGACTTCAATCTGGAATTATAAGATATGACAAAGAGTTTTATGATGAAGAAAGACAAGAAGTAGCAGAAATAGAAGAAGAATTAGAAACAGGTATGTTTTTTGAATCTTCCAAAGATCAAATAGAAGGTTTACAAATTATAGATGAATTATATGAAGGAAATGAAGTAAATTTAAGAGAAGAAGAAAATGAATATAATTTATCAAGACTAGTTCCAGAAGATGAAATTGATGAACAAGATGATTTTGATTATGATTTAGGTGCTGGAGGATATATGCAAGATAACTAAGTTAATAAATTAGTGCTTTAGCATATGGTGTATGATTTAATATATACTTTTTCTTAACAGTTGATACTCTATAAATATAACACATAGGTATATTTATAATTTTAAACTTTTTACTATATTGATTGGATTTGTCTCTCAATATATATTTCATTTTAATGAAATGACGTTTAGATGAACTATAGTATTTAGTTTTAAGAAAACTAGAAATGAAATCTTTTAATAATTCAGTATATGTCATATTTTCTTGTGCGAACATTTCACGAACAAACTTACATTCATGTTCAATATAACGCATATTAATAATACAATTAATCCTTTTGTATAATAATTTAGAAGAGTTTATTCTATTTATGTATTTTCTTCTTTTGCTTAATTCTATATTTTTTGATAATAATGAAAATGAATACATAAATTCATCATTTGTGAAAAAATTACTAATATAAATAATAATATCAAAAGTCATTATTAAATAATAACAATTATAATAATGACTTATATAAATATTTAGAAATACTATATTTAGATTAATTAAATAATAAATAAATGTTAGGATATTATTTTCAACACTATAAAATACAATCAGCCATTGTTATTTTTTTAGTATTGTATGTTTGTATAATAATGACTGAACCACGTTTTTGTTTTGACGAAGATGGTAATTTACTTCAATTTGGATTAAATTATAAAAATAAAACAATTATTCCAATTTGGTTACTAGTTATATTAATTGGTATATTAAGTTACTTTATTATATATTACTATCTACACATGAGTAAAATATTATTTTAATTATGATTATGTGGGAACAGCACCATTATCATCATAATTTGTTTTAGAAGAATCATCTTGAGTTGTATCTTCAACTTGTGATGAATAATCTTCATCAATTTGTTCCATTGATTTCACACAATCACTTGTTAAAATATAATTGAAATTAATAAGACAAGATAAAATTCCAATTAGAGTGTACCATATGAAATGTGATGTGGTTTCTTTAATATATAATAAATTATATAGTTTATCTCTAATTTTATTATTGTCTTTAAAACTATCATCAATCAAAGGATCAACTTTCCAAAATATCCACTCGCCATTTGAGTTTAATTCGAGTGGGATTTCGTTCATCAAGTAAGATGGGTCATTTGTATATAAATCTAATATCTTTTTTTGCGTATCATTTATATTTTTTGTCTCTGGTTGACCTTCATCATTAAATGGTATTATTTTACGATTTATAACTTTTCTTAAAAGCATATCAGCGCCTGCGAATTGAGACATTGTATAACCAAGACTATTAGAAAATGGTATATTCCATCCAGGGAATATCATTAACATAAAAAGAAATAATCCAAATACTAAACCCCAACTAATAATAGTTGAAAAAATAATACCTTGTGATGAGCCACATATTATTTTAGAATTTTCTATATTAAGCATGGTTTGTGTAATTACAACTAATACATAATAACATGTAAATAAAATAAGTTCACCACTAAATGTAAATATACCACCCATATGCTTTATAATAAAATATATCATTGTAATAACAAAAAACCATTTAATATTTATAGTTGCTGAAGCAATCACTGTTTCTTCGTCTGAATTTGAAGAACTCATATTTAAAATTGATTTTATTTAAATTTCATGAATATTTTTTATTTTTTTCTTATACACAAATTTAAAAAGAATTACATAATAATTTAATAATATCGTAATGAATTTTAATGAAAAAATAACACCTAAATTAGTAGATTACAATATAAAAGTTTCAATTCATGACTCATTAAAAAAGTCATATGAGTATAAAATAGATCTTTATAATTACATATTTAATTTATCATTATTTATAATATTTTCAGTTGGGTTATGTCTATTTTTATATTTTAGGTATAAAGGGAAAATGACACCAGAACAATTATATAAAAATGAAAATGAGAAGCGAATTTATGTTTTAAATAAGTTACAACAATTGAATAATATTCAAACTTCTCAAAATAATAAATTAATTACAAACTTACCAGAATTCGTTTATTGATTTTTTAATATATATTTTATATAAACAAGTATAAGAACAATTTATACATAATAATGTTTTCATCGACAAAAGAAATGTCATTGAATAAAGGTATCCTAAAGAATATGAATTTAGGTGCAAATAAGGAACAGAAAGAAGGTGATTATAATGAAGAAAATTATCAAAGAACTTCTGCTAAAGATGAACTATTAAAAGCAACTATGGAAAAAAAATATAATAACGAAGCGAAATATTTAAAAAAAAAGAAGAAAATTTTGAAGAATAATCAATTATCATTAAAAGAAAAAAAAGATAAGATCAAAAACTTATCTAAAAAAATATTAAAACGTAAATCTTATTATGATAAAAATGGTTTCAATATTATTGGAAAAACATTAAAAAAAGGAATAAATGAGAACAGATTAGGACAGAGAAGTGAAATAAGTAAAAATATTAATAATTCAAAAACAAATATTTTAAATCTTAAATATAAACTATTATATGGATTTTTAGACGAAAATGAGATTGAAGCTGAATTTGAAACAGAATTAGATCAATATAAGAAACAACTAAAAAAGAGACAAAATATTGATTTTTTAACTACTAAAAAAGAAGAAGAGATTAAAAAGGAAAAAATAATTTTAATGAATGAAATGGATATATTAGTGGAAAAATATTCAAAACTTTTAAATGAAGATAAAATAGCAGCATTAGAATTATATATTCAAGAAATAATTCCAAAACGTCATGAATTATTTATAATTGAAAATAAAACATTAGAAGTTATTCAAGACCCAAATGATGAAAAAATTCATTATTTATATAAGAAATAAAATAACAACTTATATAAAAGAATTATGACTATAAAAATAAGTGAAATAATTGATTTGAGAATTGTTATAGCATCAATGGCTGTAGGATTAATATATATTTATTTAATGGATGACGATAAGAAAGTTGTAATATTACATCCTACTCCATATAATGTAAAAGAATATATATTTAAAGATTTTTTGAAAAATTGTTATGAGTTAAACATGAAAGAAGTATCATGTTATGAAAACGAAATGAAAATTGAAAATTTACCAAAAAATGATTTTTAATTTATAAATAATAATATATTCTAATTATAAACTATTTATGAAGATTGAAAGATTATACAATTCATATTTAGGTAATATTTTTTTATCTATTATAATTGGGTTAGGATTAAGTGGATTATTTAATAAAAATTGTGAGGAAGGAGATAATTGTATTATTATTAAAGGACCAAATCAAAAAAAAATAAAAAATACAGTTTATAAATATCATGACAAATGTTACGTCTATGAAAAAAAAATGCTTGAATGTAATCAAGATAGACCAATATATGAGTTTTCATAATAAATTAATTACATTAGAAAAATTATATTTAAATAAAAGACATTATTTTTTCTATATCCTTTAAATTTGTATTAAAAATAATGGATAATGATCGTGATTTTACAAATATTGAAGAATTGCCAGTTAATCCACAAAAGTCGGGTGTTCAGGCTCCAGTTATTGCTGATATGGTGAATATTTCTAATCAATCTCAAGCTATGAATAATAGTTTAGATTTTCCAGAAGAGTTCAAAACTGATCTAAATAATATTGTTATAGATGAACAAGCTCATCCAACATATAGTAATAAAAAAGAAGATATTAATGTAGAAAAAAAAGTACGATTTAATGTACCAGAAACAATAAATACTTTTGATGAAAATAGTCACTTAAATAATTTATATATTAATGATGTTACAAATAAATATAAAAATTTAAATCCAGTTATGCAGCTTATTGTTTTAGCTTCAATATTATATTTTATATTTTTAAATCCTTTAATAAAAGAAAATTTGATTAAAATATTGAACCAGATCAATATTTTAAAAGTTACAAGTGAGGATGGAAATTTGAATATAATTGGTAAAATTATTTTTGCCATGTTTTTTGGTGTATCATTGTTTTTTTTGATACAATTTATTCATGCGTCATCTTTACAAATAGTATTTTAAATATTTAATTCTTTTTTTTCTTTTTTGTTTTATTTTGTCTCGGAATATATTTTAAGAAATATTTTTTATATTCATCACTTGTTTTTTTATTTTTTAATGAAGAAAATTTTTTATTTTTTAAATCAATCATATCTTCTATAGTTGTTTGATTGCCAATACATGATAAATTAAATCTTCTTAAAAGATTAAAATTATTAACTTTATAATTTTCTTGTAAATAAAAAAGAATAAAACAATAACAATGTAAATGATTTTTGAGTTCTTCATTAAGATCCAAATAAAAAAACATAAAATAATAATATAATAATGTATCTAATGTTCCTATTTTTAACGTTATTTTATTTCGTTGAATAGTATTATAATTTTGACATCCTTCAGTTTGAAATATAGTGACATAGTGAACATTATTAACGCTTATATTATAATAAGTGGGAAGAAAGTCATCAACATTTTTTAGTTTTTCAATTTTAATATTTTTATCATTATTTATTTTTTGTAATTCAAATTCTTTTTCATAATTATTTACAAGAGATTTAGAATTACTTGAAATTAAAATAAATGATGGATATTTATTTCCTTTTTGAATTACACCTTTTAATGTTTCTGGAAAATATTTTGAATATTGTTTTATTGCGTATTCACCAATTAAAATAAAATCACTATCTGAGTCATTTAAAATTTTATCATGAAAAAAATTGTAAATAGATTTATCTTTAGATCCATGATGTTCAAATGTTAGTAAATTTTTACAATTTGTTATTGTAAATGGAAATGATTCATTCAATTTGATAAGTCGTATCATTACTTTTTCCCATCTGGTAATATCTCCACGAGGTCTAGATAATTCAAGAAATAAATTCATCCGTAAGAATTGTAAAGGTGCGTAATGTATTGATTCTCTAACAATTGTATTTTTTAATAAAGTATGATATAAGTCTTCATTAATCTGAGTAACATCAGCAATTTGTATATAATTAACATACAATTTGAATGTTCCAGGATGAACCGCAGATTTTGCTAGAATATTTTTATATTTTTTTTTTTTGAAAATAATAGCAAGTTCTTTTACATGTTGTATTGCGTTTGGAGAAAAAAAATCATAATCAGGTGAATAATAATCATAGTCATAAAATTGTTTATCTACTGGTAAAATATTATTAAGCGCAGTTCCACCGTAGCATATAAGTTTATTTTCTATCATAAATTCTTCAACTATCTTAAATATTTTATCAAGTTTAAATTTTTCTTTTTTCTCTTTAAAAATAAGCTTACTATTTTTTGTGATTGATTCTTCTAAATATTCGAAAATTGTAGTATTTTTCATTATATTTATACTAAAAATATAAATATCTGTATTATAGTAAAAGTAGATAAATATAATGAAAAAAAATAAAAGTTTTTCTGTATCATTATTAAGTTTATTTGATTATTTTTTTGAAAATAGTATATACTTGCTTTATTTTCTATACTTTTTAATATTCATGTATTATGTTGTTTTACTTTTGAATGAAAAATTTAGAAAATTAAATACAATAACTGAATCAAAATTTATTGATAAAATAAGAAATGGTTTAAATATATATCATTATTTATTAAAATTATTCATAGCATTATACTTAATAATAAAATTTAATCCAATTTATAAAATTAAATACAGAAGTTCAAATGATAGAAATATTATATTCAATAGTGGTTTATTATTATTTATGTCTATAACAATAATTGACCCAGTTATGATGATATCAAATAAATTAAAATTATAAAATTATGCTTCATATTCAATTACTTCTGTTCCTATAGTTTGAACACGTTTTTTGGGAACACAATTTTTTTCTTCGGGTACTTGTTCTTTAGGTTCACTATTTAATTCAGTTGGTCTTAGATTTTTTGGTTTTAACATAAAAGCTGAATTCAATTTATTGAATTTATCCAATAAATATTTCAAGTAATTATCTTTATTTTGAAAATTCATTGATATGAATTGACATCCACTTGATAAACTAGTTGAAGGGTCATAATTAACATCTAAAGTATTCAAGTCTGGTACTACTATAGTACTTTTCATTTTATTATATTGAATTAAATCATCTAAATCTTGAGTAGCATTAATATTAAAAGATGTTTTTAATTGAATAAAAGGACTATTTGCTCCACTCGTAATATTTGTATATTGTTTTAATTTAGAGTCATTAAATAATGATTGATTGTCTACATTTACAATTATAATAATCTTACCCATAAAATTTATCATTTTTTTGTTAAAAATATTTTTTCCATTTGATTCATTAGAATAATTAATACTTGATAATAATCTTGGTGATAATATTTTATCAATGCTATTAGCAAGTTCATCATAAACATTACTTTCGTTACTATACATTCTAAAGTAAAGTAATAATGGATCTTTATAATTTGGACAACTACCACTTGAGAATGCTTTATTTATTATTGTGTTAAATACATCTTCGATTGATAAATAATTATAAGTTTCTTTGTATTTAAATGAAGTATCAGAAGAAGATGCTACAACAGGTTTGTTATTTTTATTATATATTTTGAAATCAAGTAATCGTGCTCCTTGTTTGATACAATTTTCAAGAGCACAAATATCAACATAATCATTTTTATTGTTACCACTACAGCAACAATTATGAGCACTTAAAACATAGTATTCATTTAAAAAAAAATTAAATTTTTCGGATCTTTTTAAATTAAAATTAGAAATTGAGTTTCCATCACTATATTGTGAGTTAATATTCGAACAATTGTTTTCCTTTTTAGATATTTCATTTTTTATGTAAAAAATAAGCATTATGATAAGAAAAACAATAAATAAAATAACCATCATATTCACTAAATAATTATTATTTTGAATTATTTGTTTCATATTGTTAATATTCGTAGTTACAATATTATTTATTTTCTCCGTTACTGGATTTGGATTATTCATATATAAATAATTTAAAAATAATTAATTAATATAATTAAACATTAAAATATATACTTTTTGTTAAATTATAAATGCCAGGAGGATTATTGAATATTGTAGCTTATGGAAATCAAAATGTATTTTTAAATGATAATCCATCAAAAACTTTTTTTAAATGTGTATACGCAAAATATACAAATTTTGGTCTTCAAAAATTTCGTGTGGATTATAATGGTTTAAGAAAACTTCGTTTAAATGAATCATCAGAATTCACATTTAAAATTCCTAGATATGGAGATTTATTACTTGATAATTATTTAGTCATAACATTACCTGATATTTGGTCACCTATATATCCACCTCAAGATACAAATGATAATTGGAAACCATATGAATTTAAATGGATAGAAAATATAGGATCAATTTGTATTGAAGAAATAACATATAGTATCGGTGGACAAATAGTTCAAAAACATTCAGGTGAATATATTTATAACTTACGTCAAAGAGACTTCACAGATAAAGCTGATATATTTGATACAATGACAGGAAATACAAAAGATCTAAATGAACCAGAAAATTATTTAGATAGAGATGGTTTTTATCCAAATGCTTATTATGATAGTAATGAAACTGGTTCTGAACCATCAATTCGTAGCAAAATGTTATATATACCTTTATGTAGTTTTTTTTCATTTAATTCACGTATGGCATTTCCTTTAGTATGTTTACAATATAATGATTTAATAATTAATGTAAAAATAAGACCAATAAAGGAGTTATTTACAATAAAAGATATAACAAATATATCTAATAATACGAATGAACGAATTCAGCCAAATTTTAATTTACCAGAGCATGGGTTTTATAGATTTATACAACAACCACCTAATGTTCAATTAAATTATGATGATCAAAATACATCATGGAACGCAGATATCCATTTATTGAGTACATATGCTTTTTTAACAGAAGACGAAGTAAAGGTTTTTGCGTCAAATGAGCAAAAATATTTATTAAAAGAGGTACGTCAAACTCCTTTTTATCGAGTAGTAAATAGTCAAAAATTAAAATTAGAAAGTAATGGTATGGTTCCATCTTGGATGTGGTTTTTAAGACGTTCTGACGCATATGTTAGAAACGAATGGACAAATTATACTAATTATCAGTATAAAAATAAAATACCTTATAATGTTGTAAGTGTACCAAAATATTCTGATGATAGTAATGTTAATTTAAACACTTATTTACAAAACGGACCATCATATAATTTTGATGGAACTCCTACAAACATAAAAATTAGTGGTAATTATAATGATCAGAATATAGAAGAGATATTAACTAAATTTGCCATCATATTAGATGGTAAATATAGAGAAAATGATTTAGAATCTGGAATATATAATAAAATAGAACCATATAGGGGAAGTAATGGAAACACACATTTAGGTTTATATGAATATAATTTTTGTACAACTACATCTCCATATGAATATCAACCAAGTGGTGCTATTAATTTATCTAAATTTCATAATATAGAGTTTGAAATATCTACAATAACTCCTCCATTTGATGAAAATTCAAAAGTTTTTAAAATATGTAGTGCTGATGGAGAGTTGTTAGGGGTAAATAAAACAAATTGGGATATTTACAAATATACTTATGATTTTGTTTTATTTGAAGAACGTTATAATATACTTCATTTTATAAACGGCAATGCTGCTCTTGTGTATTCTTTGTAGTGTAAAAGTCATTGTTTTGAAACATATTTGATGTTAAAGGATTCATGTATCTAGTATATTTTGTAACATCCTCATTAATCCTATTATCAGTTTCTTCTAAATGTTTAGGCTGAATATTTTGAAATGATTCTATTTTTTTCATGATTTCATCTTTATGGTAATATAAAAGAGATAAAATATAAATCAAGGTAAGTAAAACAAAAATGTCAAATAAACTGTTTACAAAAAACATTATTTTATATTTAATACATTCAAATATATTTTTTATAAATCTAAAAATATATTTAATTTTATAAAAATAATTAATAGATAATAATAATAATAGTAAAAAGAAAATGGTTTCAGTAGATTTAAAATTTTCAGAATGGATGCCATTTATATCTAAAATTCTTGAATTATTAGTTGGTGGTATTATATATGTATTTGTAATTGATAATTTTTTATTAAAAACGTATGTTCCTGGAGAATTGCTTTATCCAGTAGATCCTTGTGATGAACCATATGTTACAGATAAACGAAGTAATAATCCATATAAAAAAATTAATCCGTTTGAAAAATTAAATCAAGCGGAAGCTCAAAGAGCTGGTACAAAATATCAATTATGTAACAAGGACGATTATGATTTAATAAAAGATTTTGGAAAAAATAATAGTGAATTAAAAAACTTTTTATATAATGTTAAAAAATCATCATTATTTGATATCACATTTTTTTATGATCTTTTTAGAGATATGAGTAAAGAAAGAGCTGGAAAGATTGAATATCATGGAATAATAAACGAAATATTTCTTATTTTGTCTTTAGTTTACTTTAAATCAACAATACAAGTGAGACAAATACTAAAATCACTTCATAATATTGTAGGAGCTTTAGATTTAAAAAATGTATATGTTTTTTCATTTTTATTTTTTGTATCTATGACTGTTTATTATGGAATGACACAATCACTAGGTGCTGATGTACCTTGGTATAATTTTGCTTTGAAAATTCCTATTGCGATATTTAGTGTATTTAGTGCGATACTTTTTTTAACAATGGGTGCTGCATTCTTATTTTTCATTATGAATTTTATAAATGTTTTTGTAAACTTACCTATAACTTCTCTTTTAACAGGTATTGTTACATTGCCAATGGGTGTTGCTATTATATTTACTGCAATTCAAAGTTTTGTATTTTTAATTCAAGCTTCAAAACAATTTTTAATTGATCCATTATTTGGTAGTAGAATGAGAAATATAGCTGTTTGTGATATTTATAACTATGAACTTTCTATCACATCAATTCTTATTATATTTAGTTTATTAAACGCTTATCTATATTTAAGTGAACAAAACCTTGGAATTTATTTTTTAACTATTGTATTTTTTGTTTTATATAAATTATTCATAGCTAAAAAGGGTCCAGGAATGAGTAAAGAATGTCAACTTCAAAATAATTTTATTGATAATATTCGTAATATGAATGATACGTATAATAATATTAATAATGGTAATACTGGTAATACTGGTAATGAAAACAAAAAATCTAACTAGTTATAAAACGAATAAATTATTTACTATAAATATTATTGAAAAATGATATATAATTTAAATTTTTTAATAATATTTTTAAATTACTGGTATATATTCTAATGTATTATTTTCATACATTGATACTTTAAAATCATCACTATAACCATTTACGCGAACAATACAACCATCACTTAAACTATTACAACCATAACGATTAGTACAATTTTTATTATCTGAGATAACTGGTAATTTTAAATTACGCTCACTAAGAGCATAATATTGCCATGTATCTCTATTTGTGATCAAAGGTCTTCCCAATAAAGGTAAAATAAGAGCATCAGTTTTTAAACTAGTTAGCAGACCAATTTGACGAAAATCAGAATCTACACTTTGTGTTTTAATATTAACTGGAACACCTAAATAAGGATCATTACAACCACTTCTTACTTTTATTTGATCAGTTTTATATGGTCCAGCATAAGCGTCAAATAAAGTATCATTACATTTATTTGTTGTGATTTCAACATTTGGTAAATGATAATCAAGATCTTTACTTATTAACAAATTGCTTTCCATTGCTTTGAATTGAGACAAATTATATGACTGATAAATAAATATTACTAAAAAAATAAGAACAATTAATAAAATAATTAATGTTGTCTCTCTAAAGCAAATCATATTATTTGGGCATACTTTCATTTTTCAATTATTTATTTTATCGTAATATTTATTTGTAATTAACTTTAAAATAAATAATTAAAATGAGTCAGGTTGACCGATCATTTTACCATCACCTCTATGTTTATGAGCGATTGTGCTATATGATATTTTTTTACCATGAACATGTGGATTATCACGAGGACCAATAGATTTAGTTGTTTTTACTTTATGTGAATGTATTTCATCACCTCTAATTTTTATATCAGATTTTTTTTCATCTTCATCATCAGCGTCATCCGCGTCATCCGCGTCATCAGCGTCATTAGTATCATTATCGTCAGCATCATTTGTATCATCAGCATCATCATCTAAACCCTCAATTAAATTACCGTAGTTTTCAGTTTTTATAAAAATATTTCTTAATACACTAAGAATATTAATAAAAAATAAAATAACTAATAGTAAAACTAAAAGAGATTTATCAAGAGCGTAAATTAATACTAATAAAAAGCATAATAATAAAGAATTAATATTATTATTTGTTAACAAATATGCTACAACATTAACTAGTAAAAGTAAAATTAGGACTTTGTCATTTAAAAATTTATTTATTTTGCTTTTTAATTTCATCATTGCTTAATATTTATACATTATATGATATTATATTTTGGTAGAAGCTTTCACTGGTTTTGGAATTGGACTATTGCCAATGACATTTCCAATACTTCCTAATAAATTATTTAAACCATTCATATCGACTTTATTTAAAATTTTTACGGAATCTTTTATTACTGGTGTAATTTGATTCATTTGTTTAATTATTTCTTTTTGTGTTTCTAAACTTTCAGGGTCTAATTTACTTTTTTCTAAAGTTTCAACTAATCCTTTTTGTGCCTTTTCATAATTATTTACCAAATTTGAAAGTTCTGATTTAATTTCGTCATTTTTTTTTAAATTAGAATAAGCTTCAGCAGAAGGATCACTAGAACTATCATCTTTATCATCTTCATTTTCTTTTTTATCTTCTTCATCATCATCTTCTTTATCTTCATCTTTTTTATCTTCATCTTCTTTCTTTTCATTCGCTTCTGGATTATGTGTTTCTTTAAATCCTTCTACAACAGATTGCGTCATAAAAGATTTACGTAAAAATATAAGTAATCCCACAATTAAAATTGGTGTTGTTAAAACAACAATCATATTTTGATCAAAAAGATAAGTAATAGATAAAATAATAACAAATAAAAATAAACTTTGCATATCTTTGTAAAATAAGAAAGCTATTATATTAAATAAAAAAAGTGTTAAAGCAAGATATAGCATCATTTTACTATGCAGCATTGATTTGAGTGTCTTATTTTTATTTATAGGTTTTTTTGAAGTTGATTTTTTTACTTTACGAGGCATGTTATTGCTAAATTTTTATTATAATAGTATATTTTATTTTATTATTTTTGGATGTCTAAATAATCTGAACATGCTATTAAATCCTTTGATGCGTTCTTGTTATCATATAAATTATGCGATTTACTATTTTTTTTAAGATCAGCAAAAATAGTTCTAACAATATTTTTTTTTTCTTTTATTAAATTCTTATGAGAGTTTACTAAATCATTTCCACCCTTGTAATTAGCAATATATTGAAGATGATCAACATGTTTTTTTTTATTTCCCTTTGATATGTCACCAACAAGTTTATCATAATTATATAACTTTTCCATTTTTATGATGTTATAACTATATTATAAAAATAGATTAAATATAAAATTTGAATTTAATCATACAAAAAAGTAAATTTATTTTTATAAAAAAATATATTTCTTAATTTTATATTGAATAATTTTAGCATGACAAATACAAAAATTGAACCGTTCCTCAATGAAGACGATAATAGGTTTGTAATGTTTCCTATTAAACATGACGATATATGGAAAATGTACAAAAAACAAATAGATTGTTTCTGGAAAGTTGAAGAAATTGACTTAGGCAAAGATATGACAGATTGGAATAAATTATCTTTTGATGAAAAATATTACATCAAAATGATATTATCTTTTTTTGCTGCGTCGGATGGAATTGTTATTGAAAATTTGGGAAAAAGATTTTTAGAGGAGGTTCAAGTATCAGAAGTAACTGCGTTTTACGGGTTTCAAATGGCAATGGAAAATATACATAGTGAGACTTATAGTTTATTAATTGATACATATATACAAGATGATAAAGAAAAAAATGAGTTGTTTCATGCTTTAAACAATTTTGAATGTATTAAAAAGAAAGGTGATTGGGCTATTAAATGGATTGAAGACGAAAAGTCTAATTTTGCTACTCGTTTAGTTGCTTTTGCTTGTGTAGAAGGTATATTTTTTTCAGGTGCTTTCTGTAGTATATTTTGGTTGAAAAAAAGAGGTTTAATGCCAGGTCTTACATTTTCAAATGAACTTATTTCAAGAGATGAAGCACTTCACACTGAATTTGCTGTATTGTTGTATAGTAAATTATTATATAAATTATCAGAAAAAGATATTCATAGTATTATATCAGATGCCGTATCAATAGAACAAGAATTTATATGTAGTGCACTACCTTGTAGATTGTTAGGTATGAATTCTAATCTTATGAAACAATATATTGAATTTGTAGCAGATCGTTTATGTGTTCAACTTGGTTATAAAAAAATTTATAATGTATCTAACCCATTTGATTTTATGGAAATGATTTCTTTAGAATCAAAAACAAACTTTTTTGAAAAACGTGTATCGGAGTATGCTTTGGCAAATAAAGAGGGGCGTGAAGATGCTTTTGATGATTTAGAATTCTAATTTTGTTATATTGATAATTAATACTAGATTATAATATTAATTATTATAATTTGATTTTATTACTTTAGTAATAAGTTTTATAAAATAAAAATATTTAAATACATTATTTCATAATTAAACAGTAATTATTTTTTTTGAATATAATGACGTTATTAAAAAATGAAAGTAATAATGTTCTCACAATTAAAACAGTACAAATTACAGCATTTAGAGTATTAATGACAGCATTGAAAGATATATTATTGGAAAGCAATATAACTTTTATGAAAGAAGGCATTAAAATAATTAATATTGATAAAAGTCATACAATTTTAGTAAATCTAAATTTATGGGCTAATAATTTTGAATATTTTGATTGTAAACTTGATAAAATAATAATTGCCGTCAATATGTTTCATTTATTTAAACTTATAAGTACTATTGATAATGATGAAACATTAACAATATATATAGAAAAAGATGATTATCATGATGGTGTTGTAGAATATTTGGGTTTAAAATTTGAAAATCCTGAAATTAAACAATTTAAAATTCAAAAATTAAAATTAATCGAACCAGATACTGATGAACTTGGTATTCCAGATGTTGATTATGATTCTATAATAAATATTAATTCAACTGATTTTCAGAAAATTATTCGTGATCTTTCAAATATTTCTGAAAAATTAGAAATAAAATCAATAGATAATACGTTAATATTTAAATGTATAGGCAATTTTGCTGAAGCAGAAATTATAAGAACAGAAACAGAAGGAAATATGAGAATAATAAAAAAAAATGTACCACATGATATAATTCAGGGTGAATTTTCATTAAAGAATTTATCATATTTTATAAAATGTACTAATTTATGTAGTCAAATTGAAATATATTTGGGAAATAATTTACCACTAATAATAAAATATAATGTAGCATCTCTAGGAGAAATAAAATTATGTCTTGCGCCTTTACCTCCTTCTTCTCATTAAAATTAGTTTAAGTATCTTGTTTATGCTTACGAAAAATACATCCTTTACGTTCAAGACCTTCTAATGGATATATTAATTCAGGATCAATATAATCACAATTTTCTAGCCATATTTTTAGAATTGAAAAATTTTTTTTTGGCGTTTGTGTATTTTTTGGGCTTATTGTTATTCCATTAATTTTTGAAGACAAATCTTTATTATCACTTAAGTTATTTGTAACAAGAGAAAAATAGACTAATTTAAATACTTTATATAATATTTTATTATTAATTTTATAAGAAAAACAACCACCGTTTATATTTTTTGGATCTTCCCATGTTGGATTAATTCCATCTTTCATCATAAAAATCATACAATTTTGTATCATTTTTGAAGATAGTTGTTCTTCAAATAATATAGCTTGTGAAATATTTTTTATATTTATTACATGAATGTAGCTATTTAAATCCCAATTTTTATTATCGCTGTAATGAACAAAAAAATTCCATTTATTAACAACATTTATATTTTTTTCTCTAGATAATAAAGCAGTCATACAAAAAAATTAAATTATATTATTATACCATGTTATTTTTTTAATATTTTTTTAATATTATATTTCATATATTTTTTGAATGTAAAAAATTGATTTAAATAAAAGCAAATAATTTATCCTCATAAAAGATTACTATTATATAATTTAAATTAATTATGACGTCAAAAGTACAAAATTCACTTGCTAGTACCTATCAAAAAAAAAGTGATAAAGAACATATTTTAGATAATCCAGATACATACATTGGTTCTATTGAAAATGTTGAAGCAAAAGATTTTGTATTTGATTCAGAAAAAAATAAAATTGTAAATAAAACATTCGAATATATTCCCGGGCTATATAAATTATTTGATGAAGGTATTGTAAATTGTCGCGATCATGTCATCCGAATGGATGAAAAAATCAAAAAAAATGGAAGTGAAGAATTATTTCCAGTATCTCAAATTAATATAACTATTGAAAATAATACAATTACATTTCGTAATGACGGAAATGGAATTGATATTGAAAAACATCCTGAATATAATATATGGATACCAGAACTTGTATTTGGACACTTAAGAACAAGTACAAATTATAATAAAGCTGAAAAAAAAATCGTAGGTGGTAAAAATGGATTTGGATTTAAACTTGTTCTTATATGGTCAACTTATGGTAGAATTGAAACTGTTGATCATATAAGAGGATTAAAATATGTTCAAGAATTTCATAATAATCTTTCGCAAATAGATAAACCAAAAATTACAAAAAGTAAAGTAAAGCCTTACACACAAGTATCATTTACACCAGATTATAAACGATTAAATGTAGATGGACTTTCTAACTCTATGATCCAATTATTTCAAAAACGAGTATATGATATAGCAGGAATTACACAAAAAAATATAAAAGTTAAACTCAATAGTATAGATTTGAGTATTAAAACGTTTGAACAATATGTTGAAATGTATATTGGTAAAAAAGACCAATTAGCAAGGGTAAGTGATTTGACATCTAATAATAGATGGAGGTATGTTATATGTATTAGTCCATATCAAGAATTTACTCATGTATCTTTTGTAAATGGAATTTATACACAAAAAGGAGGTAAACATGTAGACTATATAATGAATCAAATATGTAAAAAAATTTGTCAAGTAATTCAAAAAAAAAAGAGTATTGAAGTAAAATCAAATTCAATAAAAGAACAATTAATGATATTTTTAGATTCTACAATTGAAAATCCAACATTTGATAGTCAAACAAAAGATTATTTAAATACACCAGTATCAAAGTTTGGTTCAAGTTGTGAAGTTAATGATAAAATTATTCAACAAATATGTAAACTTGGTGTCATCGATACAGCTTGTCAATTAACTGACATAAAAAATAATAAAAAAGCATCAAAAACAGATGGTTCGAAAGTTAAATCTATTAGAGGAATTCCGAAATTAGTAGACGCAAATTTTGCTGGAACAAATAATTCACATAAATGCACATTGATTTTATGTGAAGGAGATTCAGCTAAGGCAGGTATTATTTCAGGGCTTACGAAAGAAGATAGAAATTTTATTGGTGTATATCCAATGAAAGGTAAAATGATTAATGTAAGAGGTCAAAACATAAAAAGGATTAGTGAAAACGCAGAATTTATTGATATTAAGCGTATTTTGGGACTTGAAAATAATAAAGTTTATACTTCAGTTTCAACATTAAGATATGGTAAAATATTATTCATGACAGATCAAGATCTTGATGGAACACATATTAAAGGTCTTGGATTAAATATGTTTGAATGTGTTTGGCCATCATTACTTGAAATTGATGGATTTATTGGATTTATGAATACACCAATTTTAAAAGCAACAAAAAATAAAAAAACGATTGAATTTTATAATGATGGTGAATATGAAAAATGGAAACAAGAAAATGATTCCAAAGGATGGAAAATAAAATATTATAAAGGTCTTGGTACATCTACAAATAAAGAATTTAAAGAATATTTTGAAAAGAAAAAAACAGTATGTTTTGATTATGATGAAAAACAAAAAGAGCATATTGATATGGTATTTAATAAAGAAAGAGCAGATGATAGAAAAAAATGGATATCAGATTATGAAAGAAACACCTACTTAGACACGAATAAAAAAAGCGTTTCATATGAAGAATTTATTTATAAAGAAATGATCCATTTCTCTAAATATGATTGTGATCGTTCTATTCCAAACTTGATGGATGGACTTAAAATTAGCCAACGTAAAATTTTATTTAGCGCTTTCAAAAAAAATTTAAATCAAGAAATTAAAGTTGCACAATTTAGTGGTTATGTTTCAGAACATTCTGGTTATCATCATGGTGAAGCAAGTTTAAATTCAGCAATTGTTGGTATGGCTCAAGATTTTGTTGGATCAAATAATATTAATCTATTTGAACCAAATGGTCAATTTGGTACAAGACTTCAAGGTGGTAAAGATAGTGCTTCAGAAAGATATATATTTACCAAATTAAATAAAATTACTGAAAAAATATTTAGAAAAGAAGATCTTCCTGTTCTTGATTATTTAAATGATGACGGAACAAGTGTTGAACCAATTTATTATGTTCCAATTGTTCCAATGATTTTAGTTAATGGAAGTAAAGGAATTGGTACTGGGTTTAGTACAGATATTACTTGTTATAATATTAATCAAATTATCACATATATTGAAAACAAACTTCTAGCTGAAGAATTTACTAATGAAAATATGAAATTTATTCCTTACTTTAAAAATTTTAAAGGAAAAATTATAAATGAAGATGAGTCATATAATAGATTTATTGTTTATGGTAATTATGAAATTAATAGTAAAAAATCATCTATCACTGTAACTGAACTTCCTATTGGTGTGTGGACTGATGACTATAAAAATTATTTAGAAAAATGTATCGAAAAGAAAAAATTTAATATTAAAGATTATAATGACAATAGTACTAATTTAGATGTTAACATTGAAATTATATTTCAAAAAAACACATTTGAAAAATTTTGTCAAAAAGAAGAAAAATTAATGGAAGACTTGAAATTAAAAAATAGTATTAATCTTTCAAATATGAATTTATTTGATAGCAAAGAAAATTTAAAACATTACACTAATGTCAATATGATAATTGATGATCATTACGAAACAAGAATTAAATTTTACGATAAAAGACGTAATTTTATGATTCAACAACTTGAACTTGAATGTTTAATTTTATCTAATAAATGGAAATATATTCAAGAAATTTTAAATGATACAATTGATTTACGTAAGAAAACTAGTCAACATATTTGTGAAATGCTAGAAAAAAAGAATTACACAAAGATGGAAGATACATATAATTATTTGATTAAAATGACTATGGACTCTGTTAGCGATGAAGCAATTAAAAATTTAAAATTAAAATACGAAGAAAAACAAGCGCAATTACAAGAATTAAAAAATACAACTATACAACAAATGTGGTATAATGATTTACAAGAATTAAAAGAAACCCTTAAACTCTAAACTTGTATTATTATAATTAGTAGATTTAGGAAGATTTGGTGGTAGGGAAATACGACTTACATCACGTTTATATTTCATATAAGCAATTACTTCTTTATAAATTTTAGGTACACATTCATCAATTACTAATTTATTTAGAGATTCAACTTGTTCGCTTAAATTAGATGATAAATTTCTTGAATATTGAATAAACATACTTCTCATTATTATAATAAGTGCCTCATCATCTTGTCTATCTATTCTATATTCACCACTTGATAATTCAAAAACACCATTAATAATTGAATTTTGAACGTGATCAATATTTTTTAAAGATAAAAATAATTTTTCTAAATCAGAATTACTAAAAATATTAGTTCTACAATTACTATAATTGGTCTTATCTATTATTAAATTTTTATCTTGTAAAAATAGTGGTGTGCCATTATTTAGGGTATTTTTACTTAATAAATCTATTCTACCATTTTCATTTACCTTTTTACTTAAACTATGTTCTGTCAAATTAATGATTTCTTCATACTTTAATTCAGACATTTATATTTTATATATTATTACTTTTTTTATATTTACATTAATATTATTAAAATTAAAAATTATTATCTTATATTAAATAATGAATTCATTTTTAAAAAATGCTTTAATAGTAGCAACTATTGTATTGATAATAGCCTTGACTTTAGTAGGTGTTGTAATCGCAAACGATAATTCACAAACAAAATTTCCTCCTAGAGTTGATAGTTGTCCAGATTATTGGGTACATGCTTCTTATTTAAAAGATCCATCAAATAAGATAAATTTAGAAAACCCTGATATAGAATTAAATTCTCTTACTGATGAATGTGTAAATATTAAAAATTTGGGAAGTTGTAATCCTAAAGAAGAGATCATGAATTTTAATAAAGCACCTTATAATAATTCTGGTGATTCTGGTTCAGGAAGTGGTGTATGTGCTAAATATAAATGGGCAAAACATTGTAATATTACATGGGATGGTATAACAAATAAAGATGATGTATGTAATGATTAAATTTAATTATTTACAATTATATTTTTTTGTATAAATTATATAATCGTAAATATAAAACAAATATTTTAATTTAAATTTATTTCAACTAAAATATTTAATGAATAGTTCTTTTGAAAAAGTTGAAAATATTATTTTAAATTTGGAAGAAAATATTAATCATTCAAAATCTAACGCACTTTACTTATATGGAAAAAGTGGTATTGGAAAAACAACAATGGTTAAAGATATTTTGAAAAAGAACAAAATTGATTTCTTATATTATGATATTAATAATTTAAAAGATAGAAATCACTTTAATGATGTTTTTTACAGCACTAATGGTAATGTTAATATAATAAATTGTTTTATGGGATCTAATGATAATAAAATTATTTATATAATTGATAACATTGATCATATTCAAAATAATGAGAAAGTATTTTTAGGAAATATTATAAAAGCTATAAGACCACGGAAAAAAACAAAAAAAGAAGTAGATTTGAATAAAAGGTCAAAAAAAGGAAAAGGATTACAAAATTTAGACAACATGATTATATTTATTGGAACAAATATTTATGAAAAGAAAATTAAAGAATTGCTTAAAATTTCTAGCTTTTATGAATTAAAAAAACAAAATAATGAGTATTTTAACAATATTATTGACAATACAATAAACGATAATTGCTGTAAAAAATATGATTACTATTCATTTTGTAATAATAATTATAAAAAAATTAATTTATTAAAAAGAATAATAACTAAATGCAATGCTAATATGGAGATACATTCAATGTTATATAAAAATAATACAATAGATTATCTTTTAAAACAAAAACAAATTTCAAATTACAATGAAAATATTATTTATTGTGTGAACAAATTACTTTTTTTTCCAAAATCAATGAAAAATGATATTTATATACACGATAATGATAAAACTATAATTTCACTATTGTTTCATGAAAATATTATAGATTATTTGTCTCTACCATGTGATTTTACATTCTATAAAAATTTTTTGAATAATATTTGTGATGGAGATTATTTGGATCGTGTCTGTTTTCAAAAACAGATTTGGATATTAAATGAAATGACTTATTATTTAAAAATTGATAAAAATTATGAGGAATATAACAAATTAAAAATTGTTAATGAATTTTTGAATTATTTAAAAAGTAATAATATTAAAAACAATGTTAATGAACGTCAAAATTATTTACATTTACATGATAATTATATTGAATATAAAGAAAAAACAAATATTATTCAAAACAATAATATAAACAAAGAAAAAGTATTGAAAACTCAATCTAGATTTACTAAGGTTTTAACAAAATATAGTACAGAGTATAATAATAATAATTTTATAATTTGTTTATGTAAAAAGTTAAAATTAGATAGAAAAAATTTATTTAACCTTTTCTATAGTAAAATTGATGATGAAAATTTTTATAATAGTCTTGAAGAAT
>MDTG01308650.1_pt1 | contig 38671 bp, 33 predicted proteins | sample 811421 | NCBI WGS metagenome assembly MDTG01 (sample SAMN05326645, study PRJNA326480) | marine metagenome | isolation source: seawater | place: Pacific Ocean: South East | collected 2011 | reverse complement strand
GTCATTTCGCGCCCGGGCACGGCGCGAATAATGCTGACCGGCTGCGTCGGCGCAATATTATAGCGCGGCGGAAAATTAATGCGGTTTGAGAAATCGACTAATTGGCGCAAATTCTCCGGCGGCGTGGCAAGGGCAAATCGACCGCACATCAGAAATTAACACCTTCCATGCGCACCAAATCGCCAACCCCGATTTTCAGCCTTTGCGCCTCACCGGCATTTATTTCCAATACGGCACTAACTTTTTGTTGCGAGCGCGTCGGCCTGTCGGATTGTGTGTCACGGCGCGTCACAATTTGGCCGATCGTGCCACCCGGCAAAATAAAAATCATATCAAGTGGCAAAATCGTATTGCGCATCCAAAATTGCGCAAAGCGCGGCGGCTGCATGGGAAACACCATGCCATGTTGGGGTTTCATTTCTTTGACAAACATCAAACCGCGCCTTTGCTTTTCTGCCGTATCGGCCAATGCCACATCAAACACCAATTCGCGCCCGTCTAGCGTCGCCACGCTTAAGGGCGCGGCGACGGCGGGCAACGCCAGAAAAAACAACAATAGGAATCGCTTCACCATGACAGCACAGTGCCACCCTAACTCGTTCAGGTCAAAAGCTGCGGCGGTCGGTTTAAGGCCTTTTCTTATGTGGAAGAGCCGATATAGTGACAGCCAAACAGGGCGGAAACAGGAGATTTTCATGAGCTATCAACCGTTTAATTTAACCGGAAAAGTGGCACTGGTGACCGGCGGCAATCGCGGCATCGGCCTGGGTATGGCATCGGCTATGGCGCAAGCGGGTGCCGATATTGCGGTTTGGGGCACGAATGAAGCGAATAATGAAAAAGCGGTTGCCGCATTATCCGGACACGGCGTGAACGCGCATGGGTGGAATGTCAATGTTGCCGATGAAGCCGCCGTCGATGCGGCCTTTGAAGATACGGTGAAAGAAATGGGCCGCGTCGACAGCGTCTTTGCCAATGCCGGTATCGGCAAGCTGGCCGGCACATTTGCCGATATGGACACAAATGCCTATCGCGACGTTTTGGCGGTCAATCTCGACGGCGTGTTTTTCACCTTGCGTGCTGCCGCCAAACATATGGTCGCGCGCGCCGAAAACGGCGACCCGGGCGGTTCATTGGTTGGTATTGCCAGCCTTGCCGCCATTGAGGGCGCGGCGCGCAACCAGCATTATGCCGCCACGAAAGGCGCAGTCATCTCAATGATGAAATCCATCGCCGTTGAACATGCGCGTTATGGCGTGCGTGCCAATGCAATTTTACCAGGCTGGATTGCCACCGATATGACGGCAGGCGCGCAAGGCAGCGATGTGTTTGAAACCAAAGTCATCTCGCGCGTACCGGCACGGCGTTGGGGCGAACCGGGAGATTTCGGCGGCATTGCGGTCTATTTGACCTCCAATGCCTCGGCCTATCATTCCGGCGATTTATTCGTCATTGATGGCGCTTATTCGATTTTCTAAAGCGACACAATAAAACGACCGCGCGTCTGACCGGCAAGAATTTTACCACCCAAATCGGGCAAATCATCCAATGTCGCTCGGCTCGACATGGCGTCAAGCTTGGCCAAATCAAGATGCTCGGCCAATTGCGCCCATGCCGCCTCGCGTTTTTCGCGCGGCGCCATAACGCTATCAATACCGGCCAAAGTCACGCCGCGCAGAATAAACGGCATCACCGTGGCGGGAAGGTCCGGCCCTTGCGCCAAGCCGCATGCCGCCACCGTGCCGCCATATTTGGTTTGCGCAATGGCATTGGCCAAAGTGTGGCTACCGACCGCATCGACGACACCGGCCCATTGCTCTTTATCCAACGGACGTCCCTTTTCCGACAAGCTGTTGCGGTCAATCACCCGCGATGCGCCCAGTCCGGTCAAATAGGCTTCTTCTTCCATACGGCCGGTAGAGGCGACGGCCTGATAGCCGAGTTTTGACAGCAGCGCCAGAGCCACCGAGCCAACACCGCCGGCCGCGCCGGTGACTAGAATTTCACCGGCATCTGTCGGCGTGTCGGCCAAAGCCATGACACACAGCATGGCAGTATATCCCGCTGTGCCAATCGCCATGCTTTGAGCGGCTGAAATGGCGGCCGGTCGCTTGACCAGCCAATCGCCCTTAACGCGCGCCTTTCCGGCATAGCCTCCAAAATGCGTTTCGCCGACCCCCCAACCGTTCAAAACCACATCATCGCCTTCTTTAAAATCGGGGTGCTCGGATTTTTCAACCATGCCGGCAAAATCAATGCCCGGTATCATCGGCCAAACGCGCACCACAGGTGACGCACCGGTCAGCGCCAGCCCATCCTTGTAATTCAAGGTTGAGTGCGACACGGCGATGGTAACATCGCCCTCCATCAAATCATTTTCCGTCAGTTCGACAAATTCATGGCTCTGGCCATCATCATTTTTATTCAGCCGCAAGGCGCGAAAGCTGTCCGACATCATCGTCTCCCGTTAAATTTTCAAATGTCAAAAAGGCAAGGTTGTCCGTTGGCAGGCGCAGTCAAGTCGCCCTGCCACATAACGCGCGTGCCGCGTACCATAGTGCCGACCGGCCAGCCGCGAATGGTGCGACCGGTAAAAGGCGACCAGCCGCAGCGCGCCGCAATCCATTCTTCAGTAATGGTTTCGCTGCGCTTTAAATCGACAAAGGTCAAATCGGCATGATTGCCGATTGTAATCGCGCCTTTCTCTTTCAAGCCGAAAAGTTTTCGTGCATTGAGGCTGGTCAGCGTGACCAATTTCTCAAGCGATAAATTACCTTCCGCCATATGGTCAAGCATGAGTGGCAGCAAGGTCTGCACACCTGGCATACCGGCCGGTGAATGCGGATAGGCTTCGGCTTTTTCTTCGCGCGTATGCGGCGCATGGTCGGAGCCGATAACATCGACAATGCCCTGCTCCAACGCCTTCCAAAGCGCGGCGCGATGGCGTGCCTCGCGAATGGGTGGGTTCATTTGCGCGAATGTGCCAATCTCTTCATAAGCCTCGGGCGCAGCCAAAGTTAAATGCTGCGGCGTTACTTCCACTGACACAATATCGCGATTAGCGGCCAGCATTTGCATTTCTTCTTCTGTCGTCACATGCAGCACATGAATATGCTGATTAGCTTCGCGCGCCAGCTTAATCAAACGGCGGGTTGAGGAAATTGCCGCCTCTTCATCGCGCCAAACCGGATGCGTCAACACATTGCCGGTCTCGGCCAGCGGGCGGCGCTCGCGCAGACGATACTCATCTTCGCTGTGAAACGCGGCGCGGCGGTTAATATGTTTCAAAATATCGCCGACTCCATCATCATCGGGCACCAGCAAATTGCCGGTCGATGAGCCCATGAAGACTTTGACCCCGCAAATGCCCTCCATGCGCTCAAGTTCGGGCAATTGGGCGGCATTTTCATGCGTGCCGCCGACATAAAAGGCGAAATCGCAATGCATGCGATTGCGACCGCGCGCCACTTTATCCGTAATGGCTTCCTTGTTGGTGGTTGGCGGTTTGGTATTAGGCATTTCAAACACCGCGGTCACCCCGCCCATCACAGCAGCCAGTGAGCCGGATTGTAAATCTTCCTTGTGCTCCAGGCCGGGTTCGCGAAAATGCACTTGCGTGTCGATAACGCCGGGCAAGACCGTGAGGCCCGAGACATCAAGACGCTCATCGGCCTCGGCGTCAGCCAAATTGCCAATCGCTGCAAAGCGCTCATCTTTGATGGCGATATCGGCCTCTTGTGTGCCTTGTGGACTGGCAATCATACCGCCGGAAATAATCAGGTCATATTTTTCTGTCGTCATCGCTAAACTCGCTTTTTCAACTCATAGCAGAACCGCCGGCTTCTGTCTTTTGTTTTGCGTCATCTGATTCGGTGCTCTGAACGGGCGGTAAATGACGGGCAACATAGCGCGCCACTTCCGCCGCTTCTTGCCCGATATAAAGCCCATAGGGCCGCCTCTCCTCAAAATTTTCATGGCGGTCAAGGCGCAGTACAAGCCCCGAACCGAGACTGGCTGCCATACGCACGGCCAGCCTGTCCGTGCCGATAACCAGCCGCGCACGGCGCATCACCTCGGCCTGCTTGGCATAAGGCAAATCGTCAAAGCGGCTAATTTGCCCGGGCGGGATTTTTTCCATCACAAGGTCAGCCTGCGCACAATCGCGATTGGCCAGAACCACAATATGCGCGTGCTTTAGGCTCGCGACACTATCGGATAAGCGCCAAATCAACTCGGCATAATGACGCCAATCCCAGACAGCACGCCCATTTTCAGACATTGCCAGCACAATTAAGGGCGTGTCGGGAGCAAGGGTTTCCGGCAAAGCCACATGCAGCTTATCGGGCGTCCAAATATGCGGCGGGCGGAGCTTGTCGGTGGCAAATAAAGCGGGTAGCGCATAACCACCGGACGCGAAACGATAGTGATGGCGATGGCGCGCCCAGAGGAGAAACGGTAGGCGCGTCGGGGTCAACGAAATAACGCGATGCCAATTATGTCCCATTGCCTCGCCCAAAAGCCGTAAGCCGGGCATTTTGCCGTTCTCACGTTTATGGGTGATAAAGCGCAATTGCGCCGGCGCATCGACAAAAAACGGCACAAAATCTTCATGCATCACCATGTGGACGGGGCGCGCCTCCTCAAACGCCAGTAATTCGGCCAGCACGCCGGTTGCGGTAAACGCATCAAGCCGGTTGGGCGGCACGATGATAAGATTGCTGCGCGGTGCCATTCCCATAACTATACGCTCAGCGTCGCCGATAAGCCAGCCGCGCTTTAGGCTTGAAATTTTTACCATTCAGGCGCACATGTTTTGCATGAGCATTTTCCACAGCCCGCTGACAGACCGCGCCGTGCTGCGCATTGCCGGCGATGACCGCGTTGATTTTATTCAAAATCTCGTGACGCAAGATGTTGCACGACCGCAAAGCGGCGCATGCGTGATGGCTGCTTTGCTGACCCCGCAAGGCAAGCTGCTCTATGATTTTCTGATTTTTGTCGAGGACGACGCACTACTGATTGATTGCGAAGCGGCTGAGGCCACAGCGCTGGCCAAAAAATTATCGCTTTATAAATTACGCGCCGATGTGACGGTGGAGCCGACCGATTTGCACATCCATGCACTCTGGCAGGAAGACGGCCTGCCCTGTCCGCCTATGGCTGGTTTTTATGAGGACCCGCGCCATCAGGGTTTGGGTTTGCGTAGATTTTTCGACCATACCCCGAAACTTGCCCTGCCTGAAAAACCTCTCACTGAATGGCACGCCAATCGCATCAAGCTGGGCGTGCCGCAAGGCGCGACGGAAATGCCGCCCGGCAGTGTTTTTCCGCTCGAATATGGCTTTGCCGATATTCAGGCGATAGATTTTCAAAAAGGTTGTTTTGTCGGCCAAGAAGTAACCTCACGCACCCATCGCAAAGGCCGTTTGCGAAAAAAACTCCACCCGATTGTCTTATCGCAAGCGCACGGTGCAAAAGGCGATAAGCTGATGGTCATCAGCGGCGACGCGCCGCGCATTGGCGGCGAATTGGTGACACGCTATGAGATGCTCGGCCTAGCGCTTATTCGCGAAGACGCCAAGGGCAAAAAATTAGCCTTGCACGATGCCGATATTGAAATCCGATAAACTGGTTCCGTAACAAAATGTTATTCAAAGTGACGGCAAAACTGAGCTCAAACTGTCGCCTTATCGCTGCAATATGCTAATTTACCGACAGATTTTGGAGGGTTTCAAATGCAGCAAGTTATCTTGACCGGCACAGGTTTGTTCACGCCGTCGGAATCAATCAGCAACGAAGAACTGGTCGACAGCTTTAACGGCTTTGTCGAGGCTTTCAACGCTGAAAATACCGCCGCCATTGAGGCGGGCGAGGTAGAAGCACTGGCCCCATCCAGTGTCGAATTTATAGAAAAGGCCTCCGGCATTAAAAGCCGCTATGTCATGGACAAGGCGGGTATTTTGGACACGGAAATTATGTGTCCGCGCATCCCCGAACGCACCAATGATGAACCTTCCCTTTTGGCCGAAATGGGGGTCAATGCCGCCAAACAAGCGCTGAAGGAAGCGCAACTTGAGCCCAATGATATTGATGCCGTACTGGTCGCTTGCGCCAATCTGCAACGCGCCTATCCCGCCATTTCCATCGAAATTCAGGAATTACTGGGTATTGACGGTTTTGCTTTTGATATGAATGTCGCTTGCTCGTCAGCCACTTTCGGCATTCAAACCGGCTATGACATGATCCGCTCTGGCAGCGCCAGGCGGGTGATGATGCTGAACACGGAAGTCTGTTCGGGTCATCTCAATTTCCGTGACCGCGACAGCCATTTTATTTTCGGCGATGTGGCAACAGCCGTGATTTTGGAAGATGCGGAACTGGCCAAAAACAAGCAAGGCTTTGAGGTTATTGATACGCGCTTGGTAACCAAATTCTCCAACAATATCCGCAATAATTTCGGCTTCCTCAATCGTGCCGCGCCGGAAAACCGTGATGATGATGACAAATTGTTCATCCAAGAAGGCCGCAAAGTGTTTCGCGAAGTGTCACCCATGGTGGCACAGCTCATTACCGATCATCTGGCCGATAATAATCTGCAAGCCTCCAGCCTGAGGCGCATGTGGCTGCACCAAGCCAATCGAAATATGAATGATTTCATCGCAAAAAAGGTGCTGGGCTATGACCCGAGTGAAGATGACCAGCCGACTGTATTGGATGAATATGCCAATACCAGTTCAGCCGGCTCCATCATCGCTTTTCACAAACATAAGGATGATTTCAAGGCCGGTGAGATGGGTGTGATTTGCAGCTTTGGTGCCGGTTATTCAGCCGGAAGCGTTATTTTGCGCCGTGCCGGATAAGCCTAGCCTATGTAGATGAGTGACGACGGCAATATTGATATACTCATTGATATCAGCACCGCGATTTTGCGGGCACATAAGGGTGAATTACAATTTCGGGCGCTGGAAGATGCCGATGAAAGCACCAAGCGCTTGCCCTTTGGCCCGTTCATGCCTGACCGCCACCGCACAATGGAAATCGGTTTGCGGCAATGGGTGCGAGAGCAAGTCGGTGTCGATTTGGCGCATGTCGAGCAACTTTATACTTTCGCCGATCAAGGGCGTTACCGAGGCGACGAAAGCGATGAGCGCCATGTGGTATCAGTCGGCTATTTGGCGCTGGCGCGCGCTGAAGATGCAGGCGGTGGGGCATGGGACAGTCTCTATCTTCATTTTCCTTGGGAAGATTGGCGCGACGGGCGGCCCGATGTACTTGATGCGACGATATTACCGGCGCTTGATAAATGGTTGGTTGAGAATGGCGAGGCGGCGGCACGTGTAGGGCTGGCTTTTGGTCGCGCGGGTGCACAATGGGACGAGGAATTTGTTCTGGAGCGCTATGAATTGCTGTACGAGGCCGGTCTGATAGAAGAAGCGGCGCGCGACGGCCGTGTGAACGTACCTCCGCAAGAAAGTCTGGGCGCACCCATGCAGCTTGACCATCGCCGTATTTTAGCGACCGCATTGGGGCGTTTGCGCAGCAAGCTGAAATATCGCCCTGTATTGTTTGATCTGATGCCGGACCGCTTCACCCTGCGCGCTTTGCAACAGACCACTGAATTGGTCATCGGCACGTCTTTGCATAAGCAAAATTTTCGTCGTCTTGTGGAAAAGTCGGGCTTCGTTGAGGCGACCGGCGAAACCAGCCGGGCTCGGGGCCGTCCGGCTGAATTATTTCGCTTCCGTCATGGCAATCGCGCCGACCGACCGCTTGCCGGTTTGCGCGTCTCCGGCGGTCGCAAGACGGGCCGCAGCCCATAGGCGCGTCTGCCGCACCTATTTGCGCTTGCTTTTCAGTCCCGCTCCCCCATATTATAAGATATAATTATGCTCAAAAAGAGTATAAATACGGGAAGATTATGTTTACTGCCAGTGACAGTTTGAATGACCACGCCATCTCCGCGCCTCCCGGCCAAAGCGGCGCGCGCATTTTGGAAGAAATGGACATCGCCTATTCCGACGGTTTGGCAAGCGATATGGCGCCACTATATGAGCGCGTTAAAAGCGTCATTCCATCGGTCGAATGGCCGTTTTTCGCGCCTTATATCAAGGCCATAAACGAGCTGAAAAAAGAGAAAAATGCCGTCATTCTGGCGCATAATTACCAGACGCCGGAAATTTTTCACTGTATTGCCGATGTTGTTGGCGACAGTCTGCAATTGGCAATTGAGGCGGCCAAAGCCGAAGGCGACATGATTGTACAATGCGGTGTACATTTCATGGCCGAGACCTCGAAGTTGCTGAATCCTGAAAAAACGGTTTTGATTCCCGATATGGGGGCCGGTTGCTCGCTGGCCGAGTCGATAACCGCGCAAGATGTGCGGGCCTTGCGGGAAGCCTATCCGGGCGTGCCGATTGTTACCTATGTCAACACCTCAGCCGCGGTGAAAGCCGAAAGCGATGTGTGTTGCACCTCTTCCAATGCGGTGAAAATTGTCAATTGCATGGGCAGCGATCGCGTGCTGTGTATTCCAGATGAATATTTGGCGCAAAATGTTGCCCGCGAGGCCGATGTCGAGGTGATTGCTTGGAAAGGCCGCTGCGAAGTGCATGAATTATTCACGGCAGAAGAATTGCAGCAATATCGCCAAGACGACCCAGGGCTTAAAATTATAGCTCACCCCGAATGCAAACCCGATGTGCTGAACGAAGCTGATTTTTCCGGCTCGACCTCGGCCATGATTAAGTGGGTCAGCGACAATCAGCCCGAGCGCGTGATGATGGTTACGGAATGCTCAATGAGCGACAATATTGCGGTTGAAAACCCACAAGTAAACTTTGTTCGCCCATGCAATTTATGCCCGCATATGAAGCAAATCACCCTGCCGAAAGTGTTGGAAGCTATGGTCTTCAGCCGCACTGAAATCCACGTTGACCCTCAAATTGCCGAAAAGGCACGCGCGGCGGTCGAACGTATGATTGAACTGAGCAAATAGGCCGATTATGCACGCCACAAATGGCAATATTATAGATGCCGGCGATGTTCTCATTATCGGTGCCGGTCTCGCCGGTCTGTTTACCGCGCTGAAATTGGGCGCGCGTCCGGTCACTGTTATGGCGGCAGGAAAACGTACTAAGGGCGCGGCCAGCAAATGGGCGCAAGGCGGCATTGCCGCAGCAATGGGTCCCGAGGACAGTGCAGTACAACACGCGCAAGACACGATTGATGTCGGCAGTGGACTGGTTGACGAAAAAGTCGCGCATTTTGTTGCAGCCGAAGCGGCAGCGCGCATTGCAGATCTGGAAAATTTCGGTGTCGCATTTGACCGTGACGCCGATGGCGCATTGAAACTGGGCCGTGAAGCGGCACATAGCCATAATCGCATTATCGGTGTAACCGGTGACCGCTCGGGCCGCGCCATAATGCAAGCGCTCTTAAGCCGCGCCGAGGCAACCCCATCATTAAGCTTCTTGGAGGGCTATGCCGCCTATGAATTGGCGATGGAAGACGGTCGCGTTGTTGGCGTATTTGCGCGCCCTGCCGATGGCGACGCCCTGTCCGGCCCGCTACTCATTCGCGCCCGCGCCGTGATTATGGCGACCGGCGGTATCGGTCATCTTTATGCCGTGACCACCAATCCGCACGGGGCCAATGGCGAGGCTTTGGCCATGGCGGCACGCGCTGGAGCACAAATCGCCGATGCCGAATTCGTGCAGTTTCACCCGACTGCACTTACAAATATGGGCGACCCAGCGCCGCTGGCGACCGAAGCCTTGCGCGGTGAAGGGGCGCAATTGGTCAATAATGAAGGGCATCGCTTTATGCCCCATATTGACCCACGCGCCGAATTGGCACCACGCGATGTAGTGGCGCGCGCCGTATTCAATGAAATTAACCGCAACGGTTTTGTGGGTCTTGATTTGCGTCCCAATGGCATTGCAGCAAATTTGGCGACGCGGTTTCCGACTTTGGCTGAGCAATGCCGCAAAAACAATATTGACCCGACGGCGACACCCTTACCGATAGCTCCGGCGACGCATTTTCATATGGGCGGCATTAAAACAGACCATTATGGCCGCACCGGCCTGCAGGGGCTTTGGGCGTGTGGTGAAGTGGCCTCAACCGGCCTCCATGGCGGCAATCGTTTGGCCAGCAATTCCTTGCTGGAAGCCTTGGTTTTCGGCGCGCGCATTGCCGAAGATGTCAATAATATCATGCCTTTGACCATGACGCCCAAACCGACGCAACCAGCCACATTGCCGGCCACGGATAAGGCCTTGCTGGCTCCGGCGGTGCAGAAATTGCGTCAGCTCATGAGCCGCCATGTCGGCGTGCTGCGCAACGCCGATGGCCTGATTTACACACTGCATGAATTGGAGCGCCTGCAACGCGCCGCCGCAGGAACAGCTCCGTTCACCAATATGGTCTTGGCGGCACAATTTATCACCATGGCCGCCCTCTTACGCGAAGAAAGCCGCGGGGGTCACGCACGCAAAGACTTCCCTGCCAAGCGCGATGCGGCGCATAGCCTGCTCACCCTGCGCAGCCTCAATGATGCTTATGACATTCTGCCACCGGTCGATACCGGTTTTACCGAAATCGCCGAACTCCATTTGCGGCAGACCAATTAAGCAGAACAATTATGCACATCATCACCGACGATTTACTCCCACTACCGGCAGCGCTGGTTGACCGGCTGGTCAATGAAGCCTTGGCCGAAGATTGGCAAACGCGCGGTGATATTACCTCGCAAGCGGTCATTCCAACCGCGGCCCATGCCCATGCTGTTATTCGCGCCCGCGAGTTCGGCGTGCTGGCGGGACTTGATTTGGCCGAGGCGGCGTTTCGCGCCCATGATAGTGATTTGACGGTGACCCGCCATATGCATGATGGCGATCGGCTTTCTGCCGATGAGGGGGTCGCAACAATTACCGGCAATGCCCAAGCCCTATTGGCAGCTGAGCGTGTGGCACTCAACTATCTCGGCCATTTATCGGGCATTGCCAGCAAAACCGCGCAATTGGTCGATTTAATTGGCCATACAAGGGCCAAGATTTGCGATACTCGCAAAACCACACCAGGTCTGCGTGCCGTTGAGAAATATGCGGTGCGCGCCGGTGGCGCGGCCAATCACCGTTTCGGGCTTTATGATGCAATCTTGATTAAAGACAATCACATTGCCCTGGCCGGTGGCATTGCCGCAGCCCTGACGGCGGCGCATGAAAAAAGCGACCGTGTGCCGATCGAAATCGAGGTAGATACGCTGGCGCAATTTGAAGAAGCACTGGCGGGTGGCGCACAAATCGTGCTGCTCGACAACATGTCGCCCGATATGCTGCGCCAAGCGGTCCAACTGAACCGGGGTCGTGCCGTGCTGGAAGCCTCGGGCCGTGTCAATGAAGACACTGTTGTGGCCATTGCCGAAAGTGGCGTTGATTATATTTCTGTCGGCGCGCTGACCCATTCCGCGCGCACGCTCGATCTTGGACTAGATATTAATATCAGCTAAAAACCACCGACTTGGCGGTCATTATAGAAAATGTGGCGACCGATTTTGGCTAGTTTGACCATGGAACGATTCCAATAAGGATCGACATAATCTGCGTGATAATGCGTCGCTCGGGCGGTGGCCGGACCAGCGCGCACATTGACCAGCTTATTTCCGGCGATGCGCAGCGCTTTGCGCCATAATGCGCTCTGTTTGGGGCGGTCAGACAGCCCGTCACAAGCAAATGAAAACTGGCATTTATGGCGGCGATATTGGCCTTGAAAAACGACGCCACATATGGATCCGGGATAGGTCGGCGACAAGGCGCGATTGATTACCACATCGGCAACCGCTTCCCATCCGGCCAAAGGCTCGGAGCGCGCTTCAAAATAAATCGCTTGCGCTAAACATCTTTGCGCGTCGGCCAGCGTTTCAGCCTGTTTGACCGGTTTTTCGCCGCGAAATAGGCTTTCGCTGCGCACAAAATCACTGTGCGGTATATGCGGAGCCGGCACACGGCTGGCAACGCGCTCTGGATTGCGCATACCGCTGATGATCGCAGAACTCATTATGACAATGAAACAAAACGCACCAAAACGAAGCAAAAACGGCCGACTCGGTCCGAAAACATAGCGTAAATCAAGCCATTCGATAAGGCGTAGCATCGGGTTCCTCGCTCTTCCCCCTCACTTAACGCTGTCACTATTAATTTTTAGTAAGCTGATTTGCGGTTTTCGCCAAGCCGCCATAAGCCAAAAAAACGGCTGCGAAAAACCGCTATTTTTCGCTCTTTACAGCCGCTTGCGCGGCAGCGAGACGGGCAATTGGAACGCGGAATGGCGAACAAGAGACATAATCAAAGCCCATTTCATAAAACGCTTCGACCGATGCCGGATCACCGCCATGCTCGCCGCAAATGCCGAGCTTTAAATTGGTGCGCGTGGCGCGGCCTTTTTCGATCGCCAAGTCGATAATCGGCCCAACACCGACTTTATCGAGACTGGCAAATGGGTCTTTTTCCATAATACCCTGCCCGACATAGGCGGGGAGAAAATGCGCCGCATCATCTCGGCTGATGCCCAAAGCGGTCTGCGTCAAATCATTGGTGCCGAAAGAGAAAAATGCCGCCTCTTTGGCTAGCTCGTCGGCCACCATAGCGGCGCGCGGCACTTCAATCATGGTACCCAGCATATAGGCGTCGGGCTTTATACCAAATTCCTCAGCCAACGGCGGCACCAGTGCTTTCAACACGCGCAATTCGGCGACATCGACAATCAGAGGGAACATAATCTCGACCGGCGTCTTGCCTTTATTTTGCTTCATGGCGGCAAAAATCGCGCGTAATTGCATGGTGTAAATCTCGGGCGCGGTAATACCCAAACGGCTACCACGATGACCGAGCATGGGATTGCTTTCGACCAATTCACCGATACGCCCGCGCAAGTGTTCTTGCGTCTGCCCCAATGCCTCGGCCAAAGTGGAAATATCATCATTCATATGCGGCAAAAATTCATGCAAGGGCGGGTCGAGCAAACGAATGGTTACCGGGCAGTCTTCCATGATCTTGAACAGAGCGGCAAAATCCTCGCGCTGCATCGGCAAAAGTTGGTCGAGTGCTTTTTCGCGCGCTTCTGCATCAGCAGCCAAAATCATTTCGCGCACCAGCGCAATGCGCGTCGGATCAAAAAACATATGCTCTGTGCGGCACAGTCCAATACCCTCTGCCCCGAAGCGCAAAGCGCGCTCGGCATCGCGCGCCGTTTCGGCATTGGTGCGCACACCCATTTTGCGCCGCGCATCGGCCCATCCCATCAGCGTACCGAAATCGCCAGTCAATTCGGCTTCCAAAGTCGGCACGGCGCCCAACATAATGCGCCCCGATGTGCCATCGACAGTGATGACATCGCCCTCCTTCAATTCATGCTCTTCGACCTGTGCCAATTGGCGGTCATAATCAATGTGCAATTGACCGGCCCCCGATACACAAGGCCTTCCCAGCCCTCGGGCTACCACGGCCGCATGGCTGGTCATGCCGCCGCGCGAGGTCAAAATAGCGCGCGCCGCGTACATGCCGTGAATATCTTCCGGGCTGGTTTCCATGCGCACCAGCACCACATCCCTGCCCTGCGCCGCCAAAGCTTCAGCTCGGTCGGCCGAAAAGGCAATTTCCCCACTGGCGGCGCCGGGAGAGGCGGGCAGACCTTTAGTCAGCACATTCGTACGCGCACGCGGGTCGAGCGTCGGGTGCAGCAAATGTTCCAGCGAGGCCGGTTCGATACGCAGCAAAGCCTCGGTCTCATCAATCAAGCCTTCGGCGACCATATCGACGGCTATTTTAATCGCCGCCTCGACCGTGCGCTTGCCGCGGCGCGCTTGCAAAATAAATACGCGCCCGTTTTGCACGGTGAATTCGACATCCTGCATATCTTTGAAATGGCTTTCCAAACGCTTGAAGATTTCCGCCAATTCGGCATGCACATCGGGCAATTCTTCTTGCAATGACAATTCTTCCATTTTCGCTGCTTCGCGCGCCGCTTTGGTCAAATAAAGCGGGGTGCGAATACCGGCCACGACATCTTCACCCTGTGCGGTCATCAGATATTCGCCGTAAAGCGCGTTTTCGCCGGTTGACGGATTGCGCGTAAAGGCGACACCAGTCGCGCTTTTGTCACCAAGATTGCCAAATACCATGGACTGGATAGTAACTGCCGTGCCCCATATATCGGGGATATCATGCAAGCGGCGATAAGTGGTGGCGCGCTGGTTGTTCCAGCTATTGCACACGGCACCAATCGCGCCCCAGAGCTGTTCTTGCGGGTCTTGGGGAAACGGCTTGCCCACCTCGCGCTCAATCATATCGGCAAAACGGGCGGAAATATCCTGCCAATCATCAGCCTCCAAATCGGCATCCAGAGAGAGGGCATTTTCAAATTTATAATCGTCAATAATGTCTTCGAACAAATCATGGCTGATACCCATAACCACATCGCCATACATTTGCTGAAAGCGCCGATAGCTATCCCAGGCAAAGCGCGCATCGCCGGTTTTTTCGGCCAGCGCTGCCACAGTGACATCATTGAGGCCGAGATTGAGCACCGTATCCATCATGCCCGGCATGGAGGCACGCGCACCCGAGCGCACCGAGACAAGCAACGGGTTTTCCTTATCCCCAAGCGCCAGCCCCATATCCCCAGACAGGCGGCGCATGGCTGCATCAACTTCATCTTTCAGCCCTTTGGGAAAGGCGCCGTCATTTGAATTATAGAAAGTGCAGACATTGCTGGTCAGGGTAAAGCCGGGAGGCACACGCAGACCCATACGGCACATTTCAGCCAAATTGGCTCCTTTGCCGCCCAGCAGATCAGCCATTTCTGCCGATCCTTCGGCAAATCCGTCTGCAAACGCATAGACAAATTTGCTGTCTGTCATGCCGCGTTCCTATTCAACCAAATCAAAATCTGCTAAGCGACGCATCAAATTGACCAGCCCTTTCAGCAAAGATAAACGATTATGCCTGATTTTCTTATCGTCGTCATTGACCATGACCGCTTCGAAAAACGCGTCAACGGGGCCACGTAAATTGGCTAGCGCATCCAGGCGGTTTTGATAATCCGCTGCCGCGTCATCGGCCATAGCGACAATCACTTGTTGCAGCTTCTTCTCTTCCGGCGCGCTCAACAATCCCGTATCCACCTCGTCATCATCATGTTTGGCCTGCGCGCAAATACCATTGGCGCGCATATAGGCGGCCTTTAAATTGGCCCCGACATCACTGCCCAGAAACGCTTTCAACTGCGCCGATTGTGCGGCCAGTTCAACCACATCATCGCTGCCGACGGCAAATACCGCATTGACCACACCATGGGAAATACCTTCCCCGCGCAAATGCACTTTTAGGCGGTCGGCAATAAAGCCGAGTAAATCGTCAATGGGCGGCTTTTTACATTTATATAAATCAAACGCAACGGCCAGTATCGGTCTCAAGGCGAGGCGTGTTTCGCTCTCCAGCAAAATACGAATAATGCCCAATGCGGCGCGGCGCAGCGCGAACGGATCTTTCGAGCCGGTCGGTTTTTCGTCGATCGACCAAAAACCCACCAGACTGTCGATTTTATCGGCCAGCGCCACGGCGTGCCCTTCAGCGGTTTCAGGAATTGCATCGCCCGGCCCCAAAGGTTTGTAATGGTCGCAAATGGCGGCGGCGATGCCCTCACCCAAACCGTCATTTTGCGCATAATAGCCGCCCATAATACCCTGCAATTCGGGAAATTCATAAACCATACCTGAGACCAAATCGGCCTTGCATAGCTGCGCCGCCTTCTGGGCGGTTTTTTTATCAGCCGACAAAGCCGGTGCCAATTCCGCCGCCAAAGCGGCTATGCGTTCGGCCTTATCGGCCACCGTGCCAAGCTTGGCTTGAAAAGTGATTTTCTCAAGGCTTGGCAGGCGGCTTAGTAATGTTTCCTTGCGGTCTTGGTCCCAAAAAAAGCGACCGTCTGATAGGCGCGCGCGCAGCACACGTTCATTACCGGCGATAATTGCGGCGCCCTTATCATCGGCTTCCATATTGGAAATGGTGATAAAGTAAGGCGCAAGCTTGCCGCTCCTGTCGCGCAAGGCGAAGTATTTTTGGTGCGTGCGCATCACCGAAATCAAAACTTCTTCCGGCACATCCATAAATTCGGCATCGATTTGTCCCAAAAGCGGCACCGGCCATTCCACCAAACCCGCCGTTTCGCTGATAAGCTCGGCATCCTCGACCAAGTCACAATCAACACCGGTGGCCAAAGCAGTGGAACTTTCGACAATCATCGCTTCGCGTACTGCTGCATCAACCAGCACATGGGCTTTATCCAAAGCGCCAACATAGTCATGCGGATCGGTAATGGTGATGGCGTCAGGCGCCATAAAACGATGCCCATATGTTTCGCTTCCGCTTTCAATGCCACCGACATTAAAAGGTACGGGCTGGCCGTCGAACACGCATAAGATAGATCGCAAAGGGCGCACCCAGCGTAACGAACCACTGCCCCAGCGCATGGATTTCGGCCATTGGAAGCCCTCAATCATCGCGGGCATGAAAGCGGCCAGGTCATCGGCCAACGCGCCGCCTTTTTCGTCAATCTCAAGCACGAAAAACGCTCCCCTTTTATCTTCTTGAACGCTCAGCCCACCCGTGCTGCCCAAGCCATTGGCGCGCAAAAAACCTTCAATGGCTTTTTCCGGCGCGTCAACCCGTGGACCTTTTTTCTGTTCTTGGCGGTTGGGCAGATTTTGCGGCAAACCGGTGGCAATCAATGCCAAACGCTGCGGCGAAACATGGCTCTCCATCGTATCTGCCGCGACACCGAAAGCGGCAAGAAATTCACTTATCTTGCGGTGCAATTGGTCAGCCGCCCCGCCCTGCATGCCGGCCGGAATTTCTTCCGAATAAAGCTCAATAAGCAGATCCGCCATCACTATGCCCCGCTTCGCGGTGCATGCGCCAACCATGTCTCAGCGCACGCTCTGGCCAGCGCGCGCACGCGTCCGATATAGGCTTGTCGTTCGGTGACGGAAATAACCCCGCGTGCATCGAGCAGATTGAAATTATGGCTCGCCTTCATGCATTGGTCATAGGCCGGCAACGCCAGCCCCTTTTCGACCAATTGCATGCATTCAGCTTCCGCATCTTCAAAATGCTTGAACAGAATATCGGTATTGGCGGCTTCAAAATTATAGTGCGAAAACTCCACCTCATTGCGGTGGAAGACATCGCCATAGCTAATGCCGCGCCCGTTGAAATCAAGCTCAAAACCGTTATCCGTGCCTTGCACGTACATGGCGAGGCGTTCCAAGCCATAAGTCAGCTCGCTGGAGACAAGCTCGCAATCAATGCCGCCGACTTGTTGGAAATAGGTGAATTGCGACACTTCCATGCCATCGCACCAAACCTCCCAACCGAGCCCCCAAGCGCCCAAAGTCGGGCTTTCCCAATCATCTTCGACAAAGCGAATATCATGCGCCATCGGGTCAATACCCAATACCTGCAGACTGTCGAGATAAAGCTGCTGGATATTATCAGGCGACGGCTTCAAAATCACTTGAAACTGATAATAATGCTGAAAGCGATTGGGGTTTTCGCCATAACGGCCATCGGTCGGGCGGCGCGAAGGTTGCACATAAGCGGCTTTCCACGGCTCCGGCCCCAGTGCCCGCAAAACTGTCGCCGGATGAAATGTGCCGGCCCCCATTTCCATATCATAGGGCTGCAAAATCACGCAGCCCTGATCAGCCCAATAGCGTTGCAGATTGAGAATTAAGTCCTGGAAACTGGGCGGTTTATCGTCTGGCGCGCGGTCACTCATCTGTCGGAAACTACCCGCCGTTCCGGCCAAAAGCAAGCGCTGCGCCGTGTCGCAAAACCGCTTCTGCTGCGGCACTGGCTCGACCGCTTTCATCTTGCAAGATAAGCGGCGGCAGCAGCGTGACCGGGGCGCGCGCATCGCGCTTGCCACGCACCAAAACCCGCACCGCGGGGCTTTCAGGCTTCGGACTTATAGGTAAAACATGCAAGTCACCAATTCGCTTATGCATCACCGTCAACAGCCGGTCGAGCGCATCGGCACGATGAATAAAGCTGATGTGACCGTCGGCACGGGTCAAAGCACAAGCGCATTTAACCCAATTATCCAGCGTTCCTTCGGTGCCGATATGAGCGCGTGCTTTGCCGCCATCCGCCATTTCAGGCACGGTGCCGGCCTCGTGAAAAGGCGGATTGGCCATAACCTCGTCGAAACTATTGGCAACAATGTGTAAATCGCTGAAAGCCCCGGCAATATCGCCTCGGCGGAATTGCGCGCGCTCGCCAAGATTATTGGCCACCGCATTGGCTTGCGCCAGGGCCACCATATCGCCGTCAAACTCAATGCCGGTAACGTGCGCGTCATGTCGGCGTGCCAAAAAGCACAAGGAGGCAACACCGGCGCCGCTACCCAATTCAGCGACATATCCACCCTGTGGTGGATTGGCTGCTGCCGCCAACAAGACCGCATCATGACCCGAGCGAAATCCGGCGCGCGGCTGGCGCAGACGCAGTTTTTCGCCCAGAAAGCCGTCATGGCTATACGCCCCATTGGCTGCATCGTCTTGTCTCATCTGTTTTCCTTGACCATCCGGTATTTCCGAAGATAATCACCCGCAATATGACAAAAATTATCAATTTTAGCGAGAGCCGCCGTGGCACGGATGATGCGCTTGGAGATTTGCACGCCTTATTTGACGAGGAATTGCAGCAAGTCGAATTGGCCATTGCCGAGCATATGAAATCGGCGGCGGCGCTGATACCGGAGATCAGCGAGCATTTAATCGGTGCTGGTGGCAAAAGGCTGCGCCCGCTTTTGACGTTATCGGCCGCGCGCCTTGCCGGTTATGGCGGGCGCGACCACATCACCATGGCGGCCGCGGTTGAATATATGCACACTGCCACTTTGCTGCATGATGATGTCGTCGATGACAGCGATATGCGGCGTGGCCAACCGACAGCGCGCAATCTTTGGGGCAATGCGGCCAGTGTTTTGGTAGGTGATTTTTTGCTCGGGCAAGCATTTCGCATGATGGTCTCCGCCGGCTCTCTGCCCGCTTTGGACATTCTCTCATCCGCCGCCGCAGTGATTGCCGAAGGCGAAGTCATGCAATTGGCAGCGATGAATAATGCGCAAATAAGCGAGGACAGCTATCTCGACATTATCGATGCGAAAACCGCGGCCCTGTTTGCCGCCGCCGCCGAAGTCGGCGGCGTTATTGCCGCCGCAAAAACGGCTGAACAAAAGGCGCTCGCCGCCTATGGCCGCAATTTGGGCATTGCTTTTCAGTTGATTGATGACGCGCTTGACTATGGCAGTATCAATCGCGTACTCGGCAAAAATATTGGTGAAGATTTTGCCGAAGGCAAAGTTACTTTGCCGGTCATTCTCGCCTATCATCGCGGCGATGCAGAAGCGCGCGAATTTTGGGAAGACGCGGTGAAAAACCCGCATAACAAAGATACCCGTCTGGGCCGCGCGCTTGATCTGATGAACAAAACCGATGCGCTGGCCGATACGGTGGAACGGGCGCGCCATTACGGTGATAAGGCGAAAGACGCGCTGGGGCTTTTCCCCACCGATGAAGTTCAAAAGACCTTAATCCGCCTTGTCGATTTTTGTATCGCCCGCGCCTATTAAGCGACCGGACACCACCCAATCTTTTTCCCGCAATGTGCGATAACGCGCCGCCATGGTTCGGCCGCTGCCAGGCGCACATAGGCCGAAACATGATGCGCCCGACCCGCTCATCGCACTATGGGCAAAACCGCTCTCTTTCAACGCGGCCAAGCAATCGGCAATATCGGGCACAAGCTGACAGGCGACCGTTTGCAAATCATTACCCTGGCATTTGACAAAGTCCAAAACCACTGCAGCCGTGTCAAAGCCCGGTGGCGATGTCGCCTGACCCTGCTTGTCTAAAGACAATGCGGCAAACACTTCTGCCGTGGCCAGCGTCTGACGCGGATTGACCAGCACAATATCCATAGGCGGCAAATCTGCCAGCCGTTCAACATCGTGACCGATACCACGCATGATGGCCGGTGCACTGTCGAGGCAGACCGGCACATCCGCACCAAGCGATTTTGCCAATGGTGCAAGGATGCCCGCATCAAGCTCAAACAAATGAGCCAAACCGCGCAGCAGCGCCGCCGCATCAGCCGAGCCGCCGCCAAGACCAGCGGCGACAGGTAGGTTTTTCTCCAACACCATATGACATGGCAAAGCCCGACCGATGTGCGCCTGCAGCACCGAATGGGCGCGCCTGACCGAATTATCGTCATCGGCGGACACGGCAAATGGGCCGAACACTTCAAACGCCGTGGTGTCGGCTTTCTTCAAAAACAAGCGGTCACCAATATCGGCAAAAGCAACGAGGCTGTCCAAAATATGATAGCCATCCTCGCGCCGCCCCAAAACCCTCAGACTGAGATTAATTTTTGCCGAAGCAGATAGGCGCAGCATAAATTAAATGGCCGTGCCGCCGCGCGGCATATGCGCTTCCGGTTTTTTCTCTTCAGGTGGCCCCAAACCGGTCAATAATTTACGCTCAATTTTTTTGCGGTCATCATCGGTTGGTTCGAAAGCCAGCGCCTTGCGCCATTGATAGCGCGCTTCCACTTGGCGCTGCATGCGCCACAGCGCGTCGCCCAAATGGTCGGTAATCACCGGGTCGGTCGGCTCCAATTGCGAGGCACGCTCTAGTACTTTCAAGGCGGTTGCAAAATTGCCGAGGCGATAATGCGCCCAACCGAGACTGTCAACGAAAGCGCCGTTTTTCGGCTGCTCCTTGACCGCCTGTTTGATAATCTTCAGCCCTTCATCGAGATATATGCCCTTATCAATCCAGCTATAGCCCAAATAGTTGAGCACATGCGGCTCATCATTGGACAGCTTACGGGCGTGCTGCAAATCAATCTCAGCCATATCCCAATTACCGATACGCTCGCGCATCATGCCGCGCACGAAATAAAGATGCCAATCGCGCGCCGAAGCCTCACCAATCAGGGCAATGGCCGCATCATAAGATTTTTCCGCTTCGGCAAAACGCGTTTCGGCGCGATATAAATCGCCCAATGAAATTAACAAATCACGATCATTCGGCTTTTGGCGCAATTGTTTGTTCAAAACCGCTATCGCTGCTTCGGCCGCACCCGCCTCAAACAACATTTGCGCGCGCTGGATTTGCGCATCGTCATATAGCAAGGCTGAACCGTCAATATCGGCAAATTGTTCGGCTGCAGCAACAAAGCGCTTGCGCGCGCCCAAGAGCTCGGCAACGGCAAAAGCGATAAGTTCATTATCGTCGTCCAAATGTTGTGCCAAACGCAAATAGCCCAGCGCCAAATCAATACGCTCCTCGCCGCGCATGGCCTCGCCTATAGCGGTAAAGGCTTCGGCCATAGCCGCGGCGGGTGATGTTTGCAAAGACGGCTTTTCGCCCGTCGCCAAGCGTTCTTGCGCGGCGCTGACATGGGCGTGATATAAATGCGTACTGTGATAAAATTCATAAAGCTTGGCAGCTTTATCCGTCTCGCCCTGCCGCTCCAAAAATGCGCCATAAGCGAGCACAAAATATAAATAGCGCGCCGCACCGGAGCGCACCGCATCGGCGTAATGGTTGGCCGCCGCCCCATGATTGCCTTTGATCTCGAGCACCCGCGCCGCCTGCACCAGAGGCACGCCGGCAAACGGGCTGGCGCGGGTCAGTTTCTTCACCGCCTGCGCACCCATTTTTTCATCATCGCGCGCTAGCGCAATCCAGATTTTCATATTTGGCGCCAGCACCGAGCTAAGCGGACCGACACGCATCTCATCAACATGGTCGAGTGCCACATCAAACTGCTGTTGCTTGAAAGCGGCGACTGCCAGCAAAATATGCGCTTGCTGATTTTGCGGCGATACCACAATCAAACGGCGCGCAAAGCCCAGGCCCTCATCGAAAGAACCGGCCATGATTTTGGCTTGCATGGCCGATTGCAAAAGCGCGGCGTCATAGGGCCGCGCTGCCAAGGCAAGCGACCAATAATCGCCTGCCGCCTCGGCATCGTTCATTCGCGTCGCCTGCCGCGCGGCAAGATAGGCGCCTGCTGCACCCTGCTCAACGATAAACTCATCAACTTTTTGCGATATTTGCACTGTCCCGACAGCGATGGTCAGGCACAGCGCAGCAAGGGCGATAAGCAGATAATGTCGCTTGGTCATCACCTTGTCCTCTCTACCCTACATGTTCGGGTAATTCGGTCCACCCGCCCCTTCAGGCACCACCCAATTTATGTTCTGGCTCGGGCATTTAATATCGCAGGTTTTACAATGCACGCAATTTTGCGCATTGATTTGCAAACGCGGATCGCTTCCATTTTCTTCGGCGACAATCTCATAGACACCGGCCGGACAATATCGTTGGGCCGGTTCGTCATAATCGCGCAAATTGACCTCGACCGGCACGGCAGGGTTTTTCAGTGTCAAATGCGCCGGTTGATCTTCTTCATGATTGGTTGCCGACAAAAACACAGATGACAATTTGTCAAAAGCTACTTCACCATCGGGCTTGGGATAATCAATCGGCTTGCACTCCGCGGCTTTTTTCAACGCCGCATGATCTGGCTTACCGTGGCTCAATGTAAAGGGCAGGCCAATACCTAAAGTGCGCATCCACATTTCCGCGCCACCCAAAATCGTGCCGATGAAATTGCCAAATTTCGACAAAAGCGGCTTCACATTGCGCACCATTTTCAATTCCTTGGCGACGCGAGAGTTTTCATAAGCTTCTTGATAAGCAGTCAACTCGTCATGGCTGCGCCCGCCGGACACCGCCTCAAAAGCGGCTTCCGCCGCCATAATGCCGGTTTCCATCGCATTGTGACTGCCTTTGATGCGCGGCACATTGACGAAACCCGCCGAGCAGCCGATAAGCGCGCCGCCCGGAAAGGCTAATTTCGGCACGGATTGATAACCGCCCTCGGTAATGGCGCGCGCGCCATAGGAGACGCGCTTGCCGCCCTCCAAAAGCGGTTTAATGGCCGGATGCATTTTGAAACGCTGAAACTCGTCATAAGGCGAGAGATGCGGGTTTTGATAATTCAAATGGGTAACAAAACCAATCGAAACGAAATTATCGCCAAAATGATACAGCCATGAGCCGCCGCCGGTCTTATTGTCGAGCGGCCAGCCCAATGTATGTTGCACAAAACCGGGCTTATGCTTTGCAGGGTCAACTTGCCACAATTCCTTAATGCCGAGACCAAATTTTTGGTGATCACTATCTTTGTCCAACTGATAATTGGCAATCGCCGCTTTCGACAAAGAACCGCGCACGCCTTCACCCAAGAGTGTATATTTGGCCAGCAATTCCATGCCCGGCATCCATCCGTCTTTCTTCTCGCCGGTTTTCGAGACGCCCATATCACCGGTGGCGACACCGCGCACAGCGCCGTTTTCATCAAACAGCAATTCGGCGGCAGCGAACCCCGGATAAATTTCCACACCCAAAGCTTCCGCCTGTTCGGCCAACCAGCGCGCCACATTGCCAAGGCTGGCAATATAATTGCCGTGATTTTTCATCAAGGGCGGCAGCATGAAATTGGGCAAGGGAAACGAACCGGCAGGCCCCAGAACCAAAAACTTATCATCGGTCACTTCGGTTTCCAGCGGTGCGCCCATTTCTTTCCAATCGGGGAACAAGCCCGAAATGCCAACGGGATCGATTACCGCGCCGGATAAAATATGGGCGCCGATTTCTGAGCCTTTTTCCAGCACACAAACCGAGACTTCTTCGCCTTTTTCGGCGGCTAATTGTTTCAACCGAATGGCGGCGGACAGGCCGGCAGGCCCGCCGCCAACAATCACCACATCATATTCCATACCCTCACGCTCTTCAGGCGCCAGCGCCCAACCTTGACGTGCATTGACCTGATTCACCGGTAAATCACTCATAAAGTGCTCCCTATTTGGCGGCAGACGCCGCTGCCACAGCCCGTAAAAATTGCCTTAATCTAACGCCTTCTGAAGCCTGGTGCAAATATTAGCCTATGCGACCCAATGTCGTTTGAATCGGCCAAAGAGTGTGCTTTTATAGCGTCCATAGTGGAGATGTTTATGGCCGATTCGCCATCGCGCGCCGAAATTATCGATATGTTGCGCCAGCACGTAGAGGCGGGCTGCACCGACATGCTGGCCGATGCGCCGGTCAATCATTTTGCCGTGTCCGCGCCGCAGCGCTTAAAAAAAGCGCCGCCGGAAACGCCGTCGGAGGTGACCGCATTGGCAACGCCCGAAGCACCGATAACACCCAATGCCGACACTGCTGATGTGGCAGCATCAGTTGCCAGTCTTGATGGCTTGCGGCAAGCGATAGAGAAGTTTGACGGCTGCCCCTTGAAAAAAACCGCAAAAAATACGGTTTTCTGCGACGGGGTAGCAGGCGCCAATATCATGCTTATCGGTGAAGCGCCGGGGCAAGATGAAGATCGCCAAGGCAAACCTTTTGTTGGGCGTTCCGGCCAATTACTCGATGCCATGCTCGCCGCTATCGGCATTTCTCGTACCGAGAACCTGTATATTTCCAATGTTGTGCCGTGGCGACCACCAGGCAATCGCACCCCGTCAGTCGATGAGATTGCCATATGCAAGCCGTTTATCGCGCGCCATATTGCGCTGGCCAAGCCCGATATTTTGCTCCTGGTCGGCAATATTTCCAACAAAACGCTGCTTGATACGCAAACCGGCATCACCAAATTGCGCGGCCATTGGCAGAATTATGAGGCTGACGGGTTGAACATTCCCGCCCTGCCCTTATTGCATCCGGCCTATGTGCTGCGGCGACCCGAAGCCAAAGCCGATATGTGGGCCGATTTGTGTCAGCTACAAAAAAGGCTGGCGGACTGATGCGCAACATATCACTCGTATTGGCGCTGTTGAGTGCAGTGGCGATTTTCGACGGCTCGGCGTGGGCAGATAACCGCCCCGCCCCACCCGAACCGCGGCCCGATTATCGTCCCGCCAAATTGCCCGATGCGGTTTTATATAAAAATATTTTCAGCCTGCAGGAAACCGGCAAATGGGGACGTGCCGATCGTCTTATCAATAAATTACAAGATACGAGCCTGATGGGTCATGTCTTGTTTCAGCGCTATATGCATCCAACCGCTTATCGCGCGCGCTGGACCGAGTTGCGAGATTGGCTGAAAAATTATGCCGACCAGCCGGGCGCATGGCGCGTTTATAAGCTGGCACAAAAACGCAAGCCGCGTGGTGTTTCCATGCCAAAACGACCACCCTCGCGGGTTTATTTCAATGAGCGCGCCAGTGCCGGTCAGGCTTTATTCCGCACCCGCAATGCGAGCCGCATCAAAAACCGAGTTGACTATCTGGTGCGCCGCGAGCGTCCGACACAGGCGCTGAAATATATTTCCGAGCGCACGCAGGACCGCCACCTGAAACGTCCCGAAACACATTTTTTGAAATCGCTGATAGCCCGCTCTTATTATATCGAAGGCAAAGTGCCTGAATCATTGAAATTGGCACGCGAAGCTGCCGGCTCGCGCAAATTGGTGCAAATGGCCGATTGGCATGCCGGCTTGGCCGCCTATCGCCTCGGTCAGATTGATTTGGCCATCAGCCATTTTGAGAAACTGGCGCGCAATGGGACAGCCAGCCCTGCCTTGCGCGCCAAAGCGTCATTTTGGGCTGCGCGCAGTTTGCGCCAAACCGGCGAAGTGCAAAGTGCCGAGGAACATTTCCGCGTGGCGGCGCAAAGCGGGCCTAACTTCTACGCACTTTTGGCCATGCAGCATATTCGTGGTGGTGTGGCCATTGATTGGCGGCGGGTCGACGATAGCGGCGATAATATATTCGCCGCTCATCCCGCCGTGCGCCGCGCCTCTGCTTTGCGCGCTGCAGAACAAGAGGAATTGGCCGAGTTGGAATTGCTCTATTTGCAAGAAAGGCTGAGCGATATTGAGGCGCGCGCACTTTTGGCCTTTGCGCGCGACAACCAATATCCGGCCGTACAGCTGACGCTGGCGGCACGATTGGGCGGCAATGTCGCCAATGGCCTGCCCCTGCCGCTGCTTGAGGGCAATTACCCAATTGTCGATATTGAGACGCACGGCATTGACCGCGCACTCTTGCTGGCCCTCATCCGCCAAGAAAGCCGTTTTAAGGCGCGTGCCAAATCGCATGCCGGTGCGCGGGGCTTGATGCAAATCATGCCCGGCACAGCCGCTTTCGTAACAGGTGATTGGTCACTTTATCGGCGTCATGGACGCGATCAATTGCTGGATGCCGAGCTAAATCTGGAAATCGGCCAGAAATATCTGGCCATGTTGATGGGCAAAGATTATTTCAACGGTTCATTGGTGCATTTGCTGGCCGCTTATAATGGCGGGCCGGGCAATGTGCGACGCTGGCGCCGCGAATTGCGCGAGGTCTCAGACCCGCTTCTCTTTATCGAGAGCCTGCCGGCTCCCGAAACGCGCGACTATGTTCAGAAAGTCATGACCAATTTGTGGATATATCGCGACCGCCTGTTTCAAAGCCCCGACAGCCAGCGTATTTTAGCAGCGGAAAGCTGGCCGCTTTATCACGCGCAAGATTTACAAATTAAACTCTTGCCGATCAGCGCCCGCTGACCGAGATTAGTTCAGTCGCTCAGCCAATTCAGCGATATTGTCGTCGACCAGTTTTTGCGCCGTGTCATCGCTCAAACCCGTTGCCACCAGATGACTTGCTGCATCAACAGCCAAAGCGGTAATCGCGGCGCGTACCTCTTTTTCAAGGCTTTCTTGTGCACGGGCGATTTTTTCTTCCGCCTGTTTGGTGCGCCGTTCCATTGCCGCCTGCATGGCCTCGCGCGACTCGGCGGCGGTTTTTTCGGCCATGGTTTTGGCTTCGGCGATTATTTTTTCGGCCTGCGCTTCGGCCTGTTTGCGCTGCTCTTCATAATCGGCCAGCACCTTTTGTGCCTCGGCGCGAAGCGCTTTGGCGTCGTCCAATTCTTTGGCAATTTCAGCCGATTTCTCGTCCAATACCTGCATTAATTTGCTCGGCAGTTTAAGATAAATAAAAGCGCCGATAACGGTGAAGAAAGAGACGGCAACAAAGAAGCTTTCATCAAACATTATCTCTACTCCGCCGCCATTTTTTTAAGCGCTTTTTTGACATCGCCATCCGACGCTTTATCCGCGCCAATGGCTTGCATGACGTCGCCGACCAAACCGGCAGCGGCATCTGTAAGACCCGCCATAGCCGCATCACGCGCTGACATTAAAGTGGCATCGGCAGCCGCCGCCTGTTCAGCCAGTTTGGCATCCAACTCCGCTTTTTGACGATCGGTTTCAGCCTGCACTTCGGCACGCATTTCTTGAGCCAGAGCCAAAGCGCGCGAACGCGCCTCAGCCAAAGCATCTTCATAGGCTTTCAAGGCCATCTCGGCTTGACCGCGCAATTTTTCAGCCTCTGCCAAATTGCCTTCCAGCGTCTCAGTGCGCGTCGCCAAAGTTTTGGAGATGCGCGGGATGACGATAAAACTCAAGACCAGATAAAGCGCACCGAAACACAGCAGCAGCCAAAAAAGCTGCGAGCCGAATGTGCTGGGGTCTAGCTGCGGCATGAGCGATCTCCTTCAACAGCCGAAAAAGGACCTGAATGAATATTGTCTAGCTTAAATCAGACAACAAACAGCAGGATGAGGGCAATAATCAGACCGAACAGACCGGTCGCTTCGGCCAATGCAAAGCCCAACAGCAAGTTTGGGAACTGGCCCTGTGCCGCGCTCGGATTGCGCAATGCGCCTGACAAGAAATTACCGAAAATCGTTCCGATACCGATACCGGCTCCAGCCAGAGCGATACATGCAATACCGGCACCAATATATTTACCTACTTCTGCTTCCATGGTTTCAACCTCCAAATTGCCCGTGGGCGGTTAGTTATAAAATAGGGTTAATCTAATGATCCATATGGATGGCTTCGTTCAGATAAATGCAAGTCAATATGGTGAACACATAGGCCTGCAAGCCTGCAATCAGCAATTCCAGACCGGTAAGCGCGACCATCAGCGCGAAAGGCGCAATGGCCAGCGGTACCAGACCGGCCGAGCTCAGCCCGACCACAAAACCACCGAAAATTTTCAACATTGTATGCCCGGCCATCATATTGCCGAACAAACGCACAGACAGGCTGACGGGACGGGTGAGATAAGAAATCACCTCAATCAGCACCAATAGCGGCACCATGACGACCGGTATGCCTGACGGCACGAATAATTTCAAAAAGCCGATACCGTGACGGATAAAGCCGACCGCCGTTACCAAGCAAAAGACAACGGCTGCCAATGCAAAGGTCACGATAAGATGACTGGTCACGGTGAAGCTATAGGGCAGCATGCCAAGCATGTTGCAAAACAAAATGAACATGAAAAGCGAGAAGATGAAGGGGAAGAAGCGCATGCCTTCCGTGCCGACATTTTCCTTAATCATATTAGCGACAAAACCGTAAGCCATTTCGCCCATCAGCTGCAAACGCCCCGGCACCAATGCGGTGCGGCTCGATGCCATCAGCATGAACAGGCCGGACAGACCAACCGCCAAAACCATCCATAAAGATGAATTGGTGAAAGAGGTATCAATGCCGGCCAGCGCGGGAAGTTCAATAATCGGTTGCACCTCAAATTGGTGCATCGGATCCATCCCTACGCCACCTTCAGAATTGCCAGCCACGCCTTACTCCTCATCTTGTGCGGTGACGGGAGAATGCCGCGCCGCGTCTAGTGCGTCCTGCTTACGGCGCATTTCAGCAACCGTGCGGACTGAATTCATTAATCCGGCGCCCATGCCGAGCACCAACATCAGCAACATAAAGATGGGCGCCGTACCGAGCACTTTGTCCATCCACCAGCCGATAAACCCGCCAACGCCGATACCGGCCAACATTTCAATGGTCAAGCGCCAGGCGAGACCCAACATGTTGGCATTGGCGCTGCCCTGCTCTCCGGGCTGATGCCGTTGCCGGGAGGCAGAGAGTTTCCTTTCCAGAGCCGCTAACCGATCACGCTCATTATCTTGCGGCGTCATCGTTTTCTCTCCTTCAAACGGTGCTACCAAACATTCGAAACTGCTCTTCAAACCGCGAAAAACCCAGCTTTTCTGCCAGCCAGATGACGCGAACACTACTTTTAAGCGGGCTGATTGTCAAGCCAGCTGCCATTATCTAACCCATTGATTTTGTTTCTAAATTATCTTTATCCGCGATTTTATCGCGGCCGCTTTCGGCAAATTGTTCAGCCGTCGTCAAATCAACCGATAAAAGCTGGCTGACGCCGCGTTCTTGCATGGTGACACCGAACAAACGATCCATACGCGCCATTGTCAACGCATGGTGGGTGATGACCAAAAAACGTGTGCCGGTTTCATCGGCAATTTCCTTAACAAGATTGCAGAAACGCTCAACATTGGCGTCGTCAAGCGGTGCGTCGACCTCGTCGAGCACGCAAATCGGCGACGGATTGGTGAGGAAGACGGCGAAAATAAGCGCGGTGGCCGTCAAGGCTTGCTCGCCGCCCGACAAAAGCGACATGACTTGAGGTTTTTTACCCGGTGGGTGGGCGAGAATTTCCAGCCCCGCTTGCAGCGGGTCATCGCTTTCAGTCAAGGTTAGCTCTGCCGAACCACCGCCAAATAATTGCGTAAACAAGTGCTTGAAATGTCCATTCACCGTTTCAAATGCGGCCAGTAAACGCTGCCGCCCCTCGCGGTTGAGCTGGCCAATGCCGTGGCGCAATTTATTAATAGCCGTCGACAATTCTTCGTGCTCCGCCGTCATTGTGTCGATTTGCTCTTGCACCTCATCAGCTTCATCGGCAGCGCGCAAATTTACCCCGCCGAGATTTTCCCGCTCGCGGCGTAATTTTTCCAATTTGCTTTCCATTGCCTCGGCTTCGGGAAATGGCTTTTCAGGATCATGACTGGACACAGCCAAAGCCTGTTCCGGCTCGATTTGTAGCGCCTCTCGCACGCGTAGCGAAGTTTCCTGCAAGCGCTGCTGATTTGCTTCCAGCGTTGCCTCCAAGCGCACTTGCATTTCGCGGGCCTGGGCGGTGGCAGATTGTGTTTCCCTAACCTTCGCATCGGCCTCGCCCAATTTTGTCTCCGCTAGCGCCAGCACGTCGGCGGCTTTTTGCCGTGTTTCCTCAGCATCAACCATCAAATCAGCCAGTTTGGCGCGCCGCTCAGAGAGATTGTCGGGCACATTTTGATAGCTGCTCAGCTCTTCTTCGCTGGCCGCCTGACGCTCGGCCAATGCGTCAATATGATGACCCGCCGCTTGCTTTCTTTGCGACCATTGCGCGCCATCATCGGCCAATCTTTGCATGCGTGCATCGCGCGCTTCGCGGCGCGATTTCAAACCGTCAAGCGCCCCGCGCTTTTCACCATGCGTCAAACGCGCCGTTTCCATTGCCGCGCGGGCCGTCTCAACCGCTTGCAGCAAATCATCTTGTCCGCCAAGATCTTGCAAATCGCCACTGGCCGCGTCATCGCCGTCGCTCACTTCAAGCAAATCAGCGGCAATACGCTTGAGACTGCCGTCCAGCGCCTTCAATTTTTCATTTTGTGCAGCGATTGCGGATTCCGCTTCGGCCATTGTTTTTTGCGCTTCGGCCAGCGCGCTTTGCCCAACGCGCGCCGTGTGCCGCGCCATATCTTGCGCCGCGCTGGTTGTCTCAACTGCGCTGCGCGCATCGTCTTGCGCTTGCGCAGCGACGGTTAACGTATTTTCGGCGGCGGAAATTTCAGCTTGCAAATCTTCCAGTCGCGCCCGTTGCGCAAGACGTTTGGCGGCGCCGGTCGGCGCTTCCGCCTTATGGCTATAGCCATCCCAACGCCATAAATCACCTTCCGGCGATACCAGTTTCTGGCCCGGCAAAAGCGCGCTTTGCAAGCTTGCCCCTTCATCGCGTTTGACCAAACCGACTTGCGACAGGGCGCGGGTCAAAAGCGGCGAACCGGCGACATAAGCGGCAAGGCTCTCAACCCCATGCGGCAGGCTTTGCGCCAGCGCCTCAGCGCCCAGCGTGGCCCAAACGGCCGGCGCGTTGATATCGGGCGAGGCTTCCAAGTCATCGCCCAGCGCCGCGCCTAGCGCCGTTTCATAGCCATGCGTCACCGTCACATCGTCAATCAGCGCTGCATAGTCGACATCATCTTGTTGGGCAAACAGCCGTGCCAAAGCCTCGCGCTCGCCAACCAGGCGCTCAACCGCCGCGCGCGCGCTGCGCGCCGGTTCATCTGCCGCGCTTTGCGCCTCTCGCGCGCGCCGATAAGCCGCCTCAGCTTCGCTCAAGGCTTTCGCCGCCGCATTGTTTTTACCTTCCAATTCTTGCAATTCGCTGCGCCGTGCCGCCACGTCAAAATCTGCCGAAATGGCATCTTCGACATCACCGCGTGTGTTTTCCGCTCGCTTCTGCTCGGCCAATAATTTCTCGCGCCGCTGTGCATTTTGCGCCAGTGTATTTTCAAGCGCCTGTTTGCGCGCTTGATATTCCGCCGCCGCGCGATTGGCCGCATCATAAGCCGCCTCACCGGCCTGCAAAGCGGCCACCGCCTCAGCCAATTCAGCCGCCGCTTCGACTTCCGCCGCTTGTTCATCATCGGAAATGGACGCGCGAATTTCCGCTTCTTCCTCGGCCAGCCGAGCCAATTGCGCTTCCGCATCAGCCAAGCTTTGCGTCTCGCGCGTGACGTCTTGCAGCACGGTCTCAATCTGCAATTTCAACCGCGCAATCATCTCTTCGGCGCGCTTTGCTTCGCCATCAAGATTTTCCTGCTCCAAGGTCAGCCGTCGCAGCGCCGCTGCAGCTGCCGCTTCGCTGTCGCGCAATTCGGGCAGGCTGGCCTGCGCCTCTGACTGTGCCGTACTGGCTTGTGCCGAAGCCAGACCGGCCTCGGACACGACTTTGCGGGCATTCACCAGTTCGCTCTCGCAGGCGTCTACCGCATCAACCGCTTGCTGCCAGCGCAAATGCAAAGACAGGGCTTCGACTTCGCGGATTTGGCCAGAAATATTTTTATAGCGGTTTGCTTGGCGCGCTTGCCGTTTGAGTTGGCGTAATTGGGTTTCCAAATTAGTGATGGTTTCTTCCAATTTTTCCAAATTGCGCTCGGCGCCATTGAGGCGCAATTCGGCTTCATGGCGGCGTGAATTCAGCCCCGAAATACCGGCTGCTTCTTCCAAAATACGCCGCCGCGCTTCCGGCTTGGCATTGATAATCTCGCCAATTTGCCCCTGTTTGACCAATGAATTGGAGCGCGAGCCGGTCGAGGCATCGGCAAACATAAGCTGCACATCGCGCGCGCGCACATCTTGGCCATTAATGCGATAGGCCGAACCGGCATCGCGCTCAATGCGCCGCACCACTTCTATATTGTCGCTATCATTGAACTCGGCCGTCGCCTCACGCGCCGCATTGTCGAGCATCAACACCACTTCGGCATGATTGCGGGCAGGCCTTGCATTGGTGCCGGAGAAAATCACATCTTCCATGCCAGAACCGCGCATAGATTTGTAAGAGGTTTCGCCCATCACCCAGCGCAAGGCTTCCAGCAAATTTGACTTGCCGCAGCCATTGGGGCCGACAATGCCGGTCATGCCGGGCAAAATGTCAAGATCCACCGGATCGACAAAGGATTTAAAGCCGGTCAGGCGCAGGCGGTCAAACTTCATTTACTGGTCTCCCTCAAAATCGGCCAGTAGCGGCTTTAAGCTTTTCTCAAACACTGCGAGCGGCTGATTGCCTTCCAGCTTTTCACCATTGATGAAAAAAGTCGGGGTCGAGCGCACGCCCAATTCTTCCGCGGCGCGCGATTGAAGGACGCGAATACCGTCAAGCCTTTTTTGGTCTTTCAAACAAACCACGAAATCACTTTCCGAAAGGCCGGCCTGTTGTGCCATGCCTTGCAAAGCCTCCATAGGCTGCTCAGATTGAATCCATATTTCTTGGCGCTTGAACAAAATATCGAGAAAAGAAACACGCGCTGTTGGGGCGACGCAATGGGCGAGCATGGCCCCGGCCGTGGCATAAGGGTCAAACGGGAAAGGCCGGAAATAAATTTTCACCAGTCCCTTATCGACATATTTTTCAGTCAATGTGGGTAAAGTCTCGCGGTGAAACGCGCCGCAATGCGGGCAAGTAAGCGATGAATATTCGACAATCGTGACCGGTGCATCAGGATTGCCAAGCACAATTTCGCCCATCGGATTGGGCGTTTCCAGCGCTCCCAGATTGTCATCTGCTTCAATGACAATGCCGACCGGCCCGGTGGTTTGTGCCGGTTGTGTCTCAACTGCGGCATCGCCATTATCGGTCGCTTCATCAGTGTTTTGGCGCGCTACGAAAAACGCCACCAGCGCAATTAGCGCGACCGCTACAACAGAAATAATGATTTGATTTTGTTTGGACACAAAAAAACTCCCGAATCGAGTGGTTCGTTTGATTATATCGCACCGCACGCAAACTAAGGACTTATTCGCAGATTTTCGGTTTTGTCGCCTGTGGACAAATCGATGGCACTTCAACCGCTTTTGCGCTTCACCCGCGCGCCCAAACGCGCCAAAGCCTGCTTCAATCGGCTGCTTTCAAACCCTTGCAAATCGGCCTCGGCAGCGTCAAGCTCCACCTCAGATAGAGGTGTTTGCCGCTTTTTCTGCGCCTGCACATAATCCAACGGCAATGGCCCTTGCACAATATTGAGGCGGGTGATTGCGCCATGCCCGTAATGCTGGTTGATGCGCTCCAATATAAGCGGTGACATATGCTGCACTTCCAGCGCCATCGCGCCTTCTACTTTGACCGTAAGTACCGCTCCGCCATCGGGGGATAGCCGCCCGCTGCGGGATATCCGCTCAGGGCAAGAAAGAGCGGCCAATTGCGGGCCGACAATCATCGGCCAATGGGCGAGAATATCAATTTGCCGAAAGCCACGCTTCTTCAGTGTCGGGGCAATAATGCGCCCCAATACCGTGCCCACCGAGCGGCCTTGAAAACCGCGCGCCGGTTTTGTTTGCGGCATATCGCGCCAATTTTGCGGGGGCCGCTTCATGCTTGCTCCTAACTACAATTGCGGTAGCATAGCACACATGCCTGACACAGTTGACCCCGTTTCCGCGCTGCTTGATTGGTATGACAAAAATGCCCGCAGCCTGCCATGGCGCGTGCGCCGCGGCCAAAAGCCGGACCCCTATCATGTCTGGCTGTCGGAAATCATGTTGCAACAAACCACCGTGACCACGGTCAAACCCTATTTTGAAAAATTTCTGCAGCTATTCCCCACCGTCGAGGCACTGGCCGCCGCCGAAGATGACGCGGTGATGGCGGCTTGGGCCGGGCTTGGCTATTACAGCCGCGCCCGCAATTTATTGAAATGCGCGCGCCTGATTGCCGCCAAGCATAACGGCGCATTTCCTGTCCAAGAAGCGGCCTTGCTCACACTGCCGGGCATTGGCCCCTATACGGCGGCGGCCATTGCCGCCATTGCCTTTAACCGCAAGGCCGCGCCGGTCGATGGCAATATTGAGCGCGTTTTGGCGCGGCTTTATGCGCTGGAGACACCGCTGCCCGCGCTAAAGCCCCTCATTAAAGAGAAAAACCAAAGACTTGTGCCGACCGACCGACCGGGCGATTTCGCGCAAGCCATGATGGATTTGGGCGCTACTTTATGCACGCCCAAACGCCCCAATTGTATGCTTTGCCCATGGCATGGCATGTGCCGAGCGCAGCACAGCGGCATCGCGGAAAGCCTGCCCAAAAAAGCCCCGAAAAAGCCCAAGCCCGAGCGCCGCGGCACGGTTTATTGGCTCGAAAATGCCAAGGGCGAAGTGCTGCTGCACCGTCGCCCCGATAAGGGCTTGCTGGGCGGGATGCTATGCTTCCCGTCGCGCGGCTGGGATGCGGCCAATGACAGCACGCTGCCCGAAGCCCTGCCCGACCGATGGATGGTGCTGGATGGCGAGGTCGTGCATGTTTTTACCCATTTTCGTCTGACCCTTACCCTGCAAGCGCAAAACGCGCCGAGAGGATTTCGCAAGCCGCGCGACCATATGTGGCTGCACCCGTACGATTTTAAAAAGGCCGCCCTGCCCAGCTTGATGCAAAAAGTCTGGAAAGCTGTGCTTTTGCCATAGAACGGAACATGAAACAGAGTAATTGACGCGCACGCCAAGCCTTAAACCGCTCCAAAAAGAATAAAAAGGAGAGAGAGCACGCTTAACCGTCTTGGACTGGCCACCGGCGTTGTGGTCGCCCTTTATTTACTGGTCACGCTGATGTGCGGCGAGCCAGAAACCGAACCAATGCCTACGTGCCGGCCCCTACGCAAATCCCGACATTGAGCAATAAAATGCCTAGCAGGGCGGATGTCGACAGAGAGACGCGCAAATTATTGGCTGAATTAACAACCATTCCGGTCAGCGAATTTGCCATTAATCTGTAAAAATATCAGCGGCTTTTGGAGCTTCATCCGGGTGATTCCACCTTGACCCGCAAGGTCGCTTTTTACAGTCAAAAACTGGCCGAAAAGCGCACCAATGCCGGTCACTAAACCGGCACACGCCCGATCATTCAGCCACCTCCCTCAAATATGGGGGGTGGATGTTTATTTGGAGGGAGAAATAATCTCCCTACCCCTCATCCCTGACTTTTTGGCGCAGATTATCAATCGGCACGAGTTTTTCGCCGTCTTTGTAGTGCCAGAAGGTCCAGCCATTGCAGCTTGGCGCTCCTTGCGCGGCCGCGCCCATTTTATGAATGCTGCCGGAAGGCGCGTTCTTTTCGCGGCCCAATTTCAGCGAGCCGTCGGCCCGCACTTTAGCGCTGACTTTACGCGCCGGGCCGAAAAGCTGCATGCCCGGTTTCACGAGCCCGCGCTCGACCAGCGTACCAAAGGCAACACGCGGCTGCGCTTTCGGGCTTTGCGTCAGTTCCAATTCTTCATCCGACAGTTTTTCGACACGGCCAATGCGCTGCATGGCGGCTTCGGCATAATCGGCCTCAGCCTCAATGCCGATAAAATGCCGGCCCAGCTTTTTTGCCACCGCGCCGGTGGTGCCGGTGCCGAAGAACGGATCGAGCACCACATCACCGCCCTGTGTGCTGGCCAACAAAACACGGTGCAACAGGCTTTCGGGCTTTTGCGTCGGGTGCAGCTTGCTACCTTCCTCATCTTTCAGACGTTCGCCGCCAGTGCAAATCGGCAAGTTCCAATCAGAGCGCATTTGCACATCATCATTCAGCGTCTTCATGGCTTGGTAATTAAAGGTATAGCCGGCAGCGTTTTCATCCGGCGCGGCCCAAATCAGCGTTTCGTGCGCATTAGTGAAGCGCGTGCCGCGAAAATTCGGCATCGGATTGGTTTTGCGCCAAATAATATCGTTCAAAATCCAATAGCCGAGATCCTGCAGCGCCGCGCCAACACGGAAAATATTGTGATAGCTGCCGATGACCCATAGCGTGCCGGTCGGCTTCAAAACCCGCTGCGCTTCGCCCAGCCAAGCGCGGGTGAAAGTATCATAAGTGGCGAAATTGTCGAATTTGTCCCAATCATCATCCACCGCATCGACTTTTGACGCGTCAGGGCGGTGCAAATCGCCCTTTAACTGCAAATTATAGGGCGGGTCGGCAAACACCAAATCGACGCTGCTATCGGGCAGTGTACGCAGTTGCGCGAGGCAATCGCCCTGCAAAATCATGTCCAAAGGCAGTTTCTCAACCATGACTGCACCTTGAGTCATCCCGAGTCCCACGTCAACAGATAAATGACAATAGTTAAATGATTCCAATGGTTTGTTAGGATTCCGCGGGAGGTCTATTTATCCACAATATGCCCCACAGCCACTATATATGGGGGGTTCAGGCGGTTTCGGCCTGCAAGATCTTGGCAATTGGCGCATAGGATTTGCGATGATGCGGGGTAACGCCCAGCTTTTCTAGCCCCTCTTTATGCGCTTTTACGCCATAGCCCTTATTCGAGGCCCAGCCATAGCCGGGAAAAGCGGCGTCCAAAGCGGCCATGTCGCGGTCGCGGGTGACTTTCGCCAATATGGAAGCGGCGGCAATGCTGGGGGATAGGCCATCGCCGCCAATCACCGCTTGGCCCATATAAGGCCAATCGGGCAGCCGATTGCCATCGACCAGCACAAAGGCCGGTGCGCCAATTTCAGCCGCCAACCCGTCAACGGCGCGGCGCATGGCCAAAAATGTCGCTTGCGAAATGTTCAACGCGTCAATTTCTTCAACGCTGGCCGCACCAATTCCATGCGCCAGGCCAGTGAGTTCTTCAAACAGCGCTTCGCGCTTTTTTTCACTCAATTTTTTGCTGTCATCAACATTGAGGTCGAAATCGGACGGCAGACATATCGCCGCCGCCGTTACCGGCCCGGCCCAGGGCCCGCGCCCCGCTTCATCAACCCCGAAAACGCGGGCTGATGGCCAGCCGCGCGCTTTTTCGAGGGTCAAATTCATGCCCGCGCTATTCGGCTGCTTGCTTGGCTTCCCGGGACTGCCACCGCAAAACCGGATTACGCGCCGCCAAAGTTTCATCCAAACGACGACGCGGGGCCAGTTCCGGGGCGTTTTTGAAACGCGCCGTTTCGCCTTCTTTCGCCCCACGCACCAAATCGCGCATGGCTGCAATGAACAAATCCAGCGAGGCCTTGCTTTCGGTCTCGGTTGGCTCAATCAACATGGCGCCATGCACAACCAAGGGGAAATACATGGTCATCGGGTGATAACCCTCATCAATCATCGCTTTGGCGAAATCGAGCGTGTCAATTTCCGTGTCTTTCAAAAAGCTGTCATCAAACAAGGCTTCATGCATACACGGGCCGTCAAACGGGGCGCTCATAACATCTTTAAGAGATGCCAGCACATAATTGGCATTCAGCACCGCATCTTCAGCGACCTGCCGCAGCCCGTCCGCACCATGGCTCATCATGTAAGACAGGGCGCGCACATACATGCCCATTTGACCATGAAAGGCGACCATGCGCCCGAAAGGCCGGTTGGCGGCATCGTCATTATTTTCAACCAAACGCAAGCCATCACCACCGGCTTCCACATAGGGCAGCGGCGCGAAGGGTGCGAGGCGGTCCGACAAAACCGTCGGGCCTGAGCCCGGGCCACCGCCGCCATGCGGAGTGGAGAAAGTTTTGTGCAGATTGATATGCATGGCATCAACGCCCAAATCGCCAGGCCGCACGCGACCCACAATGGCGTTGAAATTGGCCCCGTCGCAATAAAAATAGCCACCCGCTTCGTGCAGCGCGTCGGCGATCTCAATAATATCACGCTCGAAAAGCCCGCATGTATTCGGATTGGTCAGCATGATGGCAGCCACATCATCGCCCAGCTTTTCTTTAAAAGCTGCCAAATCGACACGGCCCGATGCATCGGCCGGAATGCCGTCGACTTTAAAGCCCAGCAAAGCGGCGGTGGCAGGGTTTGTGCCATGTGCCGATTCCGGCACCAGCACGCGCGTGCGGGTTGCCAATTCGCCTTTCGCCTCAATGGCAGCACGAATGGCCATCATGCCGCACAGCTCGCCATGCGCACCGGCTTTGGGCGATAAAGC
>MDTG01402776.1_pt1 | contig 38673 bp, 36 predicted proteins | sample 811421 | NCBI WGS metagenome assembly MDTG01 (sample SAMN05326645, study PRJNA326480) | marine metagenome | isolation source: seawater | place: Pacific Ocean: South East | collected 2011 | reverse complement strand
TTTCTGTAAAAAATCATCATCACTCAACGATGAATCCTAAAGCAAGATATCAGATTGAAACACCCTTAGACGAAGTAATGAACGCAGAAATGATCTCTTACCCTAACACTAAATTAATGTGCTCTGTAAATGTTGATGGAGCTGCCGCTGCAGTCTTGGTTTCGGAAAAGAAAGCTAAAGAACTCGGCATGCAAAGAGCAGTGAGAATTAAAGCTTCAGTTATGACAAGTGATCCTTACCAAGAAAGAGATCTAGTTATGCCAGATGTTAACACTTGCACTAGAAAAGCTGCTTCTGAAGCTTATGAAATGGCAGGTCTTGATTCAAGTGATATTGATCTTGTTGAATTACACGATTGTTTTGCTACAGCTGAGATGCTTCACTATGAAAATCTCGGTCTTTGTGATGATGGTGAAGCTGGGAAAATAATAGATGAAGGTGAAGTAGAGCTTGGTGGAAGAATCCCTGTCAATGTTTCGGGAGGGTTACTTTCAAAAGGCCACCCCTTAGGTGCTACAGGCATAGCAAATATTTATGAAGTTTGTACTCACCTAAGAGGCGAAGCTGGAAAAAGACAAGTTGAAAATGCAAAAATTGGTTTAACTCACGTTATTGGTTTAGGAAGTGCCTGTGGTATACATATTTTAGAAAAAGTCTAAAACCCTATGTTTATTGGTGTTATCAGTGACACACACAACAACATAAAGAATATAGATAAGATAATTTCAATACTTAATAACGAGAAAGTTGATTTAGTCATACATACTGGCGACATAACAAAGGCTGAAACGTTAAAGAAATTCAGTTTACTTAATTGTCCATTAACCGGTGTTTTTGGGAATAATGATCGCTCAGAGGTTGGTCTCCAAGAGGTTTGCGAGGAGAATAACTTTAAATTTCAAGAACCACCTCTTTCTCTAAATATAGATGGAATAAGAGTGGTTGTATTTCATGAACCAGATCTAATCGATGGATATTTACAAAATAATAAAGATCTAGATATCATACTTCATGGTCACACCCATAGGTACAGGGAAGAAACAATTAATGACATTATCTATTTTAATCCCGGAGAATCAGCCGGCTTTTTAGAAGGAAAAAATACTTTAGGTTTAATTAATACCAAGAATCTTTCAATTAAAAGAATCTTTTTTTGATAAAAAAAATTAATGTAATTGTAACCAAGCCCAAGGGTAAGCTGAGCATCAAAGGCCTTAGAACCCTAAAAGAAAAATTTTTTTCAAAGAGGATATTCAAAAGAAAAGTAGATAAAGCAGGAGAATATTGGTTTAAACCAATATCAGTTTGCGCAGGTGTTATCAGAATGATCAAGCTCAGGAAGAACAAGAATGTACTTGTCTTTCCCTTTAAAAATTTACTTAATAAATAACTAAAGCTTATAGAAAAAAAAATATATATCGCCCAAAACATATTTAGAAATCTCTAAGTAAAACCTCTAAGGGCTTTTTAATAAGATTTGATCTCCATTCTGTAATCGTATTGATGCTTTCTTCAAGTCCTTCATTCAAAGTGAGTCTCATGAATTCTTTTTGACTTTTTTTTGAAAAAAACAGAGTGGGATTTATATTGTTTGCAACTGATATCTTAATCACAATCTTATTTAATTTATCTAAAAGTTGTTTTTCATCAGCTTTAGTCAAACTAATTTTAGTTTTGGTTTCTTCATTAAAAGGTTCAAATATTTTTGATGTAAGTAAAGAGAGCTCCTCTTGTAACCACCCTAACTTGTCATTCTTTTCTAGAGATTTTTTTTGATCGAGATATAACTCTATAAGGAACTCAACATCAGAGACGGCGTAGTTTAATTGAGAATCCGTAAGAGGCCTTCTAATCCAATTTGATCTTGTCTCTCCTTTGTCTATGATGATTCCTAATTTTTCTTCAACAAGTGCTTGATATCCTATTGAGAAATCACCATTCAAAAATGCATTTGCAAGTTGTGTGTCAAATAAGTTATTCATAACCTCTCCTGTCCAAGCATATATCGCCTCAATATCTTCTTTGCAGGAGTGAAAAATTTTTACTACGGAATTAGTAAAGAGAAAACTAGCTTGACCTTTGGGCTCTTGTATTGAGATTGAGTCTATTAAATAAATTTCTTCACCATCATTTACTTGGAGTAAAGCTAATCTCATATTATCTTTTGTAGTTCTTCTAAACTCTGTATCAACTGCCACATAAGGTCTGTTCAATAATTCCTTGTTGAGGAAAGCCAAATCATCTAAGGAATTTATAAAAGTATACAAAATCTACTCAATCCAAATTAGTTCTTTTTCTGTTGATAAACTACATCTACTATTTCATCATCAGGAGTAAAGCCTATCACCACCTCTTCAAGGATTTTCTTTAGAGACTCTACATCCCCTGATTCTTCAGCTTCTTTCAATAAAGATAGGAAGTGCTCTAATTTTACTTTACTTAAAAAATCTTCTTGAGCTCTTAAAATTTGACTATGTTTTGTAGCGGTAACATTATCTCCTATCAGGAGCTCTTCATAAAGTTTCTCTCCAGGACGTAGGCCGGTGAAAATTATCTCAATATCTCCCTCTGGATTATCTTCATCTTTTAGCTCCATTCCACTCAAATTTACCAACCTTTTTGCGATCTCATAGATGTTAACTGGCTCGCCCATGTCAAGAACGAAAACATCTCCTCCCTCTCCCATTGCACCAGCTTGTATGACTAGTTCTGCGGCTTCTGGAATGGACATGAAATATCTTATTACTTCTGGATGAGTAACAGTAACTGGCCCTCCCTCTTTAATTTGTTTTTGAAAAAGTGGAATAGCTGATCCCGAAGACCCAATAACATTACCGAACCTGACCATTGTCATTCTTGTTCTATTATCATAACTCTCCTCGTAAGCCATGGACTGAAGAATTAACTCTGCGAATCTTTTCGTAGCACCCATTATATTCGTTGGTCTTACAGCTTTGTCTGTTGAGATGAGAACGAAAGTATCTACATTAGCATCGATAGCTGCTTGAGCGCATACTTGAGTACCAAAAATATTATTTGATACAGCTTCGAATGGATTTTCTTCAACAATCGAGACATGTTTATAAGCAGCCGAATGATAAATAGTATCTATGCCAAAAACCTTACAAACTTCGGTCATTCTTTTTTTATCTGTAACATTGGCTAGTATGGTTTTGATCTCTACATCATGTAAATTTGCTTCGAGTTCATTCCTTATTTTATATAGTGAGTATTCATTAGAATCTAAAATGATGATCATTCTGGGTTTATTTTTAACAACTTGTCTAGCTATCTCAGAACCAATTGAGCCTCCAGCACCAGTAATCAAAACTGCGCGGTCTTTAATATTTTTATTAATGAGTCCTTGATTTGCTTCAACTTCAAATCTACCTAATAAATCTGAAATATCGACCTCTTTAAGTTCTGAAACAGATACTTTCCCTTGTGCAAGAGCGGCTAGACCTGGGAGTATTCTGACCTTGACTGAATAATTCTCAATTTCTTTCAGAAGTGAGACTAAGGTTGTTTTAGATGCAGAAGGCATTGCAATAAGGACTTCATCTACTTTTTTTCTTAAAGCCAATTTTTTTAGTTTAATAGGAGATAAAACTTTAATACCTCCTAGAAAAGTATTATGCAAAGATGGATTGCTGTCGATAAATGCGATAGGTTGCATTTCTTTGCTCACTCTTAAAGCACTAGCTAATTGTATTCCAGCTGAACCTGCTCCGTAAATCACAACTTTTTTTTCTGAGGAACTCTCGGACAAGTATGAATTAGCAATCAATCTCGAGCCAATTATGAAAAAGCTGGCAGCCATGAAACCAGATATCCAAACCTCAGAAGAGAGTAAATAGGTATTTATTTGAAAAGGAAATTGGCTAATTGAATATAAATATGTACCAATCAACAGTAGGTATATGCACAGAGTTAATGTAATAGATTTTATGAGTGTAAAAATAACTGAGAAATCAATGTATCTCACAACAGATTTATAGACATCTGCATACCAAAAAACTATTACTCCTAGAATAGGCATCCATAACAAAGCAAAGAAGTTATCAATGATGTCTATATCAAAATGTTCACTCGTAAATAGTGCATACAATATTGCAAGGTAAATAGAAATGAAATCGCAGGATAAAGCTAAAATCTTTTTAGTAAGCCTTGAGGATGAAAGCAAGAGATCTTTCAAATTCATATAAAGTTTTTATTTAAGTTGGCCATCTAATGAGAAACATCCTCTTTTTTAAGAACTTTTAAAAGAGTAAGAAGGATAATATGTAAATCGAATAGAACAGACTTTTTTTCAAGATACTCAAGATCAAACATTACCTTCTCTTGAATGCTTATATTATCACGTCCATTAATCTGAGCCCAACCTGTAACCCCGGGCAATAAGGTTTGGACATTATTTTTTGTCCTAAATCTGATAAGGTCATTCTGATTGAATAAAGCTGGTCTAGGACCAACAAAAGTCATTTGGCCCCTTAAAATAGAATACAATTGGGGCAATTCATCTAAACTAGTCCTTCTTAGAATATTACCCAATCTTGTTAAATGATTTGAAGGATCGTCCAGCAGATGTGTAGCAACCGATGCGGTACCTTCATGCATTGTTCTAAATTTAGGCATCATAAAATTAACATTATTCTTTCCTACTCTCTCAGACCAATATAAACCCGGTCCACTTGAATCTATTCTTATAAGAATGTACACCAATAGCATAGGAAAGGTCATCAACACTATAAGCGCCGAAGAAATTAAGATATCAATAATCCGTTTCATTAATATGCTGCAAAGTTTTTTTTGGTTTGAACCCAGTTGAAATTATTTTTAAATTAGAAAATGTTTCATCACCTAACAATTTATTTATTTTATATCTTATCGAGGGATGTAACCTTGATAGCAACCTAAAAAAAATAAGAGGTACTCTAATGCTGTGAATATTTTTACCAGAAACTTTGCACAAAATATCATAAATTTCTGAGGAAGAATATTCATTACCATCTGTAAGCTGATATATCTGTTTATCAAAATTATCTTGTTCCATTATATGGCTGATACACGAGGCAACATCATCAACATGCACCATGGAACGCTTATTTCCTATTGATGGTAGGGGCGGAAACCAACCTTGCTTTATTCCTTTCAACATCAATCTAAGATTTCCTTTAACTTCAGGACCATAAATGAGTGCAGGTCTGATAATATTCACTCTCATATTCGAAGCTGGTGATAAATTTAAAATTGCTAATTCTGCAGCTCTCTTTGATTGTCCATATATACCCTCTGCCTGCTTTACAGATGAGGTAGAATCTTCAGCAACTCCTGCTTTAGTGCTACTTATAAAGATGAAATTTTTTACACCGGAAATACTCGCCATTTCCGCCAACTTTTTTGTTCCATCTAGATTTAGCTTGAAATAATTTTCTGTATTGCGATTTTTTTTCAAATCATGAGCATGTCCAGCAAGATGAATAACAGAAGTCACATCACTAAATATAGTTTTTTCAATGCTATCTTTGGCCAAGTCAGCTATTACTAAATCGTCAAATTTAATTGAAGAATTACGCGAAATAACTCTTATCTTATGATTCTTTTGCAAAAGCATATTACAAACTCTTTTACCAAGAAAACCTGTTGCTCCAGTTACTAAAATTACCATTTTATATAAGCTATTTTTGTTTTAAGGCTAACAAAACATAACGATACACTAAGACCTCCTATGCTTGTATCATATATTTATATAATATTGTCATAACTTTAAATACCATAAAGGGAACTTTGTTGCAGCTTGAAAGGGAGATAAATGCTAAAAGATAAGATATTACTTATAACGGGTGGAACAGGTTCATTTGGAAAAGCTGTCCTGTCAAGATTCTTAAAAAAGGATGAATTTAGAGAAATAAGAATTTTCAGCAGGGATGAGAAGAAACAAGAGTCTATGAGAATAGATATAAATAATAACAAAGTGAAATTTTACATTGGCGATGTAAGAGATTATCAAAGTATAAATCAGGCTATGACATCTGTTGACTTTGTCTTCCATGCGGCAGCCTTGAAGCAGGTACCTTCATGCGAGTTCTATCCCATTGAGGCAATCAAGACAAACATTCTTGGAGCCGAAAATGTGATCCAAGCATCGATTGATAATAAAATTAAGAATGCTGTCTTCCTGAGCACTGACAAGGCAGTTTATCCTATTAATGCAATGGGCTTGAGCAAAGCTATGATGGAAAAACTCGTTGCTGCTAAATCAAGAACGACGAGAGAAACTACTCTGTGTTCGACTCGTTATGGCAATGTTATGGGAAGCAGGGGCTCGGTGATACCTCTATTTATTGATCAAATCAAATCTAATAAACCCCTTACACTCACGGATCCTTCGATGACAAGATTTATGATGAGTCTTGAAGAATCAGTAGAACTAGTTGAGTATGCCTTTTTAAATGGGTTTTCAGGGGATACTTTTGTTAAAAAATCACCTGCCTCCAGTCTAATGATCTTAGCAAAAGCCTTGTTAGAAATATTTGAGGTCAATAATGAAATCAAGCTAATGGGAACGCGCCATGGTGAGAAGCTATATGAAACACTCTTAACAAGAGAGGAAATGGCTAAAGCAGAAGATATGGGTGATTACTATAGGATACCCTCGGATAATAGAGATCTCAATTATGCAAGTTACTATACTGAAGGCGAAGAGGATATATCTAATAAAGAGGATTACAATTCACACAATACCTATAGATATAATATAGAGGAAATGAAATCAACTTTATTAGAACTAAATATAATCAAAGAAGCGTTAAAAGTATGAATAAAAAATTAAAAGTTATGACGGTGGTTGGAACAAGGCCCGAAATCATAAAACTTAGCCAAGTCATGAAAGAACTTGATAAATTTGTGGAACATGTGATTGTTCATACTGGGCAAAATTATGATTACGAATTAAATGAACTTTTTTTTGAACAACTTGGAATTAGAAAGCCTGATTTCTTTTTGGAAGCGATAAAAGGAAGTGCATCAGAGACAATAGGTGACATAATTGGCAAGATAGACAAAGTATTCGCAGATATAAAGCCAGATGCATTACTTATATATGGTGATACAAATAGCTGCCTATGTGTTATTCCCGCTAAAAAAAGGAAAATACCAATTTTTCATATGGAAGCTGGAAATAGATCTTTTGACCAGAGAGTGCCCGAAGAAATAAATAGAAAAATTGTAGATCACTTAAGTGATATAAATATGCCCTTGACTGAACAAGCTAGAGATTATCTGGTAGCAGAGGGACTAAAACCTCAAACTGTTATAAAAACCGGATCACCGATGTTAGAAGTTTTAAATGAGAATATGAAAAGCATCATAGAAAGCGATATCCTTGAAAGAGAAGGTCTAACTAAAGGTAAATATTTCTTAATGAGCATTCATAGAGAGGAAAATGTTGATTCACCAAAGAATTTTGAGAATCTTCTTAATTCAATAGATGCAATAACAGAAAAGTATAAATTTCCAATCATTATTTCTACTCATCCTAGGACAAAAAAGAAACTAGAGGAGATAGGTTATGAAGAAAATAATCATTACCTCAGATTCTCAAAACCCTATGGTTTTCATGAATACAATCAACTTCAAATCAATGCCTATTGTGTTATTTCAGATAGCGGAACTATTACTGAGGAATCTTCGATCCTTAAAATACCTGCTTTAACTATTCGTCAAGCGCACGAAAGGCCTGAAGGCATGGACGAAGGAGCACTTATAATGACTGGATTAAGTAAAGACAGAATCTTAGAGTCAATAGAGGTAGTAGTAAATCAGCACAAAAATGATGGACCCATGAGAATAGTAAGTGATTATTCAATCGATAATGTTTCTAAGAAAGTTCTTAGAATAATACTCTCCTACACTGATTACGTTAATAGAACGGTTTGGTCTAAGGATATATAGCACCATTGAAAAATAAAATACTCATCCTTGGTTCTACTGGACTAATTGGACATCAAATAAATTTTTTACTCTCAAACAATCCTAAATACGAGATTTCAAATATCGCTTATAGAAATAAATTGCATGAAGACACATTGCTATTGGATATTGTGGATGAAGCAATACTTAATTCAGCGATACAAAAAATAAAACCCAATTTTTTAATCAACTGTGTTGGCACTCTTATAAAAGAATCCGAATCAAATCCTGAACTTGCTATTTATACCAATGCCATACTGCCTCATAGACTAAAAAATATATGTAATACAATGTCTATAAAACTTATACATATGTCTACTGATTGTGTTTTTTCTGGTAAAAAGAGAACGCCTTACCTAGAGAAAGATATAAAAGACGGTTTAGATGTTTATGCGAAAACAAAAGCTTTAGGAGAAATTATTGATAAAAAACATTTAACTTTCAGAACTTCAGTCATTGGCCCCGAACTAAAAAAAGATGGAGAACAACTTTTCAATTGGTTTATGTCTGAGAAGGGAGAAATTGAAGGATTTTCTGATGCAATTTGGTCAGGAGTTACATCACTAGAATTGGCAAAGGGTGTCAAATGGGCAATAGAAAATAATTTAAGTGGGTTGTATCAACTTACTAATGGGATTCCAATCAGTAAAAATGAAATACTCCAACTTTTTAAAAAGTATACTAATAAAGAGATATCAATTAGGCCCATTACAGGAATAAATATTGATAAGAGTTTCACGGATACAAGAGAACTGATTGACTATAAAATACCCTCTTATGAATTAATGATTGCAGAAATGGTAGATTTTATAAAAAAACATTTAAACTTATATCCTCACTATAAAATAAATGATTTTTAATAGACAAACTCTGTACTTAATATCAAAAACCTCAGTATCTTTATGATTTTACTAACTTTCTATTTAGCTACCTTTAGATTTCGACTTTAAAAAATTATTCTTTCGTCTGCAAAGAGATCTATTAAATGGAGATGTTGCTTGAAAATATATCAAAACAATAAACAATGAAGGTTGTACTATTTAGCGATTACTTCTATCCAGCCATCAAATCCGGTTCCATAGTAATAAAAGATTTAGCTATTGAACTCACAAGACTTGGACATGAAGCAATAGTTGTAACATTTAATGAAGATCAAAAGGATTTTCTTACAAAAGAATATAACAAATCTATAACCATTATTAGATTAAGGTCTAAGTTGAGAAAATACGGCATGATTGGAAGACTACTCGCTGAACTGCAGTATTCATCATCAATTATAAAAGGGTTAAAAAAAATAAATATTGATCATGTTGATGGAATAATTTGTTTTTCTCCTTCTATTTTTTATAGGAGAGCTATTAGTTGGATAAAAAGTGAATACAATATAAAAGCATATTTAATTGTGAGAGATATATTTCCTAAGTGGCTCTTAGACGCTGGGATCATAAAAGAAGGTCCTTTATTTTGGTTCTTTAGAAAAGAAGAAATCAAACTTTATAATTCAGTAGACTACATAGGGATAGAGTCAGTAAAGGATCTAGATTACTTTAAAACTTACATAAATGATGGAATTCACCTTGAGGTACTAGATAATTGGGGTTCCTCTGTGGATGTCCATCAAATAGAAAGTCATAATTCCTCCTCTCTACCGAAGGGAATAATTAACGTGATCTACGGCGGAAATATGGCTGATGCCCAAGACTTATATTCCCTTTTAGATGATCTTGATGATTCAGCACTCGATGGCAAAGCTTTCATAACGCTTATAGGAAGTGGTCATCAACTTAGCAATATAAAATCTTTAATTGAGAGAAAGAGATTGAGAAATGTTAAATTGTTAGAGGAAGTTGATCAAGAAACCTACTTAACTATTCTCAAGGATGCAGATATTGGCTTAGTTTCGCTTAATAAAAAGCTTAAGAGCAATAACTTTCCATTAAAAATGATGGGTTACATACAACAATCAAAACCGATCTTGGCGTGCGTTAACCCAAATAATGAAATAATAGAGATCATAAAGCAAAATGATATCGGTAAGGTTTCTCTTTCAGGGGATAAAAAAACATTTAATAAGAATCTTATCTCAATGATTCAAGACAGAGAAAGGCTTAAACAACAAGGGGCTAATGCATTTGAACTTTTTGAGAGAAGGTTTACGGTAAAAATAGCAATGGCAAAAATACTTGATAAACTTATTAAATAATATTTCAGTGGCTATGTTACGTAGGACTGATAAGTTTCGCGAAGAGCTTTACCTAGAGGTATGTCTAAACCAATTGGAAAGTCAGTTAAGTTACCTTTTTTAAATTCTTTTAAAGTTAGAGCAAGATCTTCAAGTGATATCTCATGCAAGGGACCCAAAGTTACTGGATTTTCCTTATCAGGTAAGTCGTTAATAATATCAAATATGTGTTTTACTAAATCCTGTACATACAAAAGTTGCAAAACTTTACCTGGATCATGAATTTCAATCGGTATATTCCTTTGAATATTGTTGCAAAAAGTAGCAACAACTGAATTGTAGTTAGGTTTACACCCCTGGCCAAAAATTCCTGGCAACCTTAAGAGATAAACTTTATTTTTTTGCTTTTTTTGCCTGTCAAGTAACGCATTTTCAGCCTTGAGTTTGCTTTTTCCATATGGATTATCATCAAGAACTTGGGTAGTAGATGAGAAGATAATTGGAATATCTTTATTATGCCTCTCTAATATAGAAATAATACTTTCAGTTAATCCAAAATTAACTTCATGAAATTCTTTTTCATCTAGAGGTCTATTGACTCCTGCTAGATGTACCAGATAATCAGCTTCTTGCAATTTGGTTGAAAGTTCGGCCTGATTGTCATCTCTTGAAAACTCCAAAACTGAAATTTCACTTTTTGTTAAGAGTATATTTTTAAGATTTTTTCCAACAAAACCCTTAGATCCAGTAATGAGAACTTTTTCTGTATGCATAATTAAAAGACCTTCAAAACGATTTCTTAATAATCTTACTATTTACTAGTCTAACAGCAGAAACACTTAAGTCTTGAAAAAGAGATTCATCAAAGTCTAAAAAAGGTTTTTTTGGACCAAAAGGTGTCTGCTTTAGCGAATAAATTACCTGCAAAATAAGCCTGGGTGATTGTGTTGGAGGCAAGCCTTTGTGAAGACCAAAAGTATCTGCTAAAAAGCAGTATCCTTTTGGACCAATTAAACTTTTAGCCTTGTTGGAATCATAGAATTTATCAATCTCTTCATCACCATACATTTTATCCTTTGAAAAATTTACATCAGATTTGCTTGAGCCCTTAATGTAAACATGAGGTCCAGAGAATTGATTCACTTCGGTGAGATAAATAAAAAACTTCATAGAATGAAGGGTGTCTATATCCCGATGGAATGATTGAGTAAGTGAGGGTTTGTCTGAAGGAAGCGACCACCATGCACCTATGTAATCTATACTCGGAAGAGCACCAAAATATTCACTTACATAATCAATTATCAAATTATTATTCGCAATATCCATGACATGGGGGGCTTTAACAACATCTTCGCACATATAATAAGCTCTCTTGATGTCAGAAGTTGCTTCAGAAATCTGAAAATATCGGGAATCCTTTACCTCGGGATCATGACATAATTTATTGGTAAGATAGTCTCTTATCTCATCAGTAGTTGTTGAATCTAATTGAATTGGATTTTCAATTATTCCTTCAGTGAAAAGTTTTTCTATATCAGGTAAGAGCGGTTTACTAGAATTTTTATAGTGATTTACCCTTTTTCTATAAAATAGAAGCTCTATTTTTTTTAGTTGATCTCTAACTTTATAAGTTGTAAACATTCCCTGGAAGTTGTGATAAAAATACCTTCTGTCAATAAACATTCTTAGAAAGCCTTTCAATAAAGGAAAATATGAGACTAACTTTCTTATATTTTGTAGAGTTTTATTTATCATGTACTTAAATTTTTTTCGCCGTTTATCTCTTTATAATAGGTACGAGTCTTATTTTAAAGCATGCATAGAAAGTTTGTTTAGAAAGTCATTAGTACTATATATCTGTAACTTTATTTTATTATTCTTGTTGCCCTGAGTATATCTAGATATGTAATTTTCCATACAATCAGCAATAGATAAAGGATCATTAGGATTAAAACAATCTTCTTTTTTTATTTCCAATATATCGTGGACATACTCTAAATCAGATGCAAGTATATCTTTTTCATTTACTGATGCCTCGATGAGAGGCATTCCTAATGACTCAGTGAATGAGGGCCAAACTAGGGCCTTGCAGGAATTATAGTAATCTTTCATTTGTTCAAAATTTTTATCTAATACTAACTCTATCTTTAGGTTATATTTTTCTGATTCTTCTGTTATGAAATTTATAAGCTCAGTGTCAATCTTTGTATCTAGGGCTAAAGCTATGCTTGGGAAAATATTTCTCTCAGAAAGAAGAGTAAATGCCTGAAGTAAATTCTTATGATTTTTATAAGTGTATCCGTAGGAGGGATAAAAAAAATCAAGTTGTTTAATCCCATTATGGTTATAGACACCTTTATCATAATCGAAAAAAGGAAGACAAATGGTCTCCCTTTTTTTAAAGATATCTCTTGATAATTGCATCATCGATGGAGTTTGAACAACAATCAGATCAACATTTTTATAAAATAAGAAAATAAATAATTTTTCGAAGATTAATCTTATCCTTGTCTTTATATTTAGCTTGTACCGAAAGACCGGCTCCAAAAGTAGCTTGCTGTGAATATAAAGAAAGGACCTCCCTTTCATTTTATAGATTGGTGGTAAGTTTCCAAAAAAAAGAATTATCTGATTTTCTAAATCTATGTTTTTTTTAGTATGCAATAGAGGGAACAAGTAGTTTGATAAACCGGAGTCAGTAAATTCAAAGCTCATAGACTCTCGATCTATTAAATCTTCATTTTTTTTTAGAGAACTATTGAGGTTACCGCCTATTGAGAAATCTAAAGATTGTGCTGCTTTTATTATCATCTCTAAAAGAGATAATCCTCCGCCATGCCTTATATTGGGTGCACATATATATATATTTTTTTCTTTAATCATTTGGTCATTTAAAAGAGTAAATAAAAAACCTAAGGATCATCTTTGTAAATGCTCCTCTATTTTTATGAACTGAGATTGCCTGTTCTGAAGCTTTTTTGATATTTCTAGAATACTTTTCTCTTCCCCATTTTGAAACAACTTCCCGACTATCAGTTCCGAAATCCTGAGTTTCTAATTCTTGAATTATTGATATCATTTTTTCTTTTAAATCATCTGATGAATACGGATTGAATGTGTATCCTACATGTTTTTTTGACAGGAGGTTCGGGGCTGAACCCACATTCTCAGAACATATAACTGGTAAGCCTGATGCGAGTGCTTCATTTACTACCAGCCCCCATTGCTCAGTAGTGCTGGGAAGTACAAAACAAGAGGATGCGGCATAAGCATTTTTCATATCTAAATAATTTAAGTAGCCAGGGAAATGAACCTTGTCAGAGATATCATAGTCTATGACAAGATTTTCTAAATCAGCTCTTAGAGGTCCATCTCCTGCTAATACTAATGACCAGTCAGGATATTCATCACTCAATAGAGAAAATGCTTTAATAAGAGTTTTAAGATTTTTCTTTTCAACGAATCTACATGAGGTGAGGAAGAACTGGTTTGGGAGATTTAATTTGATTAAATCAGATTCTTTTATTTCTTGATTAAAGAAATCATTATCAACGATGTCACAACCCTCATAGATTCTCATGTTTTCAAATCCAAGATTAATTAAATAAGTCCTTTGATTTATGCCTCCCACAAATGCAGCATCTACGAGACGAAGCAAAAATTTTTTTACCAACTCTTTAAGAAATGTTCTCTTGAAGTCATGAGACTGACTCTCAGAAATAATGACGGTAGGTATGTTATAGGTAATTGCCCATAATAATGCTAGTAGCGACGGTACTGCGTCCCATCCACTCAAAATCACTACTTCTGGATTGATATCATCCAACACTTTGAATAATCTTTTTTGTATTTTTGATTTATCTATCGCTGTGATTGGCTCTTTTTCGAATAAAGTAACAACATTCTGATTTTTTTCTGTGGAAACATCCCAAAAATTTGTGTGATCTTTTGAAGAAAATTGAATAGCGGTACAATTCAAAAAATCATTTGCACATTGAAGACGAAAATAATGATAATCGCCCATAGTATCATTTAGTACTACTGTTTTTATTTTATTCAAAACGAATACTACTCCTGCATTTTCAAATTGGTTAATACCTCAGTTGCAATAGACCTAGGGTTAGATACATAATTCACATGATCTCTGCACCGCAATGTTAATTCAGAGAGTTTGTCTCTATTAGAAATCCCTTCATTGATTTTACGAGCTAAAACTTTTACATCGTGCTCTTCAATAAGAAATGAACAGAATTCTTTATTCAAAATTTCTTTTAGTCCTCCATTTAAAACAGAAGCAAATGTAGGAATACCTCGCTGAATGGCCTCAAGGGGCGAAAGACCTACTGCATCCCAATCTGAATTGAATAACATAATATCTATAGAGTTATAAAAATCTTCAAGATCATCTTGCCAGCCTAGCCATATCACTTCTGATGAAAGGTTTAGATTGATAGAAAGCTCTTCTAAGTTTTCCCTTTCTTCACCATCACCGGCTATTAAAACTTTAACATTAGAATTTAATTTCTTTATCTCTGCACACACGTTGAGCAGTACATCAAATCTTTTTCTTTGAATAAGCCATCCTGCGTTACCAATTACTAAATCACTTTCATTTATATGAAGTCTTGCTCTTGAAAGAGATTTATTATCTTTTGTTATAACTTTGCATGGTGGAAGAGGATTAGGCAGATAAGCAGCTTTATCCATTATCTTTGGATAAAGATTTATTGCTTCATTCATTATAAAATTTGAAGCAAAATAAATCTTGTCAAATACCTTGTTTGCAATAAAGTATATAATTTTCCATAACCAAGTCGGTTTGACATTTTTGTGATGAAAGTGCACAAATAAGACTCTTGATTGATTCTTTCTCCCCAACAGTGCAAGCATACCTACAAGACTATGCCCAGTCATCATGATTGAATCTGGTTTAATTAAATTAATTCTTTCTCTATAGTTCCTTAAATCAAAAACTCCTCCAGGACCTCTGTAAGAAAAACCAATACTTTCTATATTTGATTCATCTAATTCTTTGCTCAATAAACCAAGTTTAGTTAAAGATATTAGAGATATTTGATGACCCTGACTTATCATCTCTTTCATCAAAAGAAGGGAAGATTGTTCCATTCCGCCTATATGAGTTCCTTGAATGATGTTGAGAATTTTCAATTAGACTATATCCTTAAAATATTCAATCGTCTTTCTAAGCCCTTCATCTAAAGAAATTGAAGGAGACCAACCTAACTCTTGAAATGCCAAATCAATATCGGGTCTTCTCATCTTTGGATCATCTTGGGGTAACTCTTCGAAAATTATCTCAGAAGTGCTTGAGGTTAACTTAATAACTTTTTCAGCTAACTCTATCATTGAAAATTCGATCGGATTTCCTAAATTCACTGGTCCAGATAACTTGTCTTGTTCCATCAAGAGAATAAAGCCTCTAATTAAATCATCTACAAAACAGAATGATCTAGTTTGGTTCCCTGCACCGTAGACTGTCAACGACTTTCCAGCTAGGGCTTGAACAATAAAATTGGATACAACCCTACCATCCTCTAATTGCATTTTTGGACCATAAGTATTGAATATTCTTCCAACCCTTATCTGGATTTTATGCTCCCTTTGGTAATCAAAAAAAAGTGTTTCGGCACATCGTTTTCCTTCATCATAACAAGACCTAATACCAATAGGATTTACATTGCCCCAATACGATTCTCTTTGAGGGTGTTCTAATGGATCTCCATATACTTCGCTAGTTGAAGCTTGAAAAATTTTTGCATTATTTCTTACAGCAAGTTCGAGTAGATTGTAAGTTCCAATGACATTTGTCTTTAGGGTGCTAATTGGATTGTTTTGATATTGAACAGGAGAAGCTGGGCAAGCTAAGTTGTAGATTTGATCGCATTTTATATCAATGTAATCAGTAATATCATGTTCAATAAAGTGAAAATTTTCTTGGGTTATTATATTTTCCAAGTTTTTGGATGAGCCAGAGGATAAATTATCTATCCCAATGACCTTATGGCCTTTCTTTAAAAGTTTTTCTGATAGGTGACTACCTAAAAATCCAGCTGCACCTGTGACTAAAATAGTTTGATTTATATTTGCCTTCATGATTATAAGTTATTTAAAATCTCGATAGATCTTGACTTTATGTCATGTCCATCCCGATAAGCTCTTTTATATCCAGCTTCAGATATTTGATCTATTTTACTAGGATTAGATAGAAGCCATTCTATTTTCTCCAGCAATTCTTGCTTATTACCAAAGTAGACTGCCTCTTCATCTTCTTTAAAGAGTTCCTGCATTTCTAGGGTTCTTTCACAAAGCAGAAGTTTTCCAAGACTAGGTATTTCAAAACATCTTCTTGTATAAACATCTCTGTTCATCTTTGATAGGAAACTAAGACAAATCTTGGAACCTCTCAATTCATTAATATAATCTTCTCCGTAAACGGGATAAATTGAATTTTTATATGTCGTAAACCGATTTTCCCAACCAGTACCGTATACCTTGAGATCTACATTATTAACAAATAAGTATTCTAGATCCGTAAGTCTATTATCATCTTCGTAATGTCCAATAAAAATTACATCTTGTTTGTATTTTTTTTCTTTCAAATCAACTTTATCTTCAGAGGGTATAAAGTAAGGTTTAAATAGTTTAATTTTCGATGAAGTATTGGTGTATTGAGCCGCTTCTTTGATGTTAACCGGCCGGTATACAAAAATTATATCAGCAAAAAATAAGCTCTTAAGAAACCAAAAGAATTGAAAAAAATGTATCCATGGCTTCTTATTTGATAGGACAGAACCATACGGATCGTCATTGTTATAAACAATTATTTTAATATTTCTTGCTCTAATCTCTTGTAAAGTAGATGGAAAAAAATGGTTACAATTCCAGAGAAAAACGTAATCTACATTGGTACTTTTAACCAAAGCCAAGAACTCTCTGTTTATCTTTAAAACAGCTCCTATAGGTAAAGGGATAGCATTTAGATAATTGTTCCATTTGGTATTAAAATAGTTGGAAATTTTAAAACTAATTACATCCATCCCATATTCGGTAATTTGTTTACTGAAGGACTCTTCGCAGTGTGAGTGACTCCAAAATCCTGCCAAGATGATTCTCTTAGTCATCACAAATTTAACTAGTTCTATTCTCTATTAAAATATTATTGCCATCTACTGCATAATTCATCCCTTTGAAGTAGCCAAGCAGTTCATTTGAGAAATAGATGCCAGGAGACTCTTCATTGAAGTTTAATAAAATCTTCCCGTCTTTCTTTAAGTAATTATTTTGTAAATCTGAAATGAAAAATTCCCATTCTTCGTAACTCCAAAGATTTTCTTCTTTGTGATTATTAAAGCAGATCATGTAGGCAGTAATTAAATCAAACCTCTCATTTGTATTGAGTTGAAGATATTCAAAGCTGTTAATATATTTTTTAAATTTAACTAATCCTAGAGAGTCTGTTATTTGGTCATAAAGCTCGTTATCGGGAACATCGAGACAAAATCCTTGGTGCGAAAATTCATTACATATAAAGGGAAAATACCCTGTTCCTGTACCAATATCTAGGATGGTTTTTTTCTTATCGCAATGCAGACCTAGTTTGTAAAACCTGATAAGAGATTCTTTCAACCAAAATCTATAATTTAAGTATTTTTCTTGAGCAGTCAAATCAGGGTTATGTTGTTTTGATCTTGATTTTAGTCTAATTCTTATCTTTCTATTGAATCTAAACAGATTCAAATAAAAGGAAATAAGTTCAAAGAAATTTACTGTTGATAAAACATTGAACTCTTGTCTTAAAAATGTTTTTAAACTTAAGAACATAGACCTTCTTTCAATAAAATCTGCTTTAGTCCCTCTTTCAAACTTATCTCAGGATTCCAAGAAAGAGATTTATTGGCAGCAGATATATCTGCGACTACATCCATCATTTCGCCTTTCCTTTCAAGACCTCTTTCTTCATATTCAAGCGGTTCTTCAACAAGATCATCAAGAAGTTCGATAATTTCTTTAACACTTACAGAAACTCCGCTTCCGATATTATATATTTGGAAACCCTTTAATTTCTTTGATGAGATCGTCAATGCATTAACTAAATCTTCAATATATACAAAGTCTCTTTTCGGTTGAAAAGAATTAACAATTATTTTTTTTCTTTTTTTTATTTGTTCTACAATCTCAGGAATTAAAAAATGTTTCTCTTGATCTGGACCATATACATTAAAAGGTCTCAAGATAGTTATATCTAAAGTAAACACATCAGCATAATATTTACATATTTTCTCGCATAAAAGCTTTGATTGAGCATATGGATTGCTGGGATTGATTGTTGAATTTTCTTTAATGGGAAGAAGTTCCTGCCTACCATAAATGTAAGCACTCATATAAATTAAAGGAACTTTATTCACTCTACAATAATTCAAAACATTCAATGTGGAAGCTATATTTTCTTTGATAAATTCTTCTGGATTATTCCACGCAGAGGGAACGAATGTTCTTGCAGCTAAATGGAAGATATTATTTATATCATTTTCTTTATGAATTAAGTCTTCTAGGGGACAAATAGAAAGATCACCGTCTTCTCTATTTAAAGGCAAAAAATCCTCACCAATTGACTGTAATTTCTCTATGAGTTTCTTCGCTATAAATCCATTTGAGCCTGTGATAATTGATGTCATAGATGTAAAGACTAGAAAAGATACTTCTTTATTTTTGATTCATAATCATTAATAGCTATTTCGTAGTCGCTTGGTCTGCCAATATCAAGCCAATAATTGGTATGCTTTTTAACAAAAACTTTTTTACTATCTTCTAGTAAAGAGTGCATAAGTTGATCAAAACCAAACTCCTGATCTTTAGGAATATATCCTAAAATTTCTTTTGAGAGCATGTAAATACCCATACTAACTTCATATTTTACGAGTGGTTTTTCGCTTAAACTGTTTAGAAGGCCATTCTCTGTAGATAGAACACCATAATCGACTTGTTCATCTCTCTCAAAAGAAGATATAGTAAAAATCGATGAGTTTTCGACATGTTCACCAAAAAAAGAATCATAATTAAGGTCAGTAATAATATCTCCATTCATTACTAAAAAATTTTCTGGGAGGTCTTCTATATTTTGCAGTGGACCCATAGTTCCAAGCGGCTTAGTTTCTTCAGAATAATCAATTTTTATGTTCCATTTGGATCCATTTCCGAAAAAAGCTTTAATAATCTCTGACATGTGATTTACGGCCAAAGTTATATGATCAAAACCATTTGATTTTAATTGTCTTATGATGATCTCCAAAACCGGCATGTCGTCTCCAACAGGAACCAATGGTTTCGGCAAAGTTATTGTATAGGGCTTTAATCTAGTCCCTTTTCCTCCAGCAAGCACTACAGCTCTTTTAGACATGTTTTAAATACCTATAGAGATATACTCATACCCCATTTCTACTAAGTCTTTCTTATTTAAACATAATCTGCCATCAAATATCTTCATATTATTCATTTTCATATTGTCCTCAGAAAAATCATAATTAATATATTCCTGCCAATCTGTAACTAATAGTAAAGCATCTGCGGAACGAGTAGTTGTTGAAAGCTTGTTACAATACTTTAAGTTGGGTGATTTTATTATTTTTCTAAATTGATCCATTGCTTCTGGATCATGAGCAAATACTTTAGCTCCAGAAGATAAAAGGTTTTTGATTAAATCAATGCTGGGGGATTCTCGTACGTCGTCAGTATTTGGTTTAAAAGCTAGTCCCCAAACGGCAATCTTTAAACCTTTTATGTTCCCTTTATAAGATTTCTTTAGTTTTTTAAATAGAAGCTTCTTTTGATTATTGTTAATAGATTTTACTTCCTTGAGTATCCTGAGCTCTTTTTTTGCATCCTTTTTTGCAATAGTAATCAACGCGTCAATGTCTTTTGGAAAACAAGAACCCCCGTAACCACATCCTGCATTTAAAAAACTACTTCCAATTCTTGCATCAGAACCTATTCCAGAGGAAACTTCCTTGATATCCGCACCTAAGGCCTCAGACAAATTAGCCATTTCATTGATAAAGCTTATTTTAGTTGCAAGAAAAGCATTTGCTGCATATTTCGTTAATTCTGCACTCTTCTCACTCATAAAGATAATCTTCTTCTTGGGTATACCGGCATGAATATAGAGTTCTGACATTTCCGTCCTAGCATATTTGCTACCTGTACCTATTACTACTCTGTCAGGAAAGAGAAAATCATTCACAGCAGATCCTTCTCTAAGAAATTCAGGATTGGATACAATATCAAACTCTAGATTACTATCTTTGATATTCACCTGCTTGAGAACTATCTCTCTCACTATGTCTGTCATACCTATAGGAACGGTACTCTTATTAATAATTATTTTTCTTGATAGTGAATTAGCCGCTATACCTTTAATTGCCTCACGAATATATTTTAAATTTGGTGACCCATCAGATGACTGCGGGGTTCCAACACAAAGAAATTGAAAAAGACCATGATTAGCAGATTGATTTTGATCAGAGGTAAATTTGATTTTTTTCTTCTTAATTGCTTCTTTAAGTAAATCTTCTAAGTCGGGTTCAAAAATTGTGCACTCGCCTTTTGATAATTTTGCAATCTTCTTCTTATCTACATCAAAACATAAAACTTCATGCCCCGCTTTTGCAAAACAAACTGCAGTGACAAGTCCAACATACCCTGTTCCTATAACAGATATCTTTTTTTGATTTTTCATCTTTATTTATTGTAGATATTACTTTTGTAGAGTTTGAGATTTTCTTCAATAGAGAACCATTTTATAGTTTCAATAAGGCCTTTTTTAAAACCCTCAACACCTTTATGTTCTGGTTCCCATTCTAGTAGAGTTTTAGCTTTTTTATTACATGAAAATAGTCTTTCAACTTCACTATTCTTCGGCCTGATTCTCTCTGCAGATTGATTAATCTTTAATTTCTTATTCATAAGTTCAGCAATGAGCATGGCGGTATCTTGAATAGATATTTCATAGTTACTACCTAAGTTTACAACCTCTCCTAAAGCGTTTTTTGATTCCATTCCAGCTATAAAACCGCCTGTAATATCCGAAACAAAATTGAAATCTCTTGTAGGAGTTAAACCTCCTATAGAAATCTCATTTCCTTTAGCCAACTGAATAATAATAGAAGGTATTACTGCCCTGGCAGATTGTCTCGGCCCATAAGTATTGAATGGCCTGATAATTGTCAAAGGCAAATCAAATGAATTATAGAACGAAAGAGCAAGTTGATCTGACCCTATTTTAGATGCTGCGTAGGGGGATTGTCCTGAAAGCGGATGAGTCTCGTCAATTGGCACGTACTGTGCAGTTCCGTAAACTTCACTTGTTGAGGTTTGAACAAATTTCTCTATTCCATTGTTTAAAGCTGAATGCATTAAATTGCAAGTTCCAGAAATATTTGTGTCTATATAATTTTGTGGTGCTGTATATGAAAAAGGGATTGCAATTAAAGCCGCTAGATGAAGAACTTTATTACAGCCCTTTACAAGATCATTACAAAAAAAAGGATCCCTGATATCGCCAGATATTATTTCAATTTTTTCAAGTATTTGTGGATCAATAGAGTCAAGCCAGCCCCAGGAACCAAAAGAATTGTATTGCACTAAGGCTCTGACGTCATAACCTTCGGCAACTAACCTTTCAGCTAAATGAGATCCAATGAAACCATCGGCTCCTGTAAGTAATACTTTATTCATGTTTTAGACGCATTTTAAGACATTAATTATTTGATTCAATCGATCTTTGCAAATAGGCCTCATAAGATGCAATCATTTTCTTCTTCCCAAAATTTTTCGTGGCAATTTCCCTGGAAAGTCTAGACATATCTTTCCTCAATTCTTCATCTTTGATTAATTCATAGATATTAGCGGCTATATTTTCAGTATTTCCATACTCACTTAAAAATCCATTATCTTTAACAACGTCTCGAACGCCACTAACATTGAAAGCTACGATAGGAAGAGAACACATCATGGCTTCAATAACTGACAGAGGCATTCCTTCTGAGCGGCTCAAGTGTAAGAATATATCTGATTGATTCATTAGCTCAAATGCATCTTCTCGTCTTCCTAACAAGAAGATATTCTTAGTTAAGTTATTCAATTCTATTAGGTTTATGAGATCTTCCTTCATGGAGCCCTCTCCAATTATATTGAGAATGATATTTGGAGTTTTTTCTTTTAATCTTTTAATAATATCTAATGCTAAATGCTGTCCTTTATGTTCACTGACTGTGCCAAGCATTGTTATTGCTATTTCTTCTCTTTCAAGATCCTTTGAGCCTAGAGGTCCAACCTCTACACCATTTGGAATGGTTTTTATATCTTTCCCGTTTATAGCAAAATATTTTTTTGATTCTTCATAAAGTTCTTTGGTAGGAACTAGAATAGAACTTTTTAAATTTCTTAGGGCAAGGATATCAATCATCCTATATAAGAGCTTTTTATAGCCTCTGCTGATAGATAATTGACTAAAACCTTGGATTGAATAGATGTATTTTGTTTTATACTTTGAAAGATAAGCTAGCCAGAAAACACTATGAGAAAAGACAATGACTTTGTCTGGAGACAATAAATCTAAGTGATGTCTAAGTTTTTTTGAAGATGTAAAAAGGCTAAATGGCCATTTATAGTCCTTTCCCTTAATTAGAGATAAAACTTCTACTCTCTGATATTCTTCTTCTAGAAACTCATTATTATCAAGCCAAGAAATTACTGTCACTGAGGTGCAACTGAGATTAGAAGCCAATTCAAGCAAAAGCCTTTCTGCACCTCCTTTCCTTAAGGAATGAACTAAAAAAACTGACTTCATGTACTATAGTTTATAGGTTAGATAAATTTTATATAGTTTTGCAATTTGGTGCAGAAAACACAGTAGAGCATCAAGAGCTTTATTTATATACTTTAATCAATAAATTGCTTGTTTACTGCGTATATCCATCCATCTACATAATCTATGCCTGTGTTTCGGTAATAGTACTCAAAATTATTCTTTTCAAGAAATTCAATGATTAAGTCTTTGGTAAAATAAGACTGGTCTCCAGTTCTATTACCCAAAAAATCATGTGAAGAAATTGCAATATTTTTTACGTCTTTAATTCTATTAAATTTCTCAATGACTAACTTTTCCGCTCCTTCAATATTAATCTTCATGTAGTCCACAAGTTGAATATTATTAACCTCCAAATAACTATCGATAGTCAAACCCTCAACTTCACTAAAGCTACCAGTCTCTTCAAAAGTTATTTTATTTTCAGTGTGATGGCCTATATCATCTGCGATCCTTACGGGCCCATCATGGTTAGTGATTGCACAATGCGAAGATATGACATTTTCTAATTTGTTTTTATTTATACAAACTTCTAAAGCCTTAAAAGTTCTGTCAGTGGCCTCTATAGAAAAAACTTTTCCTTCATTCCCTATAAGTCCAGACATTAATCTTGTATCAAGTCCTAAACCTGCACCAATATCAACACAAGTATCTCCTGCTCTAGGCCTATATCCATGGAAAAAAATCTCATATGAAAAAGATTCTTCCTTTTCAGCATTCAACCTATAGTTTGGACTATAATCACAAAAAAAAATTTTGCCCTGTTTCTGTAACCAGAGATTATTATCCACGAGCTTGAATGTCGAAAACCTACCAACGAGAATCGAAAGTAGAGAAAGAAGGAAATATGCAAAATAATGAAGTCTATATTTCATAAGAATTCTTATTATGTTTTTTACTTTCATAAATTTATATAACCTTCCCCATAAAAAGAGGCTACCTTATATCATTTAAAGATATTTAGCTTGAGTCAATTCATCTTTTTCGTTCTTATTGTCCTAGATATTGAAACCTTAGGCTTTTGAACTTAATCGAAATCTACTCTTTGCCAATGTTTAGGAGTCCAGTCATCGCCATAAGGCGATAGGTTATAAGGAAAATAAACTAGCTTTTTTCCATGATCGCTTAACCAAGCAGCCCACCAACTGAATGAGCTATCACCTATAATAATGTTTTTACAGGCGTACATTAAATAGAAATCTTCTAAACTTTGTCTATTACCTTGAGCCTCTTTGTTATCGACAAATATAGATTCGATGTTAACTTGTTTTAACATCCTTTTGGCTTGGGTATGATCATCAGAAAAAATAAAGAACTTAGTATCTGGATTCTTTTCTTGAATTTGAGCTATGGAAGCTAAATAATAATTTAATAATTGCTTATTGTATTCCTTATGCTCAGTATAAAATCTCCAGTGAACAGCACAAGAATTAGAGTTTCTGATTTCATCTAAAGCTTTTTTTGAATAATCTAATCTTGGTTCCGGTGGCGAGAGTTCATCCCTCAAGCCTTGAATAGACTCAAAATATTTATAGCTTTGCCAGTAACCCGAAAAGTATATATTTCGCTTATAGTCTGTTTGAATCAATCTATTTCTGAATTTATAGGGCTCAGCTTCTAATAAGAATAACTTTGAAGATATCCTGCAATAGTTAGATATATATTTTTTTATCTTATTTTTTGTTTTGAACAACAGTCGTCCTAAACTTGTTTTTGGAACAAAAATGGTTTTAATCTTAATGTTCTCAAAGTCGTCGAGAATAAACTCCCTCTTGTAAGGGTCAGCCCAAAACGCTGATTCACAATCGTAGTAAACTTTTATTTTCTTATATTCTGTGAGAGCTCTACCGAATGCGTATGAATAAAGCTGGTTTCCAAGGCCCCCTGCTATTTGGACTGTTGCATAATTCATGAATTTTCTTCCTTTGAAAGGAAATAGTCATATGCATTTTTTAATCCAGTCTCAAATTCTATTTGTGGCTTCCAGCCCAAAGAGCTTATCTTTGAAATATCCATCAATTTTCTAGGTGCACCATCCGGTTTCGTTGAATCAAACTTTATTTCTCCTGTATATCCTATGATTTGCTTTACTAAGTTAGCTAAATCACTAATTTTCATCTCTATTCCTGAGCCGACATTAATGTGAGAGTATTCAGAATTCATAGTCTTATCAAATAAAGTGTCATCAACATTCATCAAAAACATACATGCTTCAGCTAAATCATCCACGTATAAGAATTCCCTCAATGGATTGCCTGTTCCCCATAACGTAACCGATTTTTGATTCTCTTTTTTAGCTCTATGTATTTTTTGAATTAAACCTGGAATAACGTGACTGTTCTGAGGATCAAAACTATCTCCCGGTCCATAAAGATTAGATAATATTATTGATTTATATTTTATTCCGTGGGTTTGAGAATATTGTCTGTTGTAACTTTGACACATATTTATTCCTGCAATCTTTGCTATAGCGTAGGGTTCACTAGTTGGTTCAAGTTTACCAGTCAATAATTGATCTTCAGACATTGGTTGATTCGCTAATTTTGGATAAATGCAACTAGAGCCTAATAATAAAAGTTTTTTTATACCTGATTTCCAAGATTCATGAATAAGGTTTGATTCAATCATTAGGTTTTCATAGCTAAATTCAGCTGGAAAGTTATCATTTGCCATTATTCCTCCAACTCTCGCGGCGGCTATATAAACTTCATCTATTTTATTAGAATAAAAGAATTCTCTTACTTGAGATTGGTCAGTTAGATCCAATTGTTTGCGAGATTTCACTATTAAATTTATATTCGGATCTTGCATAAGCAATTTAGAAATGGCTGAACCAGCCATACCCTGATGACCTGACACAAAAACTTGTCTTTTCGTCATCTTTTTAAGAAGTTACTATTTAATTTAGATAATTCCTTATCTATTTCCATGATATTTTTTTAAAAAGCTCTTTTGCTTTTTTTAACGATATTCCATCTTGATCTTTTTTTGAAATAATTAAGTTATCTTTACTATGATGACATTCACTAATACTAATCTCATTTTGTTCTGAATATTGACCAATGCACAAGTAACGTATGATTGAGTCTTGAAGTGCATAATACCCATGAGCACAATATTCTGGAATTTTGTAAATTTTATCGGAACAAGTAATTTCTTGAGAATAAATATTTCCGAAATGTTTACTATTTCTATCGAGAACAATTAAATAATCAATTATTTTTCCTTGCATGATCATAATATGTTTTACTTGAGAATATGGCGGTGTCTGTATATGCATGCCCCTAAATACACCTTTTTTAGAAAAAGATTCTTTATATGACACACCAAGAGAATTATCTTCTGAAATAACTTTTAAGTAACCTCTATCATCCTTAAATAGTTTAGGATTATATTGAAATACATGTTCTTTAAAGCTCATTTTTCTTAAAGCCAATAAGTGTTTTCTCTAAAGATTTTTTTAAATCTGATATGGGGTTTTCTACTACAGATTCGTATTTTTCTATGGATGCAGTCCATTGATAACCATCAAACTCTCTTAAATTATCTTCAAATACAATCTTCTTATCCAAAGATAGAATATCCAAAATTTCTTCGGCTAGCTTTTTTGTAGTAATTGATTTTCCAGAGCCTATATTAAAAATGTCGCCCTTGGGTGTAACTTTCTCAGCAATTAGCAAAATCCGTAGAGCTTGATCTACCACATACGAAAGATCTCTTTTTTCTTGACCGCTACCCAATAGGTTTAGTGTGTTGGATTCTAAATTACACTTTTTGTAAAGGTCATAAATAATCTGTCGTTTCAATCCTTCTCCAAAAGTAGAAAAAATTCTAAAAGAACCAACATTAAGTTTTGAAGTTAGGGAAACCATTTTTAAATAATTCTCCCCAGCAAGTTTTATTACTGCATAGTTGGATAAAGGCTTGCATTCATCAGTCTCTCTCTGCAGTTCAAGATCTGTCGCTCCATAAACAGCAACCGAAGATGAGAACCAGAAGCTTCCTTTATAAGAGCATTCTTTTAACGCCTCTACTGCATTCACTAAGGGTACAAGTGTTCTTTCTATATCTTTATTACAATCATTTTCAGAAAGTTGAGGATATGGATTACCACTGAGAAAAAAGATTTTTTCATAAACGCTCTCACTGAAAATTTCTAAAAAAGAGTCTTTTGAGTAATCAGATCGTAATGAATCTTCTGACAAGTTTTTATGATACTTTGTTGTTACTTTAACTAAGTATCCCCTATCTCTATAAAGCTCAACTAGACTCTTACCAATAAAACCGAGGCCGCCTATAACAAGGATTTTTTTCACTAATCAAGTACCAAAATTTTTGAAAATCAAGTTATCTAACTTCTTAAGAGAATCTTTAATTTCATTATGATGATTGCCTATAAAAAGACCATTAAAATGAACCTGATCTGCATTAACAAGTTTCCCATGAATGCTGTAATCAAAAAAATCAATCATTGGGTTGTGAATTATATTTCCTGCAACGATAGGCCTGCTTTCAATCCCATGTAGATTAAGAAAATTTATAAAACTTTCCCTAGAAACTTCAGATTCTTTTTCAAGAATAATGGAAAAACCAAACCACGAACTTTCACCTATTTCCTTTTGTATTTTTAAAAAAGAGTATTTATCAAAGATTTCTTGAAATAATTGCGCATTAGCTCTGCGTTGTTTGATGAACCTATCTAATTTTGTTAATTGAACACTTCCTAAACTTCCAGAAAATTCAAGTGGCCTAAAATTATATCCAGGTAAAACAAATCTAAAAGACTCCATGAAGTCATCATCAGATTTCTTTGTAAGCTTATTTTGTTTAGGAAGATCCCGCGTCCATCCATGAGCCCTAATCGAGAGTAATATATGATAAATCTCTTCATCATCGGTGGTTATCATACCACCTTCCATGGTTGACATATGGTGACTGAAGAAACCACTACAAGTTCCAAAGAGACCAAAAGTACCAGTCTTTTTTTTCTCATACACTGCCCCCAAAGACTCACAATTATCTTCTATCAATAAAAGATTATTCTCATCAGCTATTTTCTTAATTTCATTAAAATCGTTTGGATTTCCTAATAAATTTACTGCAAAAATTGCCTTTGTCTTAGGATTAATTGAGTCTGCTAATTTTTTAGTATCAATGTTTAGAGTATCTATATCTACATCAACAAATCTTGGTTTGAGTCCGTGATAGTAAAGTGGGGAATATGTGGTTGACCAAGACACTGCTGTGACGATTATTTCGTCCCCAATTGAAAGTTTTTGACCATCTTTTCTAAAAAAAAGTGATGAAATCCCTAAGTGATTTGCAGATGAACCAGAGTTAACCATTACACAGTATTTGGACCCATGATAAGAGGCAAACTCCTTCTCAAAGGCACTTACATTATTCCCCATTGTAAAATTATCACTTTCAATAACTTTATTTATTGCATGTTTTTCTTCTTCATCCCAAGAAGAAATAGCAAGGGGTAAAATAATCTCTTTATCTTTCATAATCTTATTTATCGACTAATAAAAAAATTTACGAATTCTTCCTGTACACTTTTGTTGAAGTGATTCCTAACTCCAGTTCGAAGCGTGCTAATTGAAGATCATGCTCAATCATCTCATCTAGCATCTCATCTAATGTTATCTTGGGTTCCCAATTAAGATCTTTCCTTGCAAGACTACTGTCACCTAACAGTGTTTCTACCTCAGTCGGTCTAAAGTACTCATCACTAACCTCAACAATGAGTCTACCTTTTTGATCAAAACCTTTTTCCTGAATCCCCTCTCCTTCCCAACTAATTTCTATGTCTAATTTTTTAGCAGCCATAGTGACGAAATCTCTAACACTATATTGAATACCAGTAGAAATTACATAGTCTTTAGGTTCATCTTGCTGAAGCATTAACCACTGCATCTCAACGTAATCCTTAGCATGACCCCAATCTCTTTTAGAATCTAAATTACCAAGTGAAAGCTTTTCTTCTGAACCATGATATATTTTTGCTAAAGACTTTGTAATTTTTCTAGTGACGAAAGTTTCTCCTCTATAGGGGGATTCATGATTAAACAAAATACCATTACATGCATGCATGTTGTATGCCTCTCTATAATTTATCGTGATCCAATAAGCATAGAGTTTTGCAACCGCGTAAGGGCTTCTTGGATAAAAGGGTGTTGATTCTTTCTGAGGTGTCTCGGCCACTTTACCAAATAACTCTGATGTTGAAGCTTGGTAAAATCTTGTTGAATCAATCAAATTAGAACTCCTAATAGCCTCTAATAATCTGAGTACGCCTATTCCGTCTGCATTAGCAGTATATTCAGGTTCTTCAAAGGAAACGCCTACATGGCTTTGTGCTGCAAGATTGTATATCTCATCAGGACGAATATTATTCACTAAATGAAATAAACTACTCGAATCGGTCATATCAGCATGATGGTAGAAGAACTGCTTATTAACCATGTCTGAATTAATTATGTGATCAATTCTGTCTGTGTTGAATATAGAAGTTCTTCTTTTTAGGCCGTGAACTTCATAACCTTTCTCAAGAAGAAGTTCTGCAAGATATGAACCGTCTTGTCCTGTAATGCCAGTTACCAGTGCTTTTTTAGACAATTTCTTAAGAAGTCAATTTATTTCTTTTTAACTTGAAAGGATAAAAAGAAAAAATTAACTCGTAGTGCATAAATTTAAAAATACCTAAAATGAATAATCCAAGTAGATATCCGAAGAAGGTTCCAAAAACAGTGATTAGTGCTCTGTAAGGCTTTGACTTTTCTGTTGGTAAAAATGGAGGATCAACTACATCAAGAATAAAGAAGTCGTCTATTTCTGCTAGCATTAATATTTTAAGATTCTCTTCTTTGAGTTTATTCAAAAGCACATTTAAATCTCGCATTGTTGTCTCGGAGATTACGTTATCTAGGTAGGCAATAGATTTTTTTGCTCGGTCAACTTCCCTATCCTTAACATTATCATTAACTTCTCTTACTAAATTAATAAGAAGTTCTTTTGCGAGATAAGGTGAAACATGTTCAAAACCAACTTTTGTATATGATGTTTTTCTGTCAGTCTCTATAGTGAACCTTAACATGAAAGCTTTATAAATTTCATAGTCTGAAGGTTCATATTCAAGCTTATCTTCCGTCTGATTGTAACCATCAAGAGCATACACTATTGACCCAGACTCCCACCTTCTAGCATGGAGTAATTCTGGCAAGTAATCATATTTTTTGATGAAGTCCACAACAAAACCTTTTGAAACCATCAATTCTTTTGCAAGAGTTGTATTAGGGTCTGATTCTGGTGAATCTCCCAAAATTAGCGATGATAGTCCTCCGAAATCGAAACCACCACGACCACCACCACTTAGAGTGACGTCTAATTTAGTGTCTTTAGGCATCAAAGTAACATTCGAAATATAGTTATTTGGCAGAATTAGGGCTATGACTATTGAAATAATTGCTGCGATAGAACTGATGGACAAAAGAAAATTTCTTTGTGACCACATCCAAATAGTCGCATCATATAAATCCAAGGTATTTGAATTTGTTTCTATTTGAGACTCTTCCATAGGTTTATTCTAACTCCATTATCATATAGCATGTATATAAAAATATTGTTTATCATTTCCTACCGTATTTATCAGAGTACCTTACTATGTCATCTTCTCCTAGGTAATGGCCTAATTGTACTTCAATTATCTCCACTTCATTATTTGTAGGGTTTGCTAAAGAATGTATTTCTTCCTTTCCTATAGCTATCATGCTCCCCTCCTTGTAGACCTTACTTTTACTACCTATCCTTATCTCTGGTTCACCTTTTATAACAACCCATCTTTCTGACCGATGAAAGTGCTTTTGAACTGAAAGTTCCTCCTGCGGATATACGTGAATTCTTTTAACTTGATGATTATCTCCATTGTCGATTGATTCGAACCAGCCCCAAGGTCTATAGACTCTTTTATTCATCTCAAAAATATCCTTATTTGCCTCATTTATTTGTTCCAGAATTCGATTTGCATTTTCTCTCTTTTCCAAATTTGTAATCAGCAAAGCATCAGGCGTGTCGATAATCGCTAAGTTATCAAGGCCTGAAACACCTATTGTCCTTGTTTTGGAATATACAATATTATCTTTTGAATCTTCAAAGAAGATATTTTTACCGAAGATAGTATTATTTTCTTTCGTATTATTTCTAAGCTCTCTCAAGCTATGCCAAGAGCCAATATCTGACCATTTTCCTAGAAATTCAGAGGTGTATGTATTTTCAGATTTTTCTAAAATTGCATAATCGATTGATATGTTGGGTAACTTTGAAAATTCCTCTTTTTCTATTCTTATTAAATTATTTTCTTTGTAAAATTTTAAATCAACAGACTCGAGCTCTCTAACATGTTGTTTAAATTCCTGAATAATTATGCTGGAGTCAAATATATTTATGCCACTGTTCCAAAAGAAATCATTCGTTGAAAAATATTCTTTAGCTGTCTCTAAGTCAGGTTTTTCTTTAAACATTATTATTTTTTTCAGCACTTCTTCTTTAGCATTATGATGGATATAGCCATATCCTATTTCAGGAGAACTAGGCTTGACTCCTAAAGTGATAATTTGATTTTCTTTTTTAACCTTTAATACAGCATTGACTGTATTTATGAGAGCTTCTTCTTCGTAATAGTGATCCGATGGTATAACTATCATGGTCGAATCCTTATCAAGATCGTTAATATATTTAGCAGCTGAATAAATAGCGGGTGCCGTATTCCTGGCCTCAGGTTCTAAAAGTATTGAACAGTTGATATCTGGAAATTCTTTGATAGTTTTCTTTACTAAATGAAGATGAGACTCACCTGCAACAATTAATATCTTTTTAAGATTATCAATCTTTAGAGTTCGACTTATTGATCTTGAAAGGAAAGTATCTGAATTATCAAGTTCTATAAATTGTTTGGGTAAAGACTTTCTTGACAAGGGCCAAAGCCTTTTTCCAGAACCTCCAGCAAGTATTACTACCCACAAGTTACCATCTATCTCTATTGCCATAAATAATAATTATTTATATAGCCATCAAAAGGTTTATATTTGTTGCAATAAAGATTTTCTCTTCGTTAACCTTCTTCGTCAGTAAATTCATCTAGAGAAATATTGAAAAATTATTACATTGGATAACATTTTTAAAATGGCTAATCATTAATTAAATGTTGAGATTTTTTCTTTTCACCTCAACAAGTATACAAAGTTAAGAATTAAAAAGAATATAAAGACCATAATAAATTTAGAAAAGAATTCAAAGATTCTTGAGTTTAAATCAAATAGTGCAAGTAGAGGTATCGCAATGGAGTAGTACATTGTATGTTTTCCTCCGTAAACAATTATACCTGCTAAGTAAAAAAGGAAAAAAAAGAAGAGAATCATAAATTGCATCTTAGATGGCCTTTTATTGAGTAAAAACACAAGTAGACCTAAGTAAATAGTAATATTAAAAACAGAAGTTAAGTAACCAGGTATATGGTATTCATAACCTGTGACTTTATAAAGAACCTGTGTCCATGGGAAAGGGCCAACCATCGAATAGATAAAAGAAACAGGCAATTGAAAAATTTTACTTACGAAATCTACATTAAGAAATCTGCCGAAAACAGTATCCAAAAAGAATGGAATTAAAGCAATAAACGATATTGTCACAAATATGAATATAATAATATTGGACTTTCTAAAACTCCTAAAATGATAAATAAATGAATAAAATAGATTCGATCCAGCACCAACAACTAAGGGAATTATAAAATATACTTCTCTGACTAAGCTCGAAATCCAACCTGCGGCGACTATAGTTAAGAGCTTTAATACGCTATTGCTCGAAAAAAAGTAGATTAGAAGAAATGCAGAATAAAAAACTAACATTTGTCCAAATGTATCCCTGGATAGGATAGAAGTAATCATTTCAAAAGGTTGTAAAGCTACAATTAAAAAACAGAAAATAGCATTTTTTTGATTATCGTTAATCTTCATTGAAATTAAATAAATCAAGAATGCTGCATAAATTGTTACTAAAGAATTGAAAGTTGCAACATTAAGTGCTTTCACACCGCCAAAATAGAATAGAAAAGACATTAAATATATCATTTCGTAATTTTTATTTTCTGCAGCATATCCTGCTACTATGTCAGCATCTGCTGTACCTGCAGTTCCTGCAGCAAACATATCCATGGAGTCATAAAGCCACATATATTCTTCTAAATACGAAAAGTCTGATGAGGATTGGCGGAAATAATCAGCCTCAAAAAAAAATAAATAATGTATGACGCCGAGTGATAGTCTAATAATAAAGAACAATAAAGCATATTTTAAAATGGATGATTCAAAATATTTCCTTAGTATTAAGTAAAATAGAGTGATAGCTGTGAGACCTGAGAAAGCAGCAATAATCAGGCTTGTGCCGTTATTCATCTCGTCGTTTGATAGTGACAAGATTGCAAGGTAAATTCCAAAGCTAAAAGCTATAGCCAAAGACAACTTTATTGGAAATAAAGTTCTAGAATTGGCTATTAATTGATTGGCGCTGAGCATTTTTGCCATTGTAAGAGATTAAACAGCTGAAAGCTTAAATATTTAAATGAACTTCTTTTCTGAAAATTCCTCAGCATATCCAAAAAAGTATCATTTGAAGGCTTGAATTAAAGAAAATCCAAGACTTCGCACCTTTTTACTAAAGACAAGAAGACAGATTAAGATTAAAGAAACTGAAGCTACACTTATAATGTTATCTTTAGAAGCTTCTTGGACGCCATGATAAAAACCAACTAAAGTTGCAGAAACATAGATAACTGATTCGTAAGTCGTCCCAGGGTATAGAAGATGAAATTTATTATGCCCGCTCTTCTCCTGAATGAATTTAACCAAGAATAGTAAGCTTGCTACAGATGATATAATTCCAGCAAGAGGCAAGCCATACATGCCAAAAGAACTCACAAGAATATATGTTGCAAATATTCTCATGAAAGACTCAAATACACTTATGTAAGCAACAGATTTGAAGTCTCCGGCTGTGTACAAAGTAGTGTTGAATAAACTAATTTTAGCAATAAGGAAAATATTAACGGCCATCAATAAAATAAAAAGGTAGTCAAAAAAGAGATCTTCTTCTAACCATAAATGTAATAAAGGGCTGATGCTCGCCAATACTATTGAGGTTCCTAATAAATGGACTAAATGAAAACTATAAATTGTTTTATTAATGGCGTTTCTCAATAAGTTTTGGTTATTTTCGGAAAAAGCATGCGAAAGAGCAGCATAAGTTGACGTAGCCACTCCAATTGAAAACATTTGAATAGAAACAAAAAGTCTTTTTAATATTGATATAAAAGCTGCTATCTCGGTCGAAAAGAAGATTCCTGCAACAGCCGTTTCAATATTATCCGAAGTAATAGTGGAAAATCTCCTTAAATACAGAAACTTTAAATCTTTGAATAGAGTAATTACGTTTTTATAAGAAAAAACATGTATTTTTTCCTCCAAATATCTACTCCACAAAACTAAGACTATAGGAAAATACAAAAGTATTCTTATCAAATTAGGTATTAAGATTCCCAAAGCTAATGAAACTATTCCAAGGTCATTTATTAAACCCACTACGATGACGAATGGCGAAGTGATGATTGAAATCAAATTTACACTATTATCTATAAAAGTTCGGAGCAATGATTGTAAAAATGAACTCAAAATGCTGTAGATAGGTGCGAGCCCTATAGCAAATATATAAATATTAATAGCAAAATTAAGTTCTTCAATTCTTTCTTTCTCTTCATAATTGAGTAAATCTATTGCATAAGAAGAAGCCACAAATCCGATAGATAAGATACAAAAGGAAAAAAATATACTTACAAGAATAGAGGATAAAAAAACTTCTTGAAATTGTTTATCAGAGTTTTCTGAAAAGCTTTTTGACATTCTTTGAGAGGAGACAGAAGACATTCCAGGATCCACCAACATAATTATATTTAAAGCGGCAATGGCTGTTAACCATGCCCCATAGTCAGATAAACTCATATAGTTTAAGTAAAAAGGAACCAAAAAAATTGAATTAATAATAAGAACTATCGTTGAGCCGTAATTAAAAAAAATATTAATTAGTGAAGCTTTTGTTTTATTAATGTCTGATGAATTAACCTTCACTTTAAATATTCAAGCTTTTGATTAAAGAATAGTCGTTCTCGAAATCTGTGATTTCTTCAAAAGTAGTCCTCGCATTAGAAGAAAGTTTTTTCCACAAATCTGAATTCGCATGCAGATTTACTAAATCTTTAGCCATCTTATTTACGTCTAAAGCAGAAGAAACTAGCGAGTTTTGATTATCGATAAGAAAGTCTTTATGAGAGCCAAGATTGAAAGCTACTACAGGTTTCTTTAGCCCCATTGCTTCAAGCAGAGCGAATTCTCCAGTTGAAGGATAATTTGACGGAACAATTACCGCTAGACATTTTGAAACAAGATTCAATACTTCATTATGAGACTCAAGCTCACTGATTACCTCAAGTTTTCCGGAGTCAATGAAATATTGAAGTTTGTTTTTATTGATGAAATTTTTTGCAACTTTTTTTCTGAATATAAGGAATTTAAATTTAATTTTAGTATGGGAAGTTAATTGCAAAAGTTTAGGTACTAAGTGCCATCCTTTGGCATCACTTATCTGGCCTGAAATTAGAAAAAAATCACCTTTTTCAGAATGAATTCCATTTAAAGTCTGAGGATCAAAAAATATCTTTGTTAATGAAGCCTTTTCTTCGGGCAAACCAAACTTATTAAACGTTTCCAGTTGAGATTTAGAATATCCATAAACTCGTTTTGAGTTAATGAAACGTTTTTTTGATAAAATCCTTTCTACAGAACCTTTTAAGTAAGGAACTGGATTATTAGTTTCTAAACACTTATTAATGAGAGCATGAGCAAAATTTTGATTCATACACTTGTAACACTCACCGTTTTTTAATCCAGCGAAGTCTTTTAAACACCAGAATTCATTAGTCAATGGGAGATAAACGTAAGGTATCTCATCATTGATAGACAAGAGGTAATCAATTGATATCTTATTTCTAATAGTCCCAAAATAAAAAACTAAGTCAGGCTCAAAATCTAAAATTACATCTTTAAATTCATTTATTGCTTTTTCATTGAATACATAGAATTGATCAAGAAAACTATAAGGCCTTTTAGAAAAAAACCTTATCTTTTCATTTTCGAGAAACAGATTTTTTTGATTATAGAAAATTGAATTATCTTCTGCATAAACTCCGACATCAAAACCCTTTCTTTTTAATATTTTAACTAAGTATTGTGCTGATCTATTGCCCGAGTCGCTTCCCCACATTGAGTCAGGTATCACCAGAATTCTCTTCATATTATAATTATACTAATAATGATATTAGAAAAAAGTGGTGCCCGGGGCCGGACTCGAACCGGCACGAAGTTTCCTTCGAGGGATTTTAAGTCCCTTGTGTCTACCAATTCCACCACCCGGGCAATAACTGGCTTTGTGTATTATAAGTGTATAAATTATTTTAGAAGAAGTGCGAGTTATGTTTATTTTTCTTTATAGAGACAAAACCATTCCAAAAAGGTATCCATTCCTTTTTCAAATTTGGTGGAGGGTTCAAAATCTAATAATTTTTTTGATTTGCTTATATTTGCCCAAGTTTCTGTAACTTCTATAGGAGAATCTTCAAATGTATATTCAGCCTTTATCTCAAAGTAATTTTCTATATATTTAACCAACTTCCATGTACTTACAGGTGAATTATTTCCTAAATTAAAGATTTCAAATGGAACATCAGTTGTAAATTCATTGAATTTTACTGCCTGAGTAATTCCTTGCACTATATCGTCTATATAGGTCATATCTCTCGACATTTTTCCTTCATTATAAATAACCATCTTTTTATTTGAGCTAATTAAATCAGCAAACTTAAAGTAAGCCATATCGGGTCTTCCGTAGGGTCCATAGACAGTGAAGAATCTTAATCCTATAGTTGGAATATTATTATTAAAGGCATGAGAATATGCTAATACTTCATTACTCTTTTTTGTTGCTGCGTAAAGAGAGACTGGATTAGAGGTATCATCGACTTCTGCATATGGAACATTTAAGGAATTTCCGTAAACAGAGCTACTAGATGCAAAAACAAATTTTTTTAGATCTATTAACTTAATGCATTCAAGAATATTGTAAAATGCGACAACATTTGAATCTAAGTAAGATTGAGGGTTAATGAGAGAGTATCTTACCCCAGCCTGAGCGGCAAGATGTATAACTATTTCAGGTTTGAATGAAGAGAATACCTCTTTCAACTGATCAAGATCTTTCAAATCAAGTGCATTAAATATGAAATTATCAAAGTCTCTCAACTCGTTGAGTCTGATAGATTTTAAGTTTGGATCATAATAACTGTTAAGGCTATCTAATCCCATCACTTCATAATCAGCACTTAAGTAACGTTTTGAAGCATAGAAACCAATAAAGCCCGCAGCGCCGGTTATCAAAATTCTTTTTTTGTCTCTCATCTTTTAGAGGCTGAGGTCGGAATCGAACCGGCGTAGACGGATTTGCAATCCGCTGCATAACCACTTTGCTACTCAGCCTTGAGCAATATTCTATGTATCTAAAGGAAATAGACCAGTTATTTAATTAATTTTTTATAAGCTATGAAATAGTTATATAAACTATGTAATGAGATATAAGCAGCAAGCCAAAAAAGGAAGACTGTAAAATCAAAGAACGTTTTCTCGAAATTTGGAGAAACTATCAAAAAAGAAAGGGCAATAATCTGCATGGTTGTCTTACTCTTAGCAATAAAACTAACTTTTATTGGATTATTTCCTAAATTTTCTACTAAAAATTGCCTAAATGAGGAAATAATTAACTCTCTAGAGATAATGATCAATGCTGGTATCAAAAGATCTTTATTTTCAGAAAAAGTAAGTAGATAGAACAAAGGAATACAGATTAGAAGTTTATCAGCTATCAGATCAAGTAAACCTCCCAACGAACTCTCAGTACTTGTTTTTCGAGCAACATAACCATCTAAATGATCTGTGAGACCCGCTGTAATAAATAAAGCCAAGGCTATCCAGTTTCTAATATCATACTGATCAGCAATCAGATATAAGACTGGAAAAATTAATAATATCCTGGAAGCTGTTATATAGTTTGCCATGTAAATTAACTATGCAATTGTTTAAAAATTGATTTAGCTGTAATGCTTCCAATGCCGCTCACCTCAGATAAATCTTCAATACTAGCCCTTTTTATTTGCTCTAGTGAGCCAAAATATCTCAGCAGAATTTTTTTTCTGCTTGAACCAATTCCCGATAGATCATCAAGAGATGACTTGATGGAGGATTTTGATCTCCTTTTTTTTAGGGATGTTATCGCAAACCGATGGGTTTCATCTCTTATTTCTTGAATGAAACGGCAAAAAACTGAGTTAGAGTTCATTTGAATTGTCTGGCCGTCTGCAAGATGGATAGAGTCAAAGGATAGTTTTCTTCTGGCTCCCTTAGATATTGATATTATATTGAGGTCATCTATGCCTATATTTGCAAAGGTTTTCATGGCAGAATTCAAATGTGTTTTTCCT
>MDTG01420817.1_pt1 | contig 38674 bp, 36 predicted proteins | sample 811421 | NCBI WGS metagenome assembly MDTG01 (sample SAMN05326645, study PRJNA326480) | marine metagenome | isolation source: seawater | place: Pacific Ocean: South East | collected 2011 | reverse complement strand
CATTAGGTAGACTATCACCAAACCAGTTCAAAGCCTTGAGCAAAAGCAAGGATATTAAAGATAAAAAGTTGAATTTAGTCCTGTCCTAAAAAAGGGAAGCTTACATTTATTACTGAAGTGCTCCAAATGCAGATTGAAATAAACGGGAACTCTGCGTTGAGTTTTTTAAATAATGAAACTTGCTTGGATGTTAATTACGGATAGTAAGTCCTTCCAGTACCAAGAGCGAATTTTCCACGTCCAATTCTGGTAAGAATGCCATCTTGGACAAGATGGTAGATTCTCCAATTGATAGTAGTCTTCTTTACATCTGGTTCTTTTGAACGATAGAACTCAGTTAGTTCACCCGTAGAGAATCTTGGCTGCTCACGGAAATGATTCCTAACATCGTCAATATGTAATTTATCCTATGCGATTTCTAAGATTTTTAATCCAAGTACATAAGACTATATTTTGGCACCAAAGTTCAATTGCTGCCAATAATTAGAGTATATGAGAGAGGAAGATTTTAGCTACTTTGGTTTTTGAGCGTTGGCTTTGTGTGTCTGCAAAACCAAACCCACCTGCCAATCTATTAGATGAAGTGAATGCATGGATAACTGTGGGTAAGAGGGCTTTAGCCTGAGGGTTTCCCTTTTTCAAATTAACTTGGTCTCAAGGGTAATTAATATCTAAACGCATGAAATATTCGACTATTGAACGTTAATAAGGCATTGTTTACGCAAAAATCTGTACACTTATTTGGTTTAAAGTGTATTGTAAGTCAGGCAAGTTACAAGATGCTTAAACTCTGATTATAAGGAGCTCAAATCAAAATCATACTTCATGATCTTTTCCTCAAAAAATGCGACACCATAAATGCTATTTTTTGATTCATCAACTGTTAAGGTGATTAAGTAGTCCGGAACATTAAGTATTGATAGTAGATGACCTTCCCAGTCAAATACTCTGATCTGGGTAGGAATAAGATTTTTAGCGTACTCTACAACTGGTTGTCCATGATAAAGGGCATAGATTTTATCATCTGTCACTGACACGTCCATATAATAGTTCGTTACCTCCCTATAATTTTTCATGTAGGTCATTCCGTCTAGGTTATCATGTTTTTCTCCGAGTAATAAGCCGCTATTTTCCAACTTTAATTTAGGCTGAGTCTTATAAATATCCACACGGCTTAGATGATTTGAAAGAGACACAACTTTGCCCTTATCAGGTTTTATTGCTGCGTGGTGAAAGTTTATGCCATATAAATCTTGTCTATTCAGGATATGGTCATTGTCGACAATATAATTGACTGGAATTATCTCCGTAGTGTTGTTCGTTAAATCTTTCCTCAAAAAACGACCGAATTGCTCTGCAGCTGGGCCTAAACTCCCAACCCATTCGTTTTTGTTTATAGCAAAAAGCGATTGGCTTATACCCAATGATCCCTCATAGTCTTTACTAAACAATATTTTGTTCTCTGGCTGGTTCAAACTTCCTAAAACATCTAAGAGTAAGAAGCGCTCCTTACCAGGGTCGTTGATCCAAATAGCAGTATTCGTAGAGTCAACGACATTTTGATCTGATAGTCTTGGCCTCTTGAATTCATTAGGTCCATCACCCATTTTTCCGAGGTAACCTAGAAAGGCTCTGGAATTTAAGCTAAACACTTTATAGGCCCATTCTTTCTTTTCTAGCAACTCGATTATTAGCAAAGTGTCGACTACATGTAGAGATATGACGTTAATTTCGTCTTGTAGAATTTCCAAACCCTTTAGCTCATAACTATCTACTTTCGACAGGTCGTTTATTTTTGTGATGTGGTTTGATCTATCTTGCCGGTCTGAGCAAGATATGGCTAAAAGAAGGGTCAACGGAATAGCCTTTAGTAAGAAATTGTTGTTCATGACCTTTGATTTTTGCTCATAATCTTCACTTATACCTTTCTCATGATCTTAAACTGAATGTTCAAAACAAGAATATGTAGTGTATTGGAAATTAGTTTTAACGTCACGTAACATTCGACTTCTCCTGGGCCTTGGAAGGCCGATATTTTGGTGCTAGCCATTAGAGTCAAAACCACAATTGTAAGTATTACATATATTTATCTAATAATACTTTATTTTTTTCTTTCGTTAAGTTTGATAGAGTCAGAAGTCCACCGACTACCAATATTGCACCGCCCACAAACGGAAATCCTGCTCCTACTAAGTCTGCCATATTTGACGAAAACAAAAACGGTAGGCAAAATATCATACCAAATACTCCTGCCAAAACTGTGGTAATTGCAGCAAATTGGGTCAATTGTTTTATGTCTATAAACGTTGTTTTCTGTCGTGTTGATTTAGCCAAGTCAGTTCTTAATTCACTAATTGGCTTGTCGGCAAAGTCCTCAATTGTCCATTTTGATATTGGAATAGTTTGTTTTCCTTTTTTAAAGTCTGAATAGAAAGTCAACCACAAATCAGGAAGTAGAAGTGCTCCGAAAAAGAAAATTGCAAATGAAGGGATTGAATAATTTCCATTTCCAATCATAAATGCCTGCATCCGAATTTCATCTTCTGCTGTCATTTTGTAATCAAGCAAGACGTGCTTTAAGTCATGGCTTTCATATTTTGGAACAAGAGTCAATCGGTGGTAGTCTAAGCAGTTGGCGATTTCCCTTCCCAATGTCCCGTTATCAAGTTTCCTTAATTCATCAACTTGTTGGTGGTATTTGTCCATTTTACTGAAATACTTAATTACCGAGACAGAAGTATCAAATGATACTTTGATTATTCTCCTTGCTATTTTCTGTAAAATGTTCATTCGCTCGTTGTTTTGGACTGCAGGTAATGTATACTATTCGCCACAATAGTGGTGGATCTAGCACTATAGTAGAGTTACTCATTTAGATCGCACTTGTAAGATCCAGTATACTAGCCACAAGCTGTGTCCTCACAGGGTCTTTTAACAACCATTTGCGAAGACACAAATGGAGGCAAGGTTCAGAAATGCACTTCTTGCAACTTAAGTAAGTAACCCTATACTATAGCTTGCGATTTATTCCCTATAGCATGCCTTATTGGGTTTCTGAAGGGGATTTTAATGAATATTGAAGATAAAAAAATCGCGCAATAGTAACATTAAAAAAGAAGAATTGTGAACCACCCATTTATTTACTGATCTCTGATCTAACTTCTAGCTTGCTCTTCATAAAAACTTCTGCCTTCCACCTTCCGGCTTTCGTCTTCTCCATTATCTTTGACAATTCCAATAAAGAAAAGACGTTCATTGTCCGATGTCTGTAGAAGTTCAGCAACTCACCAAAACATATGGAGCCCAGAGGGCTGTAGATACCATCTCATTTAGGGCTGTTAAGGGGCAGATTCTTGGCTTCCTTGGCCCCAATGGAGCTGGCAAGTCTACTACCATGAAGATTGCTACCTGTTTCATTCCTCCTACTGAGGGCACCGTAAAGGTTTGTGGGCATGATGTGATGCACCAACCTGTAGAGGTGCGAAAGAAAATTGGCTATCTGGCCGAACACAATCCGCTGTACACGGATATGTATGTGCATGAATACTTGCGATTTATGGCCGCTGTGCATGGCCTAAAGGGTAAGCAAGGCAGAGAAAGAGTTATGGAAATGGTGGCTCTTTGCGGACTCTCCAAAGAGCAGAACAAGCGAATAGGAACACTTTCGAAAGGCTACCGGCAACGGGTGGGGCTGGCCCAGGCATTGCTTCACGACCCCGAAGTGCTTATTCTGGACGAGCCTACTACTGGTTTAGATCCTAATCAATTGGTGGAAATAAGAAAGCTCATCAAAGAGGTGAGCCGGGACAAAACGGTAATTTTCAGTACACATATAATGCAAGAGGTAAAGGCCCTGTGCGACAGGGTGGTGATAATAAACCAGGGCAAAATTGTGGCAGACGATACGCTCCAAAACCTCATGGGCAATAGGGTGGTATTGAAAGTGGAGTTTGAAGCCCCCGTCAACATTGAAAAGCTCACGGTGTTGGGCCAGGCAGAAAACAGGGGTGGTAATGAATATGTTATTGCTTGTGAGAAAGGTAAGGACCTTCGTTCAGTTCTGTTTAAAATGGCTAAGGACGAAGACTGGGTTATTTTAAGTATGAGTCAGGAAACCCAAGAGTTGGAAGAAATTTTTCATCGTTTAACACAGTCGAATCAATGATGTGGGCCATATACAGCAAGGAACTTCGGCAGTTTTTAAATTCACTTATCGCCTATGTAGTAATTGGTGTTTTTCTTACCGGAATAGGCTTACTCATGTGGGTTTTTCCGGAAACCAGCGTACTTAACTATGGCTTTGCCGATATGGGAAGCCTCTTTTCTTTGGGGCCGTTCGTTTTCATGTTCCTCATTCCGGCTATAACCATGCGCATGTTGGCCGAAGAAAGAAGAACAGGAACCATAGAACTATTACTCACCAAGCCGCTCACAGAGTGGCAAATTGTAATGGGGAAATACCTGGCCGCTTTTACTCTGGTTGTCTTTTCGGTATTGCCCACGCTAGTCTATTTTTATTCCGTTTATCAGCTCGGAAACCCCATAGGTAATCTGGATGTTCCCGGCATTACGGGTTCATACCTTGGATTAATTCTTTTAGGAGGGGTGTTTACCGCCATTGGCCTGGCTGCCTCTTCGTTTACCGAAAACCAGATTGTGTCTTTTATTTTGGCTGTTTTTCTCTGCTTCTTCCTCTATACAGGTGTGAGCTCTCTGGCCGATTTATTAAAGGGAGAATGGGCTATTTATCTGGAGGAAATGAGCCTAAGTTATCATTACGATGCGTTGAGCCGGGGCCTTATAGATACTCGCAACGTGGCGTTTTTTGTGTCTACCGTTGTATTTATACTCATTGTTACCCATTGGCGACTCATTGCCAGAAAATTGAGTTATAAGCCTGTGCGTTCTCGCTTGATGAAGCGGGTGATTTTGGCCTTTGTTCTACTGTTAGTTTTCAATATTCTGGCCGCTAACTTTTTTTACCGGTATGACCTCACCGAAGATAAAAGGTATACTCTGAAACCGGCAACCAAAGAGTTGCTGCGTCAGCTAGAAGCCCCAATGACCATTGAAGTTTTACTGGCCGGAGATTTGCCAAGCGGTTTTGAACGCTTTAGAAGAGCCATTAAACAAACCATAGAAGAGTTCGATGTGTACAAGCCCGGGGCTATCAACTACTTTTTTGTCGATCCTTCGGCTGCAGAAGACGCTAAAACCAGAAACGAAAACATTGCCTACCTAATGAGTCAGGGTTTTGAGCCAACCCGTGTATTCGATACGCAAGACGGTAAGCAAATCCAGAAGATTATTTTTCCTTATGTAATTGTACGCTATGACGGTCAGGCTGCCGGAATTCTTTTGTTCAAAGGCGCCAAAGGAGGCAATCCAAACGAAACCATCAATATGGCCATAGAAAACATTGAGTTTGAGCTGGCGGTGGGTATTCAACGACTGGCCAATCTCAACCGAAAAAACATAGGTATGGTGAGGGGTCATAATGAACTGGATTCTGTTCATATTGCCGGATTTATGGGTGAGATGGTGCAGCATTTCAATATAAAAGACGTGAGTCTGAACAAGCCCCTTTCACCCGATTCGATTGACGCACTAATTATTGCCCGACCTAAAACCAGCTTTAGCAAGGCCGAAAAATATGTGCTCGATCAATACGTAATGCATGGAGGTGATGTGGTGTTTCTTATGGAATCGCTGGAGGTAAATATGTCTAATGCTGCCGGTATGGGTACTTTGGCCACACCAGTCAATCATGGGTTGGAAGACCTTCTGTTTCGCTATGGCGTACGTTTGAACCAAAACTATGTGCAAGACATTCAAAACTTTGGGCGCTATCCGGTAGTGATAGACGATAATAGTAATATCATTAACCTGCCATGGCCTTTTTATGCCTCGGTTACCGATTTTGCCGATCATCCCGCCAGCAAAAACCTCGATGCTGTATACCTGCGGTTTTTTAGTACCATGGATACGGTAAAAGCAGAGGGAGTGAGTAAAACACCCCTTATGTATACTTCTGAATATACCCGAATCTTGCCCGCTCCGGCTCCGGTGGCTTTTGAAGATTATGCTAATCAGCCCGATGTGCAACTCTTTAATGGAGGGCGAAAGGTGGCAGGATATTTATTGGAAGGACAGTTTACCTCACTGTTTAAAAACAGGGTGTTGCCCGATTCTATCGATCAGGCGCTCTTCAAAGACCGTAGCACAGGAGCTAAAATTGTGGTGGTATCTGATGGCGACTTTATAAGAAATGAACTGAACCTTAGAACAAGACAGCCCTACCCACTGGGCTTTAATCCTTTTGTGGAAGAGGGCGAAAAACTTAAGTATGCCAACCGAGACTTCTTATTCAATGTATTGGCCTATATGACCGATGAAGAAGGGCTGATTACTTCGAGAAATAAAGAAATAACTCTGAGGCCATTGAATAGAATTAAAGTTCAGGAAGAAAGAACCTATTGGCAAAGTCTAAACCTGGCAGGACCATTGGTTATTTTGGTGCTTTTTGGTCTGGCAAGAGGGGTGCTTCGAAAAAGGAAGTATTCCGGATTTTGATACCCTGAGCCGGGCAATAGCCCAATAGATAGAAGTCTATTCGACTATTGCTCCTCAATCAGGCAACCTGTTGTTAAAATCAGCGTCAATACTTCTGCACGCGCTGATCGATTTCATCGGCCCAGGCCAGAATACCACCTTTTAGATTATATAGATTGGTAAAACCGTGGTTAGCCTCCAGCCAGGCAATGGCATCTCCGCTTCTTTTGCCGCTTCTGCAATGCACCACAACCTGCTTATCTTTAGCAAATTTATCAACGTTTTGAGGCACTGTGCCCAAGGGAATAAGCTCGCCTCCAATTGCTGCAATATCGGCTTCGTGTGGCTCCCGAACATCAATGAGTTGAAAATCCGTTCCATTGTCTATCAGCGACTTTAACTCCTTAACTGTTATCTCTTTCATTCTCGTTTTCTTTATGCTTAGTACCATAAACCAGGCTCGAAGTTAGCCGGTTCAACTCTTTTACTTTGTAACCGAAGTTACCCTTTAACTGATTGCGAATTTGCTTCATTCGTAACAAAAGTTCATCAATTTCCTCAGGCAATGCATCGTCAAGCACTTCTCTTAAGCGTTTGGCTATGGTGGGCGACTGGCCGTTGGTTGAGATGGCAACCTTTAGATGGCCTTTGGTAACGATGCTGCCCAGGTAAAAATCGCACAGTTCGGGGGTGTCGGCCACATTCACCAATATACCCCTGTCTTTGGCTTCCTGCTGAATCTTACGGTTTGTCTCCGGATTTTCAGTAGCTACCAACACCAGATGCATACCGGTTAGATCTTCGGTAAAATATTCCCGCTCCAAAAGAGTAATCTGAGGGTGCCGGGTTGCCAACTGCCGGATTTCGGACCGAATGGTTTTACCAACCAAAGTTACCCGGGCATAAGGGCTGCTTTTGAGCATAAATGAGAGCTTTTCCAGCCCAACCGAACCTCCCCCAATAATGAGAATGTCTAGCTGATGGGCTTTTAGAAATATGGGGTAGAGGTTGTTAGACATATTAAAGGGTAGTAGCGTATTCAATTTGCCGTAGGTATGATTTCCCTAGTTTTACTACCTCGCCCACAATAATTATGGCAGGAGAGGAAATGCCATGGGCAAAAGCTTCATCTTCAATAGAATTAATGGTGGCCGTTACTATCTTTTCGCTCGGCAGCGATCCGTTCTGAATAATGGCCACCGGGGCATTGTGGCGGCCATGCTCACGAAAGGCATCGCAGATGGCGGCCAGTTTTTTGGTACCCATTAGTATGACCACCGTAGCAGTAGACTGAGCCGCCAAATGAATGTCGGGAGTAAGAAAGCCTTCTTTGGTGGTGGCCGTTACCACCCAATAGCTTTGGCTATATCCGCGCGATGTCATGGGTATTTCCTGCAAGGCCGGTACCGCGTGAGCGCTGCTAATACCCGGGATTATTTGGCAGGGTATACCAAATTGTCGGGCAAAATCCAGCTCTTCGTATCCCCGGCCAAAAATAAAAGGATCTCCACCTTTGAGTCTGACCACGTGCCCTTTGGTTTGCGCAAAGTGAACGATCAGTTCATTGATGGCCTGCTGGGTATGACTATGTTTGCCCACCCTTTTGCCTACATATATTTTTTCGCCTCCCTTTTTAACATAGCAAAGCAATGCCTTGCTGGCCAAATCGTCATACAACACCACATCGGCTTCGGCCAGAGTTTTAATGGCTTTAACGGTAATAAGCTCGGGGTCTCCCGGGCCGGCACCTACTAGCGAAAGTTTAGGAGTAATGGTCATTCTATGCTTTATAAAAATCGCTGATAACTAGTTTTTCTTTCCCTTCGCTTTGCAGTTGTCTCTGTCTGAAGGTTTTTACTTGCCGGAGAAATGAGTTTGCGGATTGGAAGTATTCATGGGCAAAGTCCTTTTCAGGTTCCTGTGATTTCATTTGCAAAACCAGAGTTTTGAAACTCTTGGCCTGGCCGAAGTCTTCCGTTTGTCCGAAGTGCTCTTCGAAACTTTCCAGTATTCCTATTTGGGTGTTGCACTTAATATCTACACTAAGAAGTAGAGCTTTAGCACCGATTACAAAGGCTGAATAGGCATTATAAATTGCATCTGCATAGGCTTCTTCTCTAAGCCCATCGCTGGCCCAGTCCAGTCGTTCCTGCGCTTCTTCTATGATAGTTCCAATCACATCGAGCATTACACTGGCACACTCGCCAACACCAATTTCCGGAACAAACTGCTCTTGTTTTCCCCAGTCCATAAACTCGGCACTGGTTAGGTTATCAGTTTCCGCCAATGGTTTTAGCAGATGGTAGAAGTGCATTTTACCAACTCGTTGAAAGTAATCATTGAAGTATTCGCCCTCTTCAGCTTCCTTTTCATAGGCTGTGAGCAGCAAGGCCAGGGCGTTGGGGATGCGCTTGGTGGGCAGCTTTATTACTTTTTCGGCAATAAAGCCCTCTCCGGAAGGAGAAAGTCCTCCGCCTATTACCACCTGCATGGCCGGAACTACCAGCCCTTTATGTTTTATAGAGCTGCCATGGAAGCCAATGTTGGCGGCCATATGTTGCCCACAGGCGTTCATACACCCACTGATTTTAATTTTAATGTTGCGTTCATTAATGAGGTGTTCGAAGTCATTTTCCAGCATCTGTTCCAGGGTAGTGGAAAGGGCTGTGCTGTTGGTTACGGCCAAGTTGCAGGTATCGCTGCCGGGGCATGAAGTAATGTCGTGCGTACTATCAAAGCCGGCTTTGGCAAGCCCAAGAGCGGTAAGTTCCTGGAAGAAAAGGGGGAGCAGGCCGGGCTTGACATACTTAATGAGTAAACCCTGATTGGCAGTAACCCGAATGTCGTGTGCAGCATATTGTTCTACCATGCCAGCGAGCTTGCGAGCGGTTTCGGCATTCATGTCGCCCAAAGGTACACGTACCCAAATACCTCTAAATTCGGTCTGTTTTTGCACAAAAGTGTTGGTGCGCTTCCAGTTTTCAAAGGCCGTAGGATTACTCACTTCCACCTCGCGCTGTGGAGGGTTGGGCTGTTCTACTCTACCTATAGTTTCGTCTATGGGCCAGTGGTAGCCTTTTAGGGCTTTGCGTTCTTCATTAACCAGTTTCATGAGTTGTTCCAGCCCCATTTTTTTGAGCAGGAATTTCATGCGCGCCTTATTGCGATTAGCTCGCTCTCCATAGCGATCGAATACGCGAATAACTGCTTCAGAGAAGGGAATAATCTCAGTGGCCGGTAAAAAGCTGTGGGCCGTTTGGGCAAACATGGCTTGTGCCCCGAGGCCACCTCCCAGTACTACTTTGAATCCTTTAATTCCATCTTTAACAAGGGGTATAAAACCAATGTCGTGAAAGTAGGTCATGGCCGAGTCGGTGCTGTCTGATGCAAAAGCAATTTTCACCTTGCGACCCATGTCCTGACAAATGGGGTTTCTTAAAAAGAAATGGGTGAGGGCATGCGCATAGGGAGTTACATCAAAAGGCTCATTGGGGTTGATGCCGGCATCGGGCGAAGCGGTAACATTGCGAACGGTGTTTCCGCAGGCTTCTCGTAGAGTCACATCACTGGCCTCCAGGTTGGCCCAGAGAGCAGGGGAGTCCTTTAGCTTTACAAAATGCAGTTGAATGTCTTGTCGGGTGGTTAAGTGCAGGTTGCCGGTGGCGTACTTATCAGATACATTGGCAATGGTAATGAGCTGCCTTGGCGTAACTTTACCATAGGGTAGTTTAATACGAATCATCTGGACACCCGTTTGCCGTTGGCCATAAACTCCGCGGGTAAGTCTGTATAACTTAAACTTGTCTTCGGCAATCTCTCCTTGCTCAAACTTCTCAATTCGCTTTTGAAGCTCAATAATATCTTTTTGGGCTGCGGGGCTTATGCTTTGGTTTACGGACAGGCTCATAACTTATTAGTCTATAAAAACGATAGGAAATATTCTGCAAGTTTAAATAAAAGAATATAAAGTCTACCAAAATAATAGGGTAATATTTTTGACTATGTGATAAGTGGTTGGGTGAATGGTGGAAGGTGGTCTTTTAAACGACTAGTGCGAGAGATGAGGAGCTTGTTAGTCAATCGGGTTCAAAATGCTTACATTTAATGGGCGATATAGATTTTATTTTTAATTTTATCCGCTTATTAAAACCACTCAAAAAATCGATCTTCTATGAAGTTTATTGTTTCTTCAGCTGAACTTTTAAAGCGCCTGTCTAATATCAATGGCGTTATCACAACCAATCCGGTTGTTCCTATTCTAGAGAATTTCCTTTTTGAAATAAAAGATGGACTTCTGACCATCACTGCGTCAGACTTACAAACCTCTATGATCACCGAGATTGATGTAGAGGCCAAAGAAGATGGAAGCATAGCGGTGCCTGCCAGAATACTGATGGACACCCTGAAGAACCTTCCCGAACAACCGGTTACCTTCAGCATTGACCAGGAAACATACAGTGTAGAGATCAACTCAGACAATGGACGTTACAAACTGGCCGGAGAAAATGCCACGGATTTCCCTAAGGTACCGGAAGTAACCGATGCCTATTCCGTAGATATGTCGACCGATGTTTTGAGCAGTGCGATTAATAACACCATTTTTGCTACTTCCAACGATGAGTTGAGACCAGCCATGACGGGAGTATTTGTGAAGCTGGGCGATACCAACACTACTTTTGTAGCTACTGACGGCCATCGTTTGGTGCGCTATAGAAGAGTGGATGTGGCTACCGACTCCGGAATGTCTATAATTATACCCAGAAAGGCCCTTAACCTTTTGAAGTCTACATTGCCTTCAGAAAATGTGAATGTTGTATTGGAGTACAATGCGTCTAACGCCTACTTCCACTTCAACAATATTCGCATGATCTGCCGCTTGATTGATGAGCGTTTCCCGGATTATGAGAATGTGATTCCTACCGAGAATCCGATTGAAATGACCATTGAGCGCAGCGAGCTGCTAGGCTCTCTAAAGCGTATCAGCATTTACGCCAATAAAACCACCCACCAAATCAGGCTTAAGATTACCGGCAGCGAGCTTACAATTTCTGCCGAAGATTTAGACTTCTCTAATGAAGCTAAAGAAACTTTGGCCTGCGAGCATGAGGGAGAAGATATCGAAATTGGGTTCAATGCTAAGTTTTTGGTTGAAATGCTTGGCAATCTGCACTCGAAATCTATTACACTGCAAATGTCGGCTCCTAACCGTGCCGGCCTCATTATACCTACAGAAAAGGATGACAGTGAGGATATACTCATGCTAGTAATGCCTGTTATGTTGAACAACTATTAATGTTTTATATAATTATCTGAAAAGGGGAGCACAGCTCCCTTTTTTGTTTCACTCTAAAATTTTGCCGATTATTACGCATGCTCTCTAAGAAGACTCAATACGCCTTTCATGCCCTCACTTATTTGGCCGAGAATGTGGAGAAGGGCCCTGTTCTCATTTCTGAGATTTCGCAAGAGCGCAAAATATCTCTCAAGTTCCTGGAAAATATACTTCTTGAGCTGAAAAAGGCCGGAGTGCTGGGAAGTAAAAAAGGGAAAGGTGGTGGCTATTACCTTATAAAACCCCCTGAAGAAGTAAAACTGGCTAAGGTTATTCGTATGCTCGATGGCCCCATTGCTCTATTGCCCTGCGTGAGCCTTAATTACTATGAGCGTTGCGAAAATTGCGATGAAGCCGTATGCGGGTTGAACCGCGTAATGGCCGAGGTTAGGGATAATACACTTAAGGTGTTGGAGAATAAGACCCTGGCCGATGTATTGCGCAATAAGGAATAGCAGCTCACAGAACTGTATTTTTTTCTGAAAAGCTTACCGTGCTTATGAAGAATCCCCTCTTTTGACCTTCTGTTTTTACAGGAGAACAAGAGAGGTGAAAAAAAATTGAAACAAAAGTCTACTAAAATGGTAGGGAATATATAGATTTGTCCCGTTGATAAGTTTAATGCCCGAAAGATGTTAGTAGATTCACTTGTAAAAGATAAGATTGAAGATGCCAGAAAGGTGGATAGCAATCTTAAAAGCTTACTAAAAACCATTAGCTGGAGAATAGTTGGCACTCTGGATACCATGGTGATTTCGTACATCATTACAGGTAATTTTGCTACGGCATTTTCCATTGGTTCAGTTGAAGTAGTCACCAAAATGATTCTTTATTACCTGCATGAAAGAGTTTGGGCTTCGGTAAAAGTAAGACGATGAAAGAGAGAGTAGAGGAGCTAAGTAACTTAATTGAAGGAAAAACTTTAGAAGAGTCGTTGGCTCTGGTAGCCAATGCTTTTCCCGGAAAGGTTCGCTTTTCTTCGGCTTTTGGCCAGGAAGACCAGGTTATTACGCATGCTATTTTTAAGCATTCGATTGATATTGAGGTGTTTACTCTCGATACGGGTCGGTTATTTCCTGAAACCTATGAGTTAATCGATCGCACCAGGGCCAGGTATAAGCAGCCTATTAGGGTCTACTATCCCAAGGCCGAGCAAGTGGAGGAGCTGGTAACGAAGAAAGGCATGCACAGCTTTTATGAGTCGGTAGAAAACCGTAAAGAGTGCTGCTACATTCGCAAGGTAGAGCCTCTCAAAAGAGCTCTCAGAGACACGGCCGTTTGGGTAACGGGGCTAAGGGCAGACCAATCAGACAATCGTCAGAATTTCAGCCTTATTGAGTGGGATGAGCCTAATCAGGTAATCAAATTCAACCCCCTACTGCGATGGTCTTATGATGAAATGCTCGAATACCTGAAGAAACATCAGGTGCCATATAATCCTCTGCACGACAAGGGCTACATAAGTATTGGTTGTGCGCCATGTACCCGGGCCATTGAGCCGGGAGAACACCCCAGGGCGGGCAGGTGGTATTGGGAGGCTTCGCAAAAGGAGTGTGGCCTGCATCAGGTGAAACAATAGGACCGGGAAGGTTATACCGGCCTACCGAAACAAGTACATCCAGATTATTCGAGCTAGCCTAAAGTTTAAAAACATAAGGGCTACCAGGAGGACAATGGCCGCATAGATGAAACCACTTAGTGGAAGGCCGGTCAGCTGCCAAAGTAAAAAGAGCCCCCCGAGTTCGGCCAGTGAAAGACCGTAGCTCATATACATGGCTCCAATAAAATAACCCGGTTCCTTTTCGAACTTATGTCCACACACCGGGCAGTTTTCGTTCATGCCGGGCGATTTCATTCGGAGTATATTTCCGTTGGAGTGGAATACAGATCCTTCTTCACAATTAGGACATTTTTGACGAAAAATACTTTTAACTGTTTTAAGCATCTGGATTTAATTTGAGGCAAAATTAAATGATTCAATAGCTTCTACGTTCTGGTAAAAGTTTCCTTCTTTTGTATAAAAGGATCATTTTTTGAGTGAAGAATTTAAATACTCTTGAGCTTCATAGGTTTGAGCAAGATTCACATCGTTTTTATTGCAACACCTTTTCTGCACATGTGCTTAAGCACCATGGTGAAATATTAGTACCGCATAAGCATGATTTTTATCTGGTGGTACTTTTCACCCAGGGTAGCGGGGTGCACGAAATCGATTTTGTGAGGTATGAAATACAGCCCGGAGCGCTTTTCGTTTTGAGTCCCGGACAATCTCACTTTTGGCAGCCTTCGGCAGATGCGGAGGGCTTAATCTTGTTTCACTCGCGCGAGTTTTACGATTTGGCCTTTGCCGATCACTCACTGGCCGATTTTTCGTTCTATAGCTCTCTCACTCGCTCTTCTATGGTGCAGTTGGTAGCGCCATTGTTGGAGGAGGTTTACCAGATTATGAGTTTGGTGCTTCGGGAGTATTCCGGTCAAGGATTGTGGAGGCACCGTAAAATACAGATGCTTCTGGGGATACTTTACACCAATTTAGCCAGGGTGTGCAGTCAATCGGTTGATTCCGGTTGGCGAATAGGCCGTTATGCTGCGCACCTCACAGAGCTGGAGCGGTTAATTAATGTTCACTACAAAGCGCATAAATCGGCTGGTGTTTATGCCGAAATGCTAAACCTAACGGTGAGACATCTGAACAGAGTGGTTCGCGAGCAACTTAATAAAAGTACTACGGAGTTGATTATGGAAAGAGTGGCGTTAGAAGCTAAGAGGCTTCTGGTCAATTCATTGGATGTTGGGCTCACTGAAGTGGCCGAACAACTGGGCTTTGATGATTATGCCTATTTTTCAAGGATATTCAAGAAGTACACCGGGGTTAGTCCTTCTACTTTTGCCCAACAGTATAAGTCGAGCTATTATCGTTAGGGTTACCTGATTTTTCGATCGATGAGCTCTTCCAGGTCTATGGCCATCTCATAAGACTCTACAAACAACTTGTTGAGCGCCTGCTCATTGGCCAGCAGATTAACAACAAGGTTTTTAAACTCTACACTTTTAATTTTCTGGTAAGAAAGTATTTTTCTTCACCAAAATCTACTTCAGAAACCAGAAAGTCTGAGTAGTATTTTTCTTTCATGCGCACATAGTAGTCTACAATGTCTCTTAACTCCAGGTATTTGCTTTTGAGTGTAATGAGTTCACTTTTTATATCGGCATTGCGGTTGGTGTAATTGGTGTTCAGGTAAAAGTTGATGGCCTCTAGCTGCACAACGGGTTTTATGGTTTTGTTAATGTTAAAGAGATACGTACCAATATGGTCGTCTTCTAAAAGGCCTCCCGAAAAGAGAATACGTGCTAGTTCACGGGTGTCTTCCTCCAACTGCATTCTATCGGCAATGGTGCCGGCAAAGTAGTTCATGTTGGTTTCGTTTTCCCTATATACCTTTAGAATAGCAGCGGTTTCCAGTTGCAATTCTTTTTTGTCTTCATACAAAATATTGAGTTGGTAGGCTACAGTTATTCCAAAGATGATGAGCACCACCTCCATTAGGTAGGTGTAAATGTCTCTTTTCCTTAGGCGTTTGGCCGATGGTGATTTATTCAGTCTTCTGGATGTACCAATTTTAACCATTCCGTTGAATACGCATTAAGGATGGATTAAACGTAAAAAAGATGTCTAAGCTATCATTTTTTCCAGTAAATCTCCGACAAAGTAGGCAAGAACAGCGGCCGAACCGCCTAAAAATAGGGTTTCTAGTATGCTTCTCAGCCGGTTGGCTTTGGTAACGTAGCTTTTGGCAAACCCAATTCCGGCAAAGGTAACAAAAGTGAGTATGGACGAATAAAGAAAAAGGTTATCGCCAAGCGATTGGCCCGAGTAATCAATTACATATACAATGAGGGGTATAAAGCCCATAAGTATGAATGAAATAAAAGTGACAAAGCCCATCTGAAGAGGAGACTTGGATTCTTCAGTCATTTCCAGCTCTTCTTTCATCATTACATCTACCCAGCGGTCTTTGTCTTCGGTGATTTTATCTACCACTTGCTCTAACAGCTCTCCTTCAAAACCTTTGGCCTGATATATTTCGCGAATTTCCTGACGTTCTTTTTCGGGTAGATTATCTACTTCCCAATATTCTATTTCTTTATGCTTCTGGTAATTCTCCTTTTCCGATTTGGTCGACAGGTAACTGCCAACAGACATGGCAAAACCATCGGCAATAAGATTGGCAAAGCCCAAAATAATAACTACTGAGCTTTCAAGGTGAGCTCCGGCTGCTCCGGCAACTACAGCAAACGTGGTTACAGAACCATCTATACCTCCATATATAAATTCGCCAATGTAATCTTGAAATCGGGAAAACCATTTGTTTTCTCCATGCAGTTGAGGTTCTATGTGTTTAGCCATGTTGAAAATTTTGCCGTGTCACTCCTACGAATATAACCCGAATGGTTGGCTATGCAGAAGTGGGGTGAACAAAAAAGCCTGGCTTTAACCAGGCTCGGTACTTAATCTACTCGCTCAATCTTGGCTCCTAATGCCTTGAGTCGGGTATCAATATGCTGGTATCCCCGGTCAATTTGCTCCACATTGTCTATGATGGAGCGGCCTTCTGCCGAAAGGGCGGCAATGAGCAGGGCTTGTCCGGCCCTTATATCGGGAGATGTCATTCGAATACCTTTGAGCTTTTGTTGTCTGTTTAGTCCTATGACAGTAGCGCGGTGTGGGTCGCACAGAATGATCTGAGCCCCCATGTCTATCAGCTTATCGACAAAGAATAGTCGAGACTCAAACATCTTTTGGTGAACGAGAACGGTGCCTTTGGCCTGAGTAGCTACAACTAGTACAATGCTGAGTAAATCGGGGGTTAACCCCGGCCAAATAGCATCGGCAATAGTCATTATAGAGCCATCGATAAATGTTTCAATTTCGTAGCGCTCCTGAGCGGGTATAAAAATGTCGTCACCTCTAAATTCCATCTGAATGCCCAGCCTTCTGAATGTTTCGGGGATTACCCCCAGTTCAGGTATTTGGCAGTCTTTGATGGTTATTTCCGATTGAGTCATAGCCGCCATACCAATGAAGGAGCCAATTTCGATCATATCGGGCAACATGGTGTGTTCTGTGCCTTTCAACGACTCTACCCCTTCGATGTGGAGCAGGTTAGAGCCAATGCCTGTGATTTTTGCTCCCATTCGGTTGAGCATTTTGCTCAACTGTTGGAGGTAGGGCTCACAAGCGGCATTGTAAATAGTGGTTTTTCCTTCGGCCATAACAGCAGCCATCAGAATGTTGGCCGTACCGGTAACAGAGGCTTCATCTAAAAGCATGTAGGTGCCTTTCAGCTGGCTGGCATCGATATGGTACATGCCTGTTTCGGCTTCGTATAAGAATCTTGCCCCCAGCTTCTGGAAGCCTATGAAGTGTGTGTCAAGTCTTCTTCGGCCTATTTTGTCTCCCCCCGGCTTGGAAATTTTTCCTTTTCCGAAACGGGCCAGCAGTGGCCCCAGGATCATTATTGAGCCTCTCAATGACGAAGCTTTTTTACGGAAGTCTTCCGTTTCCAAATAGTCGATGTCTACATCTTTTGCGCAAAAACGATAGCTCTCATTGCCAAGATACTTTACCTCTACACCCAATTCGGCCAAAAGCTCTATGAGCTTGTTTACGTCACGGATGTCTGGGATTTTATGTATGGTAACAGGCTCTGCGGTTAGCAGTACGGCACATAGAATTTGTAGTGCTTCGTTTTTGGCACCCTGAGGAATAATCTCTCCGGAAAGGCGGGTGCCACCTTCAATAATGAAAGATGACATTTAGTTTCTGCGTCTTTTTTGGTTTCTTCTTCTGTTATTATTGTTGTTGTCTCGGGAGTTTTTGTTAGAGTAACGGTTTTCCTTAATGTTATTGTTGAAAAGTCCCTGCTCTTTCACCAGTTCAATGTCAATATCGAGTTGGTTGTTCGATAACTCCTTGATTTGCTTTAGGATGATCTCATCATCGATATTGTCTTTGTTCCAGGTGTTATAGAAGGTTTTCATTAGCCTGCCAATATGTATTACGGCTGCGGCTTTTGATTCCGGATCTTCCATGGCTATGGCCTGCTCAATCATGATTTCCACATTTCGGCCATAGTGCAGATACTTAATATTGGAGCTTTTGTAGTGTACCTTCTGAGGTTTTTTGCCAATAGCCGAAACATCGGGCATTGGGAAAGGAGCTTCTACATCCAGCTCAAAATTGGAGATGAGATAAAGGTCGTCCCACACCTTTTGGTCATAATCCTGATTACCCTTTATGTTGCTGTTGATTTGCTTCATCAGGTCAGTAAGGGTATGGGCATATGCGCTACGCTTATCTTTATCTTCAATGGTTTTAATGTGGTTGACCAGCTTTTGAATGTTGCGGCCATATTCCATGAGCTTTACTGCAGCTCTTTCGGTATTATATTCTAGTGCCATTATTAATAGTCTTGTTTCAAAATAGTAATTATTGTCGACATGCTTGTCTGATGTATTAGTTATTCTACAATTCTAAGCTTTGCAAAGGTTAGCAGGAGGGTCTTTTCTCCGAAATCTTCAAAGATTACCTTGGCTTTTTTGTTTGCTCCCTCGGTGTCTACCTTGCTTACTTTCCCGAAGCCAAACTTTGGATGCTCTACCTTCATTCCTTCGGCAAGATTAGAGGTGTCGCTTGGTCTAAAGTCGGCCGATGGTTTGTGATACTGTAAAGGCTTTTTGGCCTGTGGTTTTTTAGTAGCCATGAGATTACGGGCAAAGCTGGAAGAGAAGCCCGGAGGTTGCTCACTTCTGCCTAGTTTAGGTTCCCGGCTTCCGTACCGGGTATTCACAAAGATGTAGTTCGGGTCAACCTCTTCTATAAAGCGACTAGGTTCTGAATTGATCAGTCGTCCAAAGCGGTAACGCGAAAGAGCATATGAGAAGTATAAGTTTTCCTGAGCTCTTGTAATGGCTACATAAAACAGCCTTCGTTCCTCTTCCAGATCGGCTCGACTGCTTAGCATCATTTGCGAAGGAAAAAGGTCTTCTTCCAGACCCACCACAAACACATTTTTAAACTCAAGCCCTTTGGAGGCATGTATGGTCATGAGCGATACAAAATCATTGTCGGTAGGGTCGTCATTGTCCTGGTCGGTTAGCAGAGCCACCTCTTGCAAGAAGGCCGCCAGACTCTTGTCTTCTACCTCGGGCGTCTCCACAAATTCCTTCATGGCATTTAGTAGCTCCTGCACGTTTTCATAACGGTTTAGACCTTCAACCGTTTTGTCGTCATAGAGCTCTTTAAGCAAACCAGAGGTTTTAGCTATGTGGTTAGCCGCTTCGTAGGCGTCTTTCGAGCTTACGTAAATCTGAAAACTCTTAACCAAAGTCACAAAATCGCGAACGGCATTGGCTACACGTCCGGGAAGGAAGGAGTCTATATTGGTAAGCACCTCCCAAAGTGGAATATCGTGTTCAAAGGCCGCCACCACCATTTTTTCTACTGAAGTAGCCCCAATGCCTCTTTTGGGAAGATTGATAATTCTTCGGAAAGATTGTTCATCGTTGGTGTTGATGGCAAACCTGAGGTAGGCCATCAGGTCTTTAATTTCCTTACGCTGATAGAAGGAAAGCCCTCCGTATATTTTGTAAGGAATACCTGACTTTCTGAGTGCTTCTTCAATGGCCCTGGATTGGCTATTGGTTCTGTAGAGCACTGCAAAATCTTTATTTTCGTATCCGTTTTGTGTTTTTTGCTCAAAGATGGCCGAGGCTACAAAGCGCCCTTCTTCATTGTCCGATACCGATTTTATGAGTTCAATTCGGTTACCTTCTCCGTTGGCCGTCCATACCGATTTTTTTAGCTGCCCTTTGTTGCGAGCGATTAGTGAATTGGCTGCTTCTACAATGTTTTTGGTAGAGCGATAGTTTTGCTCCAGTTTAATGACTTTTAAATCGGGAAAATCTTTCTCGAAGTTCAGAATATTTTCAATGTTAGCTCCGCGGAAGGCATAAATTGATTGGGCGTCATCGCCCACCACTGCTATATTTTGACTTACGGCCGAGAGCTTTTTGGTGATGAGGTACTGGGATACGTTAGTGTCCTGAAACTCATCGACCAGCACATATTTAAAGCGATGTTGGTATTTGTTGAGCACATCGATATGATCTCTGAACAGGATATTGGTATTAAGGAGGAGGTCGTCAAAGTCCATAGCATCGGCCTTGAAACAGCGTTGGCAATAGGTTTTGTAAATACGACCCATCTCGGGTTTCTGAGCTGCGGCATCATCGGCTGCGTAGAGTGGGTTGTTAAGGTATTCTTTCCATTCTACCAGTCGGTTTTTGGCTCCGGAAATTCTGTTCAGCACCACGTTGGGTTTATAGACTTTGTCATCAAGCCCGAACTCCTTCACAATGGATCTGATTAGAGACTTGGAATCGTCCGTATCGTAAATGGTAAAGTTGCTGGGATATCCCAACCGGTCGGCTTCAGCCCTGAGAATTCTGGCGAATACTGAGTGGAAAGTGCCCATCCATAAATTGCGCGCATTCACACCGGCTACTCTCTCAATCCGTTCGCGCATTTCGCGTGCAGCTTTGTTGGTAAATGTGAGTGCAAGAATATTGAATGGATCTACACCTTTTTCTTTGATGAGGTAAGCAATACGGTAGGTGAGTACACGAGTTTTACCCGATCCTGCACCGGCAATAATCATGGCAGGGCCTTCGGTGTTTACTACACCTTCGTATTGGGGTTCATTAAGCGTTGAGAGGTAATCCATTCAGCACAAAAAACTTCTGTAAATTTAGACACAAAGACGGGTGTATCAGCTCTAACTTTGGTCTAAATGTCATTCCGAATTTATTTCAGAATCTATTAAAGAGACCCTGAAGCAATCCTGCCTGTCGGCAGACAGGTTCAAGGTGACGATAAGTTTAGGCCGCAAGTTAAGACTTGATTCTAATTTTCAGCAACTAATGAAGGGAAGTATTTGAAGGATTTGGTTTTGTTCTCAATCCATGAGGGGACTAGATAGCACTAACCAAGGCCAGGTTGTTTTCCTGGTAGAATTCACTGAAGAAATTATCACTTTCAAAAAGCTCTGATGGCGTGCCGCATGAGGTGATAGCATTCTCTTCCAGAATGTAGATTTTATCGGCTTTCGCTGCCGTTGTTATTCTATGGGTGACCAGAAGAATAAGCTTGTAGCTCTTCAGCCTGTCCAGAAGGTTTAAGACAAAATGCTCGGTTTTTCTGTCCAAAGCAGAAGTGGCCTCATCAAGCAACAAAATTTCGGGGTTCGACCAAAGGGCCCTGGCCAATCCAACCAACTGCTTCTGGCCACCGGAAATGTTGACACCTTCTTCCCCCAAAATAGTGGCATAGCCTTGTGGGAACTCTTTGAAGTATTGATCGAAACCGAGGGAAACCATGAAATCTTCGAGAGTTTTAATATCGGTAATGGTCTCCCCAAGAAGTATGTTGTCCAGTAAACTCCCATTGAAAATCTTTATCTCCTGAGGGACTACACCAATCTTGGACCTGACGGTTTTTGTATGAATCTCCCTGTAATCATGTCCATCGATTGAAATTTTGCCTTCTTCAGGAAAATAGAACTTCTGTAATATTTGAAGGAAGGTGCTTTTTCCACCGCCACTCTCTCCTAAAAGGCAGACCAGTTCTCCTTTATTCAGTTCTAGATTGATGTTTTTAAGAAGTTGTTTTCTACCCGGGAATCTGAAGCTGAGGTTTTCTACTTGAAGTCTTTGAATATTTGACATTTCCTGAACGGTATCATTTTCATTTGTCTCAGGTTCTATCGCAGTAAATTCATACATTCTGTCGAAAGCAATTTTAGCCTCTCTAATCTGAATGTTGGCTCTTGCTACTGCTTCTATTGCAGGGAAGAGTCCGCCTGCCATAGAAAGAAGGGCAACCAATTCACCAAGCTGAAGGGTTTCCTGAATAACCAGGAATGAAGAAAAGGCCAATACACCTGTCATGGCTATTACACCAATGATTTGGGTGTAGACCCCATATTTATTGCCCACCAGGCCAAGGTCATATACTTTGCTTTGGAAATGGCCATATATGGTCTCGGTTATTTTACTGAAAACAGACTCCTTATTCTGGTTTTTAATGACCTCAATGCCTTGAATAGTATCAACATAATTGCTCTCATTCATGGCGTAGGCCTGCATAACCTCTCGTTGACCGGTTGTAATTGGCTTGGTGTATTTCCATACCAAGAAGATATAAATGGGAACGAATGCCAGTAACAACAAACCAACCTGCCAGGAATAGGTGAAGACGAAGGCCAAAGAGGTTATTCCCAAGAGCAATTGAATCAGAGTATCTCCTAAAACAAAGCTTATGGTTCTCTGAATTCTGTTGGTATCGTTCATTCGGGCTATTAATTCTCCGGTTTTTCTGGTGTCAAAAAAGCGTTTCGGGAGGTATAGTAGTGCTCCATAGAATTTTTGAATAATCCGGTTATTAAAATCTTTCGACTGTCTTAAAATCAATAAGGTCCTTAAGTATAAGACTCCAGATCTGGCGAGTAGTAAAATAGTGAGTAATGCCAGACCAAGAATTAGCCTTTCGGAGTCCTGACTTGGAATGATATCATCAATCAACTTTTGAGTGAATATAGCTGTGCTGATACCTAGAATGGAAATTACAATACCTAGAAAAGTGGCAATGCCGAGAATGGGATAATCCTCTCTAACCAAAGAAAGCAGCCATTCCTTTTTCCTGCCCTTTTGTTCCTGAACCCTTTCAAGTCTGTCGGTGGGCTTTACGAGGAGTAGGGCCCTGGATCGCCAGATTTTTGCAAGTTCTTCTTCCGTAATATATTCAATACCCTTGGCAGGGTCGCTGATCAGAAATTTTTGGTTTTCATATCCAAAGACCACTACATAGTGCTGTAGTTTACCTTCTATAATTACATGGAGTATTGCGGGGTGCTCCAGTGTCTTCAAATGTTCAATTTCTGCTTCAAATCCTTCAGCATCCAGGCCAATTTGGTTGGCTGCCTGGTAAAGGCCTAAGAGAGTTGTGCCTTCTTTGGAGGTGCCGCTAAATTCCCGAAGTTTTTCCAGGCTGACCTCGCCCTCGTAATATTTTATAAGGGTATAAAGACAAGTAACCCCACAGTCGGATTGATCTCTTTGCTTGAAGTGCTTAGGTGACCTTGCCATAACGAATTTTAATTAAGAATATCTAAGCCGAAAGAAACATTGACAAATCTCTCCTTTGGAACTAAGCCTTTGATATAATCTGCCATATCAATCCATCTATCCTCATTTATTTTTATCATGGTTTGATAGCCATTACTTGTTTTTTTAATTTCTCCCCGGATATCAATTCGCTCTGCTCCTTTTATTTCTTTAATAAGATGCCCATCTGCATCAACTGGCCCTATCAGTTCAATTCCAACGAAGAAGCCATTATCAGGGAGAATGACTTCGTATTTACTGATATCAATTTCATAGTATTTCTCATTCTCGTCAGAGACGATGAATGTTTCTCCAATTTTGCCTATTTCTTCTCCGGGATTGTTATTGTCTTTACTAGTAAGGTAAAATCTGGGGCGGATTAACAAGTCACTATATTCTATGTCCCTGCGATTAAAAAGAGGGATTCTAAGGGTGCTGACTTTGTGTCCAGAGGAGTATAGTTCCGGAGGCATATACAACACAATTTGCATGTTACGTGCTATGTTAATCGTATAGTTAGTTTTTTTGGTGAGGTTACCTATTGTGCTTTTCCGGCTTTTTTTTGTTGTGCTTTTTACCACAACTGATCCTACATCCAATTCAAGAGACTCTAGGAACAAAGTGTCGGATTGAATAGAGTCTGCATAAAAAACGGAGGGTATATAGGTTACATGCTGAATCCATATTTTTTCGAAGAGTCCTATTTCAAATTCTCCCTTTTCGTCAGTGTAAGTAAAGAAGTTGTTATCCGCCTTTACAGTTGCATAGGTTATTGGCTCTTTAGTTTTTTTATCGGCTAGTACATAACTTTTTGACTGTGCCAATAATTGAATGCTGCCTACAAAGAACAAAGTAAGAACCAATAACCTTGACATTTTCGAAATCTAATTGTCAATCAACTGTTATGCAAAAATCTACATCGAAAGTCTCTTCTGTTTTGGTCCTTATGAAGAGGGCATGATACGTCCTAGTACATTGGCGTCCGCAGTGAAATGCGTCAACCCAAATTACTTCGCCACAATCCCAATCAGTCCATCCAAAGAATTTTGATCCTTCGATTTTTTCCATTGAATTCAAATCTAACTTTCTCATTTTCTGTCTCAATTAAAGTTGATTAATTTCTCTTGCTACAATTTCACAAGGACCGGAATTGTAATCGTAAGCGTCCCGAATAAATAACGTAAAATGTTTTCGGACACAATTCGTCCAGCAAAGTCCGTTATTAACAGTGGATGTGCATGACCAGTCCGACCATCCCCAAAACTTTCCGCCTTGAAGATTCAATAATTGTTCATTTTCTAATTTTCTCATGTGGTTATAAAATTTAGTTAAAAATAATGTCAGATAAATTGAGCAACACTACGAGTAGCAAAAGACTTGAGTAATAAGATAGTATTGTGATTTTCAGGTATTTAATAAATTTGAGTTGGCCATTTTTGAACAGTCTCCATGTTAAAAGGAATATATAGCACAACTGAGTGATGGTGACAAATTTTAAGATATTAAGTAGTACGAGGGGTAAGTTTTGATTTTTGAACAACCATAGGATGGATTGAAAATCGCTGTTTTCTATGTCCATCATTTGAGGTTTCAGTATGAATATCTTGATAACGATCAAAATCAGGTAGCTCAGGGAGAATACTATATGTGCCTCTGCGGCAGACGTCATTATATATTTTATTCTTTTTTCTCCGGATGAGAAAAAAGTGCCAATCCAGATGGTTAATAGAGTGAATAATATGATCCCAGCCATGTATGGCAGAATAAATAGATAATTGAGCCATTCTGTGGATCGATCAAATTGTATTAAGTCACTTAATTCCTGGTCTGTTAGTCTACCATTAAATGACCTGAAATACATTTCATCTGAGTATAGGAAATTAAGCTCTATGAAAACGGCAAGCGTATAGATTGCAACATTTACTAAAATAAGAGAAACGAGCTTTTTTTTCATCAATCATTTGTCTTTAGAGAATTGGTTGACCTTTACTTGTGTTCGGAGGTAACTCGGAGGTTTAAGTTAGAATGTCTTACTGAAATAAAATTGCAGTGAAAAAAAATCTTCGAATTAGTCTAGTTTTATATCGTTCGGCTATGGAACAATATAATTGATGCAGAAGCAAGAATAAAGTGTGGAATTAGATCAGGCTCCTGTCGATTCTTTGGTTAAAAGAGTCTTATATAGTAGCTTAATGCAGATTGTGGCTTATTTAGAACTAGCACTGAATTTAGATATTTGATTCTGATCTGGTTTCCGTGAAAACCCATAGGACCACTCTGTCTCATATTCGTAACAATATGAGCCAAGTGAGAGATCAAAGAAAATCGGGGCTCCAAGTTCTTTCATGAGCTCTATTGTATAATAAAGCTGTCTTTCACTGATCTCCAGTTTTCTGGCACATTGTTTAGGAGAACCGGTGGCTTTAAGCTTCAAAAGTTGATGAAGCCTTTCTATTTTTTGTATTTTTTTGAGCATAGAGATTGGTGTTTATTTTAGCCTTTATGGTATTAGTGATTTATAAATAGAAATGTCACCTTTTGGAGATAAAGTTTAACAAAATTTCCTTTTAGAAATTTAGATCATTGGGCATGTAGATTTCGATTGGCTCTAATTTTCTGTCACCAAACTTTGGAAGTATTCTTCGTAGTTCGCAATAGTTCTGTCAATATTGAATTTTTGCAAAGCAGTAATCTTACCATTGGCAATTAGCGTATTTCTCAGACTTTGGTCAGATCTTACTCTTTGAATCAGCTCTGCTATTTTTTCAATGTCTCCATCTTCGAAAAGGAGGCCATTTTCTCTGTCTTCTATGAGATCGAGATTGCCTGCATAGGCCGTTGCAATTACCGGCACCTTCAGTGCCATGGCTTCGAGTAACGATTGTGAGAGCCCCTCCATGGTGGAGGCCAGAATTTTGGCATCGAAAAGTTTATAGTAGGGGAGAATGTTGTCACCTTCCACATGGCCTTCGAAAAATACCTGGTGTGCTGCTCTATAACCGGCAATTATCTCTTTCATTTCTTCTGTAGCCTCTATGCCACAGAAGATCATTTTTACCGGCTGTTCCACATGAGCCAGGGCTTTAATAATCTGAATTTGGTTTTTTATGCGCGACACGCAACCCAGCACAAAGTCATTTTCATTAATTGCAAACTTACTTCTCAGAGCCTCTGTTTTGTGCATATCAATGTGGGCGTATTTTTCTGTGGGCGTACCGTTGTGAATTACCTTAATGTTGGCTTCGTTGAAGCCAAGTTTCACAAGCTCTTCTTTCACCTGCCTACTTACCGCCACAATACCATCCGTCCAATGGTTGTACAAAAAGCGCTGAACAGGCCCTCCTAAACTGAGAGGCATTTGTCTTCTTGTATGTACAATTTTAGTGCCCAGGCCAAAGAATTTATTCGCGAAAATACTGGTGTACCGGTCATGACTCGATTGGGCGTTGATGAGCTCAATGCGGTGTTGGCGGACCACATCGCGTATTTGCTTCCAGTTATTGAGGTCGAATTTGCCTCCAAAACTCATGGGCACCCTCACTACATTGCTATCTTCAACCAGTTGCCACAACAGGCTTTCTTTTCGTATACCCAGATATACCTGATGACCTCGCTTAGCCAGCCCCCTACATAAAAATGCAATGGAGTTTGTGGAGCCGGCCATATCGCCCTGATACGTTAGAAATAGTATTCTCAAAATGCTTCTGCTGATTCTCGGCCGTAAACTTACAACAAATAGACTTTCATGTTGTATGTTTGCGTTCAGTGCTTCGCGTTGAGGCCCTGCCGTATTATTTCTTAAATTTGGCGTATGTCTGAAGAAACCACTCAGGAGCAATCGGCCCGTAGACAGAATTATTCAGAAAAAGAGAAAACGGAGGTGTTTGATGGTGAATTCATGCCTCATGTAGACTCTATGTACAATTTTGCCTATCGCCTTACATTCGATGAAGATGATGCTAAAGATTTGGTGCAAGACACTTATTTAAAGGCATTTAGGTTCATTAATTCGTTTGAGCGAGGAACTAACGCCAAGGCGTGGTTGTTCCGCATTTTGAAGAACAGCTTCATCAACGAGTATAGAAAAAAGAGTAAGCAACCCAACAAGGTTGACTACAACGAGGTGGAGCAATACTACAACTCTGACGATGTGGATGAGAACATTACCACTGACCTGAGGGTTGAAACCGTGCAACACATGATTGGAGATGAGATCTCCGGAGCATTGAATAATATTCCGGTCGATTTTAGAACGGTAATCATATTGAGCGATTTGGAGGGCTTCACTTATGAAGAAATGTCAAAAATTCTCGATATTCCGATTGGAACAGTGAGATCCAGACTACACAGGGCTAGAAATATGCTGAAAGAGAAGCTAGCCAGTTACGCGAAAGAAATGGGATATAACAAATAGTTTGAAACAATGTCGGAATTTTCAGATTGGTTCAAGGACACGTTTAAGAAATGCTATTGCGAGCATGGCAATTTGATAGATGAGCAGCGGTTTGCGGAAATTGTTCAATTGGTGTTGGACAATGAAGCAGACGATGAGTCTCGGTCTATCTTTGAGCAAAAGATTAAGTCATGTGTAAAGTCTAACTTTACTTTCGAGAAAGAGAAGAAGATAAAAGACGAAATCAAAAGAAAACTCTGCGAGCATAAGGCCGAAATGCCAATGAACCTTGTAGAAACCATTCGTAAAAGCGTAGATATCTAATGTCGTCCGGAAAGGCAATTATTTTTACTGCACCCTCCGGTTCAGGAAAAACCACTATTGTAAAGCATTTGCTGGCCAACAACCCACAGTTGGCTTTTTCTATTTCAGCTTCCACCCGTGATAAACGAGGAAGAACCGAAGAAAACGGCAAAGACTATTACTTTCTTACCAAAGAAGAATTTAAGGCTAAGATTGATGCCGATGAGTTTATTGAATGGGAAGAGGTATATACAGGCAACTACTATGGCACCTTAAAATCGGAAGTAGAAAGGCTGTGGAGCCTGGGTAAAACGGTGCTTTTTGATGTTGAAGTAAAGGGAGCCATGAATTTGAAGAAGTATTTTGGCGACAATGCGCTGGCTATTTTTGTGAAGGTATCCAGCATAGAAGAGCTCAAAAAGCGACTCACTGCCCGGGGAACAGAGTCTAGAGAGAGCCTTTCTCAACGACTCTACCGAGCCGAGTTTGAGATGACTTTCGAGAATAAATTTGATGTGACCCTCCTCAATGAAAACCTGGAAGACTCTTACCGAAAGGCTCAGAAACTGGTAGATGACTTCTTAAAACCTTAAACTGTGCGCATCGGCTTATTCTTTGGTTCTTTTAATCCCATTCATATAGGTCATTTGGTTATAGCCGATGTAATGGCCGACCAGACCGATCTTGAACAGGTGTGGTTTGTGGTCAGTCCACTCAATCCGTTTAAGAGCAGTAGCTCGCTGCTTCATGAGTTCGATCGGTTGAAGATGGTGGAGCTTGCCATTGCCGATAACTTTAAGTTCAAAGCTTCCGATGTAGAGTTTAATATGCCTCGACCCAGTTACACGGCCGATACCTTGGCATATCTTTCAGACAAATACCCCCAACATGAGTTTAAGCTCATTATTGGAGAAGACAACCTGCTCCACTTTCATAAATGGAAGAACCATGAGGCCATTCTGGAAAACTTTGGTCTGTATGTGTACCCCAGGCCTCAGGTAGATCAAAGCAAGATCAAGGTAAAACACGCCAACATTAGGTATGTCGATTCGCCAATGCTGGATATTTCGGCCACTTTTATTCGCAATTCCATCAGAAAAGAACATTCCGTTCAGTATTTGTTACCACCGGCAGTGATCGATTATATCCGTTTTAAGAAGTTTTATCAGTAGGTAACGAAAATAATTTCTTCTATAAAGCATACCTTTCGCCCGTTTATTGCGTCTATCCACTAATCATTCAGGATTAAACAGAAAAAGTTTTTTGGTCTGTATTTTGTACGAGCGTCAAAAACTCAACCATGTCAAATAAATTAACACTCATACTTTTAGCGAGCCTGCTCCACACAGGTATTCTCGCTCAGGGCATCAAAGGAAATATTAAGGACAACGAGGGTAATGTATTGCCCTTCGCATCCATTTATGTGAAGCAAGCCGGAACAGGCACCAGTTCCAACATGGAAGGCGACTACGAGCTAAGGCTGCCTCGCGGAAACTATGAAGTCACTTTTCAGTTTATGGGCTTTGCCTCTCAAACCCACCAGATAGCCGTGGGGAGTGGGTTCACAACCCTCAATATTGTTTTAAAACCGCAAGTTTACGAGCTCCCTACCTTTGTGGTTTCCGGTAAGGCAGAAGACCCTTCCTATACCATCATGCGTAAAGCCATTGCCAAGGCGAGCTATCATCTCAATCAGGTAGATAGTTTTTCGGCAGAAGTGTATATGAAGGGAACAGGGCAACTTACACAAGTGCCGTGGTTTTTGAGAAAAACACTCGAAAAAGAAGGGGTAGATACCAGCCGTGTTTTCACTTCCGAATCAGTTAGCGAGATTAGATTCAAACGGCCAAATGCCTTTTCAGAAAAAGTGATTTCGGTAAGGGCCTCGGGCCAAGACTTAGACAATGCCAACCCCAATGCCTACATTAATAGCAGTTTTTATTTTCCTAAGGTGGTAGATGCCATTTCGCCACTTCACCCCAGGGCTTTTTCTTATTATAAATTTGAATATCAGGGCAGCTTTAAGGAACGCGGATACGAGATTAACAAAATTAAAGTAACGCCAAGGTCAAAAGGCGATCAGGTGTTTGAAGGCGAAATTTACATACGCGAAGACTTTTGGAATATTCACTCCCTTGACCTGAAAACTTCTCTTTATGGTTTCGAAATACGAATTCAATCTATTTATGCACCTGTTGAAGAAGAGGTATGGATGCCAGTTACTCAACAGCTCGATTTTTATGGGAAAATATTTGGTATAGGTGGCAAGTACACTTATCTGGCTTCTCTCTCCAATTATGCCATTGTTCCCAATCCTGATCTGGATGCCACTGTGGTTCTGGTGGATGAGAAAATACAGCCTGCCCCGGAAGAAATAGAGGCCATCAAGAAGAAAGAGTTAGATCAGGGGATGAAGGAGGTCTTTGAGGAGGAGAAGGAAGTGTCGCGGAAGCAGTTCCGCAAAATGATGAAGGAATATGAAAAGCAAGAGTTAGAGGCCACCAAAGAACCGGATGTAATTTCCAGCTACTCCTATAGAATTGACTCCACAGCAGCAAAAAGAGACTCCCTTTATTGGGAGAGAATACGCCCGGTTCCGCTTACCTCTAAGGAACTGGTAAGCTACCAGAAAGATGACAGCACCTACGTGGCTGAAAAAGAAAAGGCAGAGCAAGATTCGGCCAAAGTAAAGAACGGAGAGCGTTTTGAGCTGGGCAATATACTTGTGGGCGGATATTATAAATTGGGCAAACGTCTTCGATTCGATTTTGAAGGCTTTTTGCCACATACAAACTATAACACCGTAGAGGGGCTTAACCTCACGTTTACAGGCAATTTTCATTGGAGAAACGATACCACCACGCACCTGCGTATTTACCCATTTGTGCGCTATGGATTTTCCGGTAAGGATTTATATACCAAAGTACATACTGTTTTTGGTGTTGGAGAAAGAGAACAGCGCAGCACTTTCAGGCTCAATGGCGGTCGGTACATAGAACAGTTCAATCCGGGTATAGTAAACCCGCTGATCAATTCATGGGTCACATTGGTCAATAAGGTGAATTACATGCAGCTCTACGAAAAGGACTTTGCAGAACTGAGCTGGGCAAGACGCTTTAATTACCGTCACACAGTAAGCGCTAAGGTGCAATGGGCCAGCCGATCTGATCTCGTCAATACCACTGATTACAGTTTCGTGAAGGATAATGAACGCTTTTTCAGGCCCAACAAACCTGTGAATGAAGAAGTGCTTATAGGTAGTTTCAATAATGCCAGGGCTATGGATTTTGAGGTAAACTATAGAGTAAGGCCCTGGTTGAAGTTTAGAAAGTATAACGGGCGTCTGATACCCTTGACACAGAGCGCACCGGAATTCCGGCTATCATATAAAAAGGGACTAGATGGAATATTAGATAGTGAAGTAGACTATGACCAGTTGGAATTAGGGCTTATAACCCGCTTTAACATGGGGGTTAGGGCATCTGTAGACTTAGAAGTGGAAGCTGGTAAGTTCTTAAACAACAACTCATTAGAGTTTATGGATTTTAAGCACTTTAGAGGTAACCGAATGCTTTTTGTTCCGATGGATGTGACCGGGGGATATCGGTTGCTAGACTATTACCGACACAGCACCCGCGAAGAGTACGTTTCTGTGTTATCACACATTCGCTTTAGAAAATTATTATTCACCCATATTCCGGCATTAAGACTTACCGGGGTAAAGGAGAACCTATTTGTGAACTACCTGCATACGCCATCGTCAGACAATTACATGGAGGTAGGCTATACTATAGATAATCTTTTGCGCGTGCTTAGGGTCGAATTCATTCAGTCGTTTCAAGGTTGGAAGGCTCGCGAGTTTGGGGTAAGAATTGGAGTATCGTCCCTTTTCCAATAATCAACTAGACTAAAAGTGTTTTTGCCTCTGGCCGTATGGTGTAAGGCAATGTTTGCTTTAAAACTAATTAATTAGTTAATTAACTATGAACTTAATTTTAAAGCCATGTCATATCAACGAAACCGCCCCGGACAAGAGGTGAGTGCCGGCTCAATGGCCGATATTGCCTTTCTTTTACTTATTTTCTTTTTGGTTACCACGCAAATTCTCAACGATAAGGGTTTGCCTATGGTGTTACCACCGAAGACATTGCATGTCGATACTCCCATCAATGAGCGCAATATTCTTAAGATTCAGGTCAACTCGCTCGATCGGATTATGGTAGAAGACAAAGAGTTGCAAGATATTTCGACTCTCAGAAATATCGTGTACGACTTTGTGCTCAACTTTGGAAGGCCCAACACCAACAAAGTAGTCGATGGCATGAGCGATGTGGAGGTATTCAATAGTCTTCCACCGGCAATGAAACAATACATCAGGCAAAACTTAGAGAGTAAAACCTCATCGGATGGGCCCAGTAAGGCCATTGTATCTATAAAGACAGACAGGGGCAGTAGCTATAGCAAATACATAGAAATAATGGATGAAGTTTTTGCCGCTTATTACCGCATATATGGAGAGCGCGTGGGGCTTAGTGCCGAAGAATACAGAAAGTTGAACAGGAACTATCCGGAGCAGCGCTATTTATACGAGAAAGGCAAGCAGGGAATAAACAAAGCCGTTTCCTTGGCCGATCCCAGTAAACAAGGGGATGGCTGATAGGTTACTCTGGCCACCTTAAAGCTCATTTTTGTCTTTATTAAGTAGCTCAATTACTTTACTTTCGCAAAAAAGAGAAAAATGAGAAAAGCAGCTTTATCCCTCCTTTTTGCCTTTGTAGCACTGGCAGTTCTGGGTCAGAACGATTTTAAAGAAGGGGTACATTACGATATTGTATCAGACAAAAAGTCAGAATCGCCCGTTGTTACCGAGTTTTTCTCTCTCTTCTGTGGCCATTGCTTTCAGTTTGAACCTTTAATTGATACACTGGTAAAGGCATTGCCCAGCGGTGTTAATTTCGAAAAGTCTCATGTAGATTATATTCCACGCGACAATAAGCCGGTGAGTTTTGGCATTGTAAAGGCGTTTATTGTGATGGGAGATTTAGGAAGGCAAAAGGAGTTGTCTGAAAAGTTTTTCACGGCTATACATCTGGGCAAAGAACCTATCGATACAGAGAGTGAAATTAGACAGATTTTTATTGAAAGCGGAGTTTCGGCCGATGAGTTCGACAGACGCTATTCCAGCCGGGAGGTAGTGCAAAGAGCTGAGAAAATGGCAGCCCTATGGGTAGACCGTCAAATATCAAGCGTTCCCACTATTGTGGTGAACGATAAGTATAAAATCAATATGTCGGCCTTGAGTAATATGGAGCAACTTATCGCTCTCACCAAACAACTGCTTAAGAAGCCTTAATCGTCCACTCACAAAATAGCTATTGCAGCTTAGCAATTCTTCATTCAATTTGAGGCAAACCTTAAATTCATGAAGAAGCTATTTTTTCTTTTGCTTATTGCTCTTGCCTTTGCTTGCGAACCGAAGACCTCGGAAGAAGTTGAACGGTGGGAAGAGCAGGCTGCCCGTGTTGAGATTATTCGTGACGACTTTGGAATTCCACACATCTATGGTAAGTCTGATGCAGATGCGGTGTTTGGAATGCTATACGCCCAATGCGAAGATGATTTTCCCAGGGTAGAACGAAATTACTATTGGGCCATTGGTCGTCTTGCCGAAGTTGAAGGTGAGCAAGCCCTATATAGCGATTTGCGTGCCCGTCTATACATGACAATCGATGAAGCCAAAGCTCACTACGAAAGCGCACCCGATTGGCTAAAGGAATTATGCCAGGCCTATGCCGATGGTATTAACTACTATTTACATACTCATCCGGAAGTAAAACCAAAAGTGCTCACCCGCTTCGAACCATGGTTCCCGATGTTTTTCTTTGAAGGGTCAATAGGTGGCGATATCGAAAGCGTATCTACTCGCAGTATCGCTTCATTTTATGGCGAAAATGAGGCAACGGCTTTTGCCGATTGGGAAGAACCAGCCGGATTTCTCGAAGAGCCAAAGGGTTCTAATGGATTTGCCCTGGCAGGTAACCTGACCGCCTCAGGCAATGCAATGTTGCTTATTAACCCTCACACGAGCTTCTATTTTAGAGGTGAATCTCAGGTGGTTAGTGAAGAAGGGCTCAACGCCTATGGGGCCACTACCTGGGGGCAGTTTTTCATATATCAGGGGTTCAACGAAAAGAATGGTTGGATGCATACTTCTACCCGCGTAGATTTTAAAGACGATTTTTTAGAAACGGTGGAAGAGCGCAATGGCAAGCTTCAATACAAATATGGCGATGAGTGGAGAGACGTTTGGACATCTGAAGTAACCTTAAAGTACAAAGATGGAGACGAAATGAAAGAAAAGACCTTCCCCCTTTATCGTACCCATCATGGCCCTATTACCGGCAAGTCTGGCGATAAGTGGGTGGCTACCGCGCTCAATTGGGAGCCGGTGGATGCACTCATTCAGTCTTTCAACCGAACCAAGACAAACAACCATGAAGAGTTTTGGGAAATGATGAAGATTAGAAGAAATTCATCGAACAATACGGTATATGCAGATGCAGATGGAAATATAGCCTACTATCATGGGGACTTCATTCCAAAGCGCGATCCGCAATTTGATTATTCGCGTCCGGTTGATGGTTCAGATCCAAGAACAGACTGGCAAGGAATGCATAGCCTGGATGAGATCATTACCATAGTAAATCCGGGCAATGGCTGGATTCAGAACTGTAATTCTACTCCGTTTACGGCAGCGGCAGAGTTTAGCCCTAAACAAGAAGACTATCCATACTACATGGCTCCCGATGAGGAGAATTTCAGAGGAATTCATGCCGTTCGTGTGCTTAGCCAAGCCAAAGATGTGACCCTGGACGGTCTTATTGAGCTGGCCTACGATCCGTATATTCCCGCCTTTGAGAAGGTGATTCCGGCATTGGTAGCTGCTCTGGAACGCAACTCCGCTAAGAAGCAGCAGCACATGGAGGCATATAATATTCTGAAAAACTGGGATTTTGCTACCGGCAAAGAGTCCGTGGCAATGACCCTTGCTCAGTTTTATGGCAATGCCTATTACCGAGGTGGTGAGGTGCCAAGAGAAGGTAATGGTATGGAGCGTTTTGAGCACCTGGCCACCGGAGTTTCTGACTCCAAGAAGATTGAAATATTTGAAACTGCCCTGGCAGAAATTGAAAAGGATTTTGGAACCTGGAAACTCCCTTGGGGAGAGTATAATCGCTTTCAGCGATTATCGGGAGAAATAGATCTGGAGTATGACGATGACCAACCGAGCATAGCTGTTGGCTTGGCTTCCGGCCGCTGGGGGGCGTTGGCTTCTTTTGGTGCCCGGTCGTATGACACCAGAAAGATTTATGGCTCCTCGGGCAACAGCTTTGTAGCTGTGGTTGAGTTTGGAGATAAGGTGAAAGCCAAAAGTATTCTGGCCGGAGGCCAAAGCAACGATCCAAATTCACCTCACTTCTATGATCAGGCACAGCGCTATGCCGATATTAAGTTTAAAGATGTGGCCTTTTATAAAGAAGATGTGCTAAAGAGAGCAGAGGAGACGTATAGACCAGGTAAAAGGTAATTGGTTGAACAGAAAACAGAAATCGGTGAGGCACATCGTGCTGATTTCTGTTTTCTTGTTTTCTAACAACTATTCGGTACGCAGATTCTTCACCGGATTGGCAACTGCAGCTCTGATAGAATGATAGCTGACCGTTAACCAGGCCACCACAAGTGCCAATGTTCCACCAATAACAAAGGAGACCCAGGTATCGAGCATTTCTATACGATAGGCAAAACTTCCGAGCCATTGCCCCATTACCCAAACAGATGCAGGAATAGCAAGAAGCAGCGAAATGGCAATGAGTTTATTAAAGTCTTTCAACAGTAGCCAAACCACCACTTGCGAACTGGCTCCCAACACTTTTCGTACTCCAATTTCCTTAATTCGGTTGCCAATCATGAAAGTGGCCAGGCCAAATAAGCCAATACAGGCTATCCATATGGCAATACCAGTAAATACCATGAACATATCTCCAGAGCGTTGTTCCGCTTCATAGAGTGCCGAAAGATCGGTATCGAGAAAGCTGTAAACGAATGTTTGGTTGGGGGCTATTTCCTGCCATAGTTTTTCTACCTGGGCTACAATGGTGGCCCCTTGGTTAGTCGATGTTTTTAGGGCTATGGCTCCTATGTTTCCACCTTGAGAGCTTTCGCGGCTAAAGATGGCCATAGGGGTTATTTCTGTGTGGAGCGATTTGTAGTTATAATCGCTAATTACCCCAACTACTTCATAAGTAATGTCGCCTTGAGGGTTGTTGGCCCCTTGAACGTTTACAATACGCTGACCGATAGGGCTGTGCTCTATGCCCAGTGCTCTGGTGGCGCTTTCATTGAGAATAAGCGCCAATGTATCCTGAAAGTCTTTGGAAAAGCCTCTTCCTTTGGCCAGTTTAATGCCCATGGTTTCTATATAGTCTTCATCGAACACCGCACAATTCAGGGCTATAGATTCGTTGGTTCCTGCCGGCCTGAACGAGGCTCCGTAGTAAAAACCTGTTCCGGGCATGGCTGAGGTAAGTCCTACCTTGCTCACTCCGGGTATAGCTTCTAATTCGTTTTTAAAGGTGGTAAGGTCGGGGATGCCAAAAGCACGCGATAACACCAGAACATTTTCACGGTCGAATCCAAGGTTTCTTTTTTGCAGGTATTGCATTTGCTGGCCAACAATGAGTGTTGAACAAATGAGTACGATGGATACGAAAAACTGAAAAACAACCAGCCCGTTGCGTATCCAATATCCTTGCTGACTCTTAATGAGTTTGCCTTTGAGCACCACCACCGGTTTAAAAGAAGAGAGTACAAATGCCGGATATGTTCCGGCAAGAATGCCAAGACCAAAGCTGGCAACCAGAGCCAGCCCTATGTTTAATGGAGAGGCAAAGGTTAAAAGGCTGATTTCTTTGTCCAAATAGGTGTTGAAAGGTGGTAGTGCCAGGTAAATCAGTAGTATGCCAATGAGCATACTTACTATGCTCACCACCACAGATTCTATGATAAACTGACTTACTAGCTGTTTTTTCTCAGAGCCCAGCACTTTTCTAATGCCCACTTCTTTGGCACGTTCTGTAGAACGGGCGGTGGCCAGATTGATGAAGTTAATGGCGGCCAGTATTACAATGAAAACAGCGATGGAAAAGAATATATAGATATAGGTGATGTTTCCGTTGGGTTCGAATTCACCCTCTAAATGAGATTTTAGGTGAATGTCTTCAATGGGTTGCAGAAAGTAACGATAACCGTTGCCGCTGGCTGTATAGTCTTCAAATGAGATGCGTTGCTCTCTTTCAATTTGACCGGCTGCATACTTTTCTACCACTTCTTTCATTTTTTGGTTAACAGTGGCAGGTGCTACTCCTTCCGACAGTTTCAGGTAGTTGTATACAGAGAAGTTAACGTAGTTTGGTTGTTGGAAGAAGGGCAGCCCTTCCAGGTTGACAAGGAAATCGAATTTGAAGTGAGTGTTTTTAGGGGTGTTTTCTACCACACCGGAAACCTCTAAGTCGCCAATATCCGTTTGCAGTATTTTACCAATGGGAGACTCCGTGCCGAAATATTTTAAGGCCATTCGCTCAGAAATAAGCACTGAGTTGGCCGTATTAAAGATATTCTGCCGATTGCCCTGTAGAAGCTTTATGCCAAAGAAATCTAAAAAATTGGCTTCTCCGGCTATAATGTCGTTTTCCAGAAAGGTTTCGTTGTTGTAGGTAACGTTGGTGCCAAATCCGGCCGGGAAAATGCGCGTAAAATCCTCAATTTCAGGGAAATCTCTGGTTGCCTGCTCGGCCATTGAGTAAGGTGTAATGGCATAGTGCGAGGTATGGTCGGGATATATTCTGTCTAAGGCAAGCCGGTAGGTTCGTTCGTAGTCAGGGTGATAGTTGTCAAAATTGGTTTCGCTATTTACATACAATAATAGAATGCCACAGACCGCAATACTAACTGCCAGGCCACCTATGTTTATGGCCGTGTAAAGTTTATTTTTCAACAAGTTGCGAAGTGCTAGTTTGGTGTTGATTTTAAACATGTCGTAAAAAATTGAGTTGTCGATGAGTTTAAGCCTTTTGAGTACAGAGGGTCTGATCATTTTAAGAACCTCTTGTTTGTAAATAACCGATGCTTTCCGTTTCCCCAACTGTTCCACGTTGTAGTAAAACTCTTCTTCCAAATCGCCCTGCAACTCATCAAAGAGCTGCTCTTTGCAAAGCCATCGGAAGAGCCTAACGTAAAACGATGGGGGAGAAATTTTACCAGGCATATTGCAGTTCCAATCGAACATCGGGAATCTGATTCCACAGCCTGTCACGTGTTGCTTTTGCTTCTATGAGTGCTTCTTTGCCCTTATTGGTAACCTCATAATACCGCTTGGGTCTTCCGCCACGAGCTTCGTTGGCTTCCCCTTGTTTAGAGCTTAGTAAGCCTTTGTCTTCCAGGCGACTAAGGGCTGTGTGCAAAGCCCCACGGCTAATCTGCCTGCCCCCCTGTTTGTTGATCTCCTGCTTTATAGTTACCCCGTAAGCGTTGTCTCCCAATACCAAAATTGTGAGCAGCGCCAATTCCTCGAATTCACCAAGATTTGTCCCTTTCATAGTATCAAGTTCTAATTTGTAGACGAATATAGTTAAATAAAGTTCTAAAATGTAGACTTGATGCTGATTAGATAATTTGAGGATTTGTTGATTAATCTAATCTGAGTTCGATGTAAGGAAGTAGTAAAATGTCCCCCTTAGGACGTCATTGCGGAATTTTCCTCTGAAAACTTTACATACGCAAAGGAAAATATCCGCAATCTCATTTAGGCTCTG
>MDTG01066618.1_pt1 | contig 38708 bp, 38 predicted proteins | sample 811421 | NCBI WGS metagenome assembly MDTG01 (sample SAMN05326645, study PRJNA326480) | marine metagenome | isolation source: seawater | place: Pacific Ocean: South East | collected 2011 | reverse complement strand
TAGTCATTTAAAAAATCATTAATTTAACCATTATTTCTTAAAATTTCATACAAAGTCATATTATCAATTGTTTTAATTTTCTTTAAATCTATTTCTAAATCAAAATTTTCTATAATCTTTTTATTGTTATTTAAAAAAAATATATAATCATATTTTTGAATTATCTTTTTAAAATCATTAAATTTAATAACACAATCATAATCTTTTTTATCTTTATCAAAAAAAACTAAACTACTACATAAATCATTAGATCTTCTTGGATAAATTATAAATCTTGCAACACGTAAAAAAAATTCATCTTTATCTTGATCTATAAAATAAATCTTTTTATTATTCGGTATAGATTTTGATAAACTATAAATATTTTCTTTACTATGAAAAATTTTTGATTGATAAGAATTATCCAAATTTTTGAATTTAATTATAATATTTTCATAAGCTTTCCCAGGAGCAGAAATTAGTACCATTAAAAAAATACTCCATTTCAAGTATATTAAGGTTCTATTTTTACTATTAATATTCATTAATTTTATAAAAATTACAAACAACCAGAACAAGAAGAAAATTCCAATGTATCTTCCGAAACTAGACATAGATGATGCCTCTGCGGGTCCAAAATAATTTTTATAAGCAAAATATAAAAAAGATACAAAAAATAACAGTGATACTAAAATAATGTAAAAAATTAATTTTTCTTCAAAATATGAAGCAAATATTTCATATTTCAAAAATAATGAGTATACGACTATAAAAAAAATTAGCCAAAAATAGAAATTAAATTTAAAATTTAAAAATTTTAATAAGAAAATTTCAGATTGAAAATAATCCAAAATTTTAAATATAAAATTAAGAAACTTACCTTCATAAATATTATTTAGGTAGAGAGCTGAAAAAAAATGATTATTTAAATCATTGTATTCTATTTTTGAACTATAATACGAAATATCTGGTTTTATATGATATCCAAAATTACTTAAAATTATGACTAATTGATAAGAAAAAATAATAATAAAAAATATAGAAATAATTGTAAAATATTTTTTGTAACAAATTTTTTTTCTAATAAATATTAGCGTTAAATAAATAAAAATTAAAAATCCAAAAACAATTGAAGTTCCTTTAATTAAAAATAAAAAACCTGATAAAAAACTAATTATTAATGAGTCTTTCCAAGATATTTCTTTGCTTTGAAAGATAAAAAGAAATAAACATAAAAAATATAAGCACAACAATATATCGAGATAAACAGTATAATAACCATAATTAAAAATAGATGAGCTAAAATAAAATAATATTATTAAAACTAAAAAATTTTGAAAACTTCTAACTTTCAAAAAAGAAAAAACAAACATCAAACAACTAAGATTAATAAATATTTGAGAAAAAATTAAAGACTTTTCATCAAAAGAGTCTAATCCATAAATTATAAAATTATGGTATAAGGCTATTATCCAATATTTGCTATTAGTAGTTATATATTCTGAATATACAGATTTATTTAAAAAAATTTCTTTTGGTTTAATTCCCCACTGTGTGAATTCATCCCAATATAAAAAACCTCTTGGAGCAAAATAATAACTTACAAGTAAAAGGATGGTTATAAAAAAAATATAATTTATATTTTCTGATTTTTTATAATTTAGTAAAAAATAAAATAAATTAATAATCAAAAAAATAGTAATCAAAATATTAATTATTTCAAAAAAACCCATAAATGAAAAATAAAAAATAATTAAAGTGTATAAAGAAATTAAAAATAAATTGACTCTAAAAAAATTTATTTTTGTGAGATTGCTCAAGTTTAGAGAAGTTATTAAAATTAAAATAACTTTGGAAAAAATCAAAATCATATAAAAAAATTAATTTAACATTTCAATTGAGATTTTATGTGTGGATTTATTGATAAACCAAGAAACATCCAAATGACAAAAGATACATTAAAAAAATTATAAAAAAGATAATTATCAAAATTTAAAATCAAAGTTATAATAAAAACTAAAGAGACAAACATATTATTTAATTTATTGTTTATGATTATTTTAAAGAGAGTTATGCCAATCACAAACATTAAAATGATAGCCAAATATTTAAAACTATTTAACAAATCTATATACTGATTATGAGATGAATTAAATTTTTGGGTAAAAATTAATTCATCAAGATAAATAGGAGAAAACTGCTGGTTTTCCAATTGATTTAAATACAAGGCGCATTCATTTAATCTTAACTTTAAATTTATACATTCTGGAAGCAAATTTTGATAATTCTTTACTATTTCAGAATTATGAAATCCAGTTTTGGCTGGATCAATAAAATTAAATGAAAAATATTCAGTAGTAATAATATGATTATTATTAATAATTAAACCATCAAATAAGTTGGACATATATATTTTAGCAATTGCAGCCCTATGAATTAGTCCAAGATATATGTCTGTAAAAATTTTACTGTCTTGAAAATTAATTTGTGATACTTCAAAAATAAAGCTAAAATTTTGGTCTGAAACTTTAATAACACCTAAGTTTTCTAAATTAAAAAATTTATTCGTCATATAATTTAATATCTGAATAAAATTTTCTTGAAAAAAAGTAATTAAAACCAAATAGGGAAGTAAAAAAAATACAAACGGTGCAAAAAGAATAATTTTTTTACTTTGAAATTTTTTTAAAAATATTTGTAGTAAAATTAAAATTATTTTAGAAAAAAAAATATATAAAGAACAAAATATTAGTGAAAATAAAATTATTACGCTAATAAATAAATTTTGATGAATTTTTTCATCTTGTTTGCAGTTCTTAAATAAAATTAATGCGAAAAAAAATAATAACACCCAAGAAAAACTATTTTTTCTATTGAAAAGCTCAATATCTAAATAATCATATGGAGTATCAACAATTATTTTAAAAATTGCATAAGTAACCAAGTAAAAAACGATAAAACTAGTTAAAACTAATACTTTTTTTTTTGGCTTTAAAAATAAAAAAAAATTCAAAGAAATTAAAATAATAGATAATGAAAATATTTCATTTAAATATAATTTATTAATTATTCCATTATAGAGAAAGCTAAAAAAAGTAAATACAGACAATAAAATTATTATTAAATTTTGTATTAATGAAAAATTAAGTTCATCTTTAATATTTGAAAAAGCTAAAAAAATATAAAAACAATAAAATACTTGTAAACTTTTTTTTATATATTGAAAATTAATTAAGTGAAAATTAAAAAAAAGTGAAAATAAAATCCATATTATTGCTATCACAAATAAATTGATAATATTTTTTCTATTTAATTTAAAAAGATAAATTAAAGAAAATAAAATCATCAAAATAAAAGAAATTTCTCCTAAACTTTTAAGTAAGTTGATATCATTATAGTTTAAAAAATTTATGTAACTTTTTTGAAAGCGAAATGTTGACAATGTCAATAATATAAATATTAAAGAATTTATTTTACGAAAACAAATCCTATTTAATAGTTTTATATCCATAGAAATTTATTATTTACTTATATATTAGTTTCTAATTAAAACAGTTTTTTCTAATACCAATAAATCCATATTGGTTCTTATAAAACATGAAATTGCATGATCTGGTGACATAACTATTGGCTCATTTTCATTAAATGAGGTATTTAATAGAAGTGGAATCCCACTTAATTTATGAAAACTCTCTATCAAACTGTAAAATCTAATATTTGTTGTTTTACTTACAGTCTGTAATCTACCAGTGCCATCAGTATGGACAACAGAGGGAATAATTGATCTTTTTTCTTTCTTAACCTCTGAAACAAACGACATAAATAAAGATTCATGAAAATTATTAAACCATTCTGAAGCATACTCTTCTAGTATAGATGGGGCAAATGGTCGGAAGCTTTCTCTTCTTTTTATTTTACTATTAATTATATCTTTAATATTTGAGACCGCCGGATTAGCTAAGATTGATCTGTTGCCTAATGCTCTAGGTCCCCATTCCATTTTTCCCTGAAACCATCCAACAATTTTCTTTTCCATTAGTGCTGTAGAAACGTAACTAAATAATTCTTCATCTGATTTAAAATCCAAACGACTTATATTTAATAAATTATTTTTATTTTCTACAATACTTTTGTTAATTTGTTCAGATGTATAATTTGGGCCATAAAATGATCCACTTTCTTTTTTAAGAAATATATTTTTTTTTGACAAAAAATATGTTGCTGCCCCAATTGCTCCACCAGAATCTCCACTTGATGAACTTATATAAATATTTTTAAATTCAGTATTTAAAATAATTTTACCATTTGCTACTGAATTTTGAGCACAGCCACCTGATAAACATAAATTTTCATTTTTTGTACTTTCGTAAAGTTTATTTAATATTTTGAAAAAAATTTCTTCGTAAACTGATTGAGTAGAAGATGCTAAATCTTTGTGATATTGTGTAATCTCCTCTTTTTTTTCTCTTTTTGGACCAAGAATTTTTTCTATATTATCTCTAAATAAATTTCCAATAATTGGAGTATTATCATAAAAATCTAAATTAAATTTTCTATCAATATGATTAAAATATTTTAGATTTAATTTAAAATCGTGGCTTGTATCTTCAAATAGCTCATAAATTTTTTCTTTTTGTGTATCTTTGCCGTAAGAAGACAATCCCATTAACTTATATTCATCACCATAATTTGGAAAACCCAAATGTTGTGTTATTGCTGTATAAAAAATTCCTAATGAGTGTGGAAAATAAACTGTTTTTTTAATTTTAAAATGATTTTTATTTGCCAATCCATACATCGTACTTACAAAATCACCAAAACCATCTATTGACAAAACTGAAGAGCTTTCAAATCCTGACAAGTGGAATGCACTTGAGATATGAGAAAAATGATGTTCTATATTTATAATTTTAAATTTTAAATTTTCTTTTCCAAAATGATCAATAAATATATTTTTCATTGATTTAATATTTTTTAAATTATTAAATCTATCTATAATATAATCTAAATTTGGTTTATTTTTTAAGACAAACAAAATTTTTTTAAAAAAATTTTTTTTTGGATTCCTATTTACACACACAAAATCTACTTCACTAATTTTTATTTCTGCAAATTTGATACAGTATTTTATTGCTTCAATTGGAAAACCTGAGGAATGTTTAATTCTGTTTATTCTCTCTTCTTCTATAGCAACAATTATTTCACCATTTTTAATAATACATGCTGCTGCATCTCCATGAAAAATATTAATACCTAAAATAATCATTCAATTAAATTCTCTTATTTTCCAAGTTTTTTTGAAAATATTTTATCATCTAAGAATACTTCCTTCGAAGTTTCAGATGATGCATAAATTTTGTCTATTATTTTAATACTCTTAACCCCATCTGATAATGTGGTTACAGAATTTTTTTTATTTTTTAAGTAACTATATACATTTTTATAAAATTGTATGTGTCCATAACCATAAACATTTTTTGGATTTGAAGAATATCTTAATATACCAATATCTGATTTTTTAAATTTTTTAAATTTCCAAGTATCTATCTTTGAGACTGCATATCCGCCGATTACTACTGACCCATTCTCTCCTAGTACTGAAATAGAGCCCTCTAAATCTCTAGGATTAGTTGCAGTTGTTGCCTCTATTAATCCCAATGAGCCATTCTTAAATTTTATAATAACAACACATGTATCAGCAGCATTTGTTTTTTTTGTAATTTTGAGTGTTTTTGCATAAACACTTCTGATATCTCCTATAAGCCATTGTATAAGATCTATATGATGACTAGCTTGATTTGCCAAAACCCCTCCATCATTTTTCCAAGTACCTCTCCATTTGTCTTGTAAAAAATATTTATTATTCCTTGACCATCTCAATCGAATTGTTGAAAGAAATATCTTACCAAATCTTTTTTGATTTATTGCATCCTTTAATTTTTGAATTGCAGGGTTAAATCTATTTTGTTTTACAATAAATAAATTAATTTTTTTTTTTTGACAGTGTAATTTAATTTTCAACGCTTGTTGTGTATTCATTACCATCGGTTTTTCAACTATAATATTTTTAAAATAGTTAGAAAGTTTAATAATATGATTAAAATGAAATCCACTTGGTGTTAAAATTACAACCACACTTGCCTGAGAATCGTTACAAAGATCTTTTAAGGATTTAAAGATCTTTATTTTTTTTGAAAAATTTTTTTGTTTAATTTTTTTTGAGTCTAAATCACAAATAGATTCAATTTCAAAAAAATTTTTAAGCTTGTTTATAGCAATATAATGTTTATTAAATATTCTACCACAACCAACAATAGCTATTTTAACTTTTTTCATTTTAAAGAAATATATAATTTTGACAATTTTGAAAAGTTATTTATCGAATTATGTCTTAAATTATAATTTTTTTTTGCATGAATACCTAATTGTTTAAGCTTATTTTTATTTCTATTTAGATAGGTTAATTTTTTTATGAATTTTTTTATATTACCAAATTTTACAACATAACCAGTCTTATTATCAATTATAGTATCATTATAATAATTATTCAAACATACTAAAGATGGTATCCCATAAGCAGCAGCCTCAATAACTGGTCTCCCTAGTGCATTCATTCTTGATGGAAAACATATCAAATTGATACTATTATAAAATTGCCCAAGGTTTGTAACTTTGTTTAAAAATTTTACATTCTTAAATTTTTTTTTTTTAAATTTTTCAAAAACTTGATTAAAATCTTTTTTAATTTTTAAAAATGTTAAAAGTTTCATTAAATATCCATTACTTATAGATAAAGTTCCACCTATAAGAAAAATAAAATTATTATTGAATTTATTTATTTCTGATATGCAATCAAAATAAAAATCTAAACCTTTATGGAAATCTAAAGACCCTAAAAAACCGACATAGAAAAAATTTTTTCTTAAAATTTTTTTATTCTTTTCTCTTTTAAAAATATTATAGATAATGACTGTTTTTTTTTTTAAAGGACTTGTTGAATATGTAGTTTTGTCGATACAAATAAATTTATCAATATAATTTGTAGATATGTATGAAATTAAAAAAGGTATTTTTTTATCAATTCTAGTTCTAATATGACAAATTATTTTAGATTTGAAAAAATATTTTAATAATGGGGCGCAAATTATAAGATTTGAGTCGTTTAGATGAATTATGTCATATTTGTTTTTTTTCAAATTTAATAAATAGATAAATGAAGTTATAAAATAAAATATTTCTCTAATAAGTAAAATTTTTCTAAATCCTGAATACTTTCCTATTTCAGTAATATCGTATGAAGGTATTCCAAAAAATTTAAAAACTTTAAAATTATTTTTAATGAAATAGTCATAAGTAGTACCCTTTTGACATGCAATATGAAAATCAAATCTTTTTTTTAAATTTAAAATAAATTCAGAAATACTTTTAGATGCTCCTCCAAATTTACCGTGATGTTGTATAATTAGTATTTTTTTTTTCATTTATCTTTAAAGAAAAAATTATAAATTTTTTTTGAAAATTTGAAAATTTGCTCAGAATTTTTATAATCCATATGACTGTTAGGTTTTTCATGCAAAATTTTCTCAAATTCTTCTCTTGAAAAATCAAGTTTTTTACAAAAAAAATCTATATCTTGTTCAAAATCTCCAGGATATTCATTATTAGATAAAATTTTTAATGCCTCTTCTCTTGATAATTCTTTATTTCTTATCAAACATGATAAATGCGATTTTCGTTTATCAACATTAAATTTTTTTTTTAAGATATATGCTTGGTAAAACTTTGTGAAAAACGATTCAAAATGTTTGTCTTCATACTCTACCCATCCATATTCTGATTTAAGTAATTTAATTGCGTTCTTTTTTTTATAATTAATCATATTAAGAGGCTCAATTAACCTTGGACCAAAATTTAAGTATTTAGCTATATACCAATCAAAAAAATTCATGGTTGGATAAGATTTAATTTTAATAGATCCATATTTTCCATGTATTGATTTTATGTTTCTGATATCACTTTTTCTCCATATCCATTCCTTAGGCATTGCATGTTCAGTAAAAATATTGGTTCCACTTAATATATGTTTAATGTTATTTTTTTTAGCTGTATTTATTAAATTTGCAAAAATTGCATGATCAGTAACTAGTTCAATATCTATCACTCCAGATTTGAGAAATGATCTTTGAATATTTTTAAATTCTACCCAATTTACAACATAAGTTTGCAGATCAAACCCACATTTATCTGATATCTTTTTTATATTAGAAACTGCAAGTTCAGAATTCCATCCATTATCAAAATGTAATAAAAGTGGTCTTAAATTATATTTTTTTGCTAAATGTGATACATAACAACTATCAACTCCACCACTAATTCCAATCAAACAGTTATATTTATTTTTGATTTTTCTGATTTTGTTAAAAATATTATCCAAATTATTACTTGTAGAATTAATATTGTGTTTTTTTTCTATCAAAGGCAAGAATTCGTGACAAAAATTACATTTGCCGTCTATGAAAGTTAAGCTTTTTATTGAAGAATCTAAAATACAAAAATTACAAATCATAATTTAATCATTAATTATATCAATTTCTGATTTTGATAAATAATTGACTAGTACACTTTCGTTGTTACTTTTAAAAGAAAATAAACTGGAAGCTACTGCTCCACTTGCTCCTAATTTATTAAGAAATTTAAAATCCTCAATATTTTTGGCTCCTCCATTAATTATAACATTAGTTTTTAATATTTTAAAATATTTTTCAATTAGTTTTCTATCATAACCTTTTCTCGTACCTTCTAAATCAACAAAAGTTATTAATGTTTCACTTGGCTGGAGTAAATTTATTTTTTCTAAATGAGTTTCTATTATTTCTTTATAAAAAGTGTTTTTTTTCCTATTATATAATTTAAGATTATTAAAAAAATTATATTTTAGATTTACAGAAATAGATATGGTAGAGCTTCCGAACTGTTGAATTGCATCTTTGATAAAAGGATAGTTTTCAATGACTAAAGAATTAAAAATAATTTTTTCATATCCAAAAGATAATATTTTTTCAATATCCTCTAAGGTTTTTATACCACCACCATAACTTAATGGAACAAAAGCCTCTTCAGAAATTTTTTTCAATAATTGAAAATTTGGTCTATCATTAGATGAAATATCGTTAATTAATATTTCATCTACTCCCAGCTCACTGTAAATTTTTACAATATTTATTGGATCACCTAGATAAATTTTTTTTTTAAATTTAATTGTTTTTATACAGCTTTCGTCCTCTAGCAATAATAAAGGTATTACCCTAAAATATATCATTTTAAATTCAAAAAATTTTTAAAAAAATTAATACCATAATTATGACTTTTTTCTGGATGAAACTGAACTCCAAAAATATTATTTTTTTTTACAAAACTTGAAAAATTTAAATCGTTATCAGAAATACCAATAGTATAATCTTTATTGATGGGAAAATAGTATTTATGAAGAAAGTAAAATTTATTATTATTCATAAATCGGAAATCATTTATTTGTTCAATAATTTTAATATCTGACCATCCAATAAATATCTTAGAAGAGTTTTTTGTCTCAAATGATTTGCATTCTACATCAAATACTCCAAATCCTCGCTTAGTACCCTCTTCACTTCCATTGCAAAGAATTTGCATACCTAAACAAATACCTAGTATTTTTGTATTATCTGAAATTTTCTTATTTAAAATACTTAATAAATCTTTATCCTCTAAATTCTTGATTGCCCTATCAAAACTTCCTACTCCAGGTAATATTATAAAGTCTGAATTATCAATTTTATCGTGGTTATCAGTTATTTCAGGTTTCTCACCAATTCTGGAAAGCATATTTGAAATGGCAGAAACATTTCCTAGCTTATAATCAATAATCGTAATTTTTTTATGCATAAAACAGAATATTTATCAAAATGATTAAAACTTTATATAATACTTAAAATAAAATAATAATCTATTTTCACAAATAATCTCATTTATAATTTTAAATTATGGTGTTTTATCCAAGCACCTAAAAAAATAACTTTCCATATCCAATCCTTATATATTGAATTTCCTCTGATTATTTTTAGTGCTTTTTTTTGACAATCTATGTCAAATATTCCAGAGAGATATTTAAAATATTTCTTAAAAAGATATTCAATATATCTTTTATTTTTTCGTGTCCATTTTTCACCTGGAGCCAAAAAACCTACTTTAAAATTTCTATTATATATCTTTGTGGGAATCAATGATCTAAAAGTTTCTCTCAAAATTTTTTTGCTTTTAATGTCACTAATTTTATTTTGCATAGCAGATGGTAAAATAGTTTCTACTAAATTAAAATCTAAGAAGGGAGATCTTGTTTCAACAGAGTGAGACATTGAATTAATATCTGACCAATTTAATTGCTTAGGAAGACTACTAAAAAAAAATTGTTCAAAGTTTTTATTTATAACTAAATTTCTATGAAAATTTTTTTTGTTTATTTTTTGATATTTTAAGTAAATCCATTTCCTTTTTATTTTTTGATTAAGTAATCCTTTAAATAAATTTAGAAATCGATCAGGAAGTAAATTAAATAAAATTTTTATTATGAAAACAGATTTGTTTTTGAAATTAGAAAAAATCACATTTTTAAAAAATTTAAGAAATAATAATATATTTAAGTTTTTTAAACATTCTAGTAAATATAGAGAAAAATAATTTTCATAACCACAAAGTTGTTCGTCTGCTCCATGTCCATCAATATTAACTTTTATTTTTTTAGATTTCATCATCTTAAAAACCTCCCACTCAGAGAAAATTGATAAATTAGATATAGGATAATCATGTTGTTTTACTATTCTTAAAAAATCTTTTTTAAAATTTTCAAATTTTAAATGTATTGGGATATTTTTAAATTTATATTTTTTTTTAAACTCTTTTACATATTCGTATTCATCATTTTTATCAAATGATCTTGATGAAAAAGTATAAATATCTTTTATTGATTTTCCTTTAATATCAGCAATTATACTTGCGATAGTTGAGGAATCTATACCTCCTGATAATGAAATTCCTATTTTAACATCAGATCTTAATCTTAAATTGATAGATTTTCTTAATAAATTCTCAAAATTTTTATTGCTAAATTTTTGTTTTCTAAATCTATACCATCTTTTTTTTTTATACCTAAATTTTTTAAAATCAAAATCTATATAATGACCAGGCAAAACTTGATAGATATTTTCTACGAATGTATTTTCATCAAATGAAATCAAATCATGATGTAGATAATTTGATAGAGATTTTTTATTTATTTTATTTTCTTTATTTAAAACTAACAATTGCTTTATCTCCGAGGCAAAAAAGAGAGAATCTTTTATTTTTCTATAATAAAGTGGCTTAACACCATATCTATCTCTACAAGCTATTAGATTATTTGTTAAATGGTCGTAAATTATTATTGACCACATTCCATTAAATAAATTGAAACAATCATTTCCCCAAAAATCATATGCAGCTAAAATGACTTCAGTGTCAGATTTCGTTTTAAATTTATAATTTTTTTTAATTAGAATGTTTTTTAATTCAATATAATTATAAATTTCACCATTAAAAACAATTAGATATCTATTATCATAAAACATTGGTTGATTAGCTTTATTTGATAAATCAATAATTTTTAATCTTCTAAATCCAGCAGAAAAATTTATTAGTCTTTTTTCTTTTCTCCTTTCAAATATATCAGAATTTACAAATTTTTCTTTATCCGGTCCTCTGTGGACTATTTTTTTGTTCATTAATTTAATCTCATTAATTAAATTTTTGTCTTTAGAAATACCAAAAGAGAAACCACACATTTTTAAGATCTATATAATTTTTGTATTTTATTAATAATTATTTCTGATGAAAAATTCTTTTTATAAAATTTTTTTATTTTATTAGAGTTATATTTTTTTGTATTTGTTAATATTTTTTCAATTGCTTGGGCTAAAGAATTTGTGTTATTGTTCTTTACCATAATCGAACATTTAACATTATTTAAATCTCTTACTCCGTAACTATCTGTCATTACGACTGGTACACCCATTGAAAAGGCTTCTATGATTACAACCCCGAACGTTTCGTAATAACTTGGTAGAACTAAAACTTTGCTACTTCCTATCATTTTTAAAACTGATTTTCTTCTTAGGTTTGAAAATATTTTTACAAAGTTTGATAAATTATTATTTTTAATATAAACATCGATGTCATTCCTTAGAGGCCCATCCCCAACTATCAACATATGTATTTTTTTTTTATAAATTTTTTTAAATGCTTTTAGAAGTAAAAAAGGGTTTTTTCTTTTTTCCAAACTTCCTACAAAAATAATATCATTAATTTTTTTAAATTTAAGACCTAGGTCTAAAGAAAGATTTCCAATAACTATAAATTTATTTTCTTTTAAATCATAATATTTTTTAATTCTTTTTTTTAGAAAATTGCTTACACAAATAATTTTTTTTGAATTTTTTAAAGCTAAATAAGTCTTCTCATAAACTAAAGATTTTTTTTTATAAGCTTTTTCATGTTTTCCATCTAAAAAATCAGTCGAATGTTCTGTCAGTATATAAGGGATATTATATTTTTTTTTAATTTTATAAGCAGTTATTATTGAGAATTCTGTAAAATGCACATGTAATAAATCGGGTTTCCCATTTTTTTTTATATATTTTTTAAACACATACAAAAAAAATAAATAATGTATCTGGTAATTTATTAATTTTAAGAAAGGCACTCTTGGAAAATATAAGATAAACTTTTTTTTACTTTCTTTTTGTAATCTTAAACATTTAAATAATAGTGAGGAAAAAATTTTATTTATAGCAAAAAGATATATATAAATCACACCTAATTTATTTTCTTTTGATAAAAATTTTTCTTGCTCATAAGTAAATATTCCACCTAATTTATGATCAGATGTTGGATATTCAGAAGGAACTAACAAGATATGCATTATTTACTAAATATAAAATTCATTTAAATTTAAGTTTTTGATATTAAACTATTAATTAATTTAAACCTTTTAATTTTAGATATTTTTTTTGAAAATAAGGTTAAAAAGTCCAATTCCTGATCAACTTCAGGAATTATTGCGCAATTACTTAAAAAAATATCTAATTTCCTCTTATTATAGTTTTTTTTTATTTTAAACTTATTTAATGAATTTAAAAATTTTTTATAACCATATTTATTATATATAAATTCTATTCCACTAAAAAAATTCATCCAATTCTTAGCAAATAATATTGACAGTTTCCCTCTTAATAATGATTCAAAATTTACAGTTCCGTTACAAGAACATACGAATATTGATTTATCAATTAATTTATAAGTATCAAAATTTGTAGGCACAAATCGTAAATTTTTTAATTTTTTAAGTTTATTATAATATTTAATATTCTTAATTCCATGATCACATCTTCCACCTAAGAACATGCTAGGGTGTTCTTTATAATAAATCAAAAAATCTTTACTGTTCTCTGAAAGCATTTTTACAAGTTTATACTGGTCATAATAATTGTGTACTTCTGGACAGGACGTTCTTTCAGGTTGGTAGCTGGCTGAGAAATATATAAATTTATCTTTATTAATATTAAAACTATTATTACAAAGATCATTATAATAACTCATTGTTTTTTTCTTAGAAAATATTGATTTAAATATAATCTTTTCCCTTTCAAACTCAGAAAATGTCATTTGATTGCTATTCTTAAAAAAAATTTCAAAACTTTTTAAATTTTTAAGAAATAAATATTTATAAGATAAGAGTAGAAATCTTTTAAAGATATAAATTAGTGTAATAGAATTTTTCTTTTTATGATTCAATAAGTAAATTGGTATGTTATTTTTATATTCAAATTTTACTCTTTTTACAAAATTATTAATTTTTTTCTTGTAGTATCTTCTTAGAGTTAAGTTATCAAATTTTAATCTTTTATTTTTTGTATTAAAATTATAATCTATGCTATTTGATAAATGTACGTAACCATCAAGATTAGTTTTGTGAAAGATGACTATATTTTTATTAAGTTTTTTTGAAATCACATAAAGTAAATAGCTCCAACAATGATGAGGAGAAGAATTAAAGAATATTGTTTTAATTTCATTGTTTAAAATTGAAACTAAATTATTTATTAACAATTTATAGAAATTGAATTTAAATTCTTTACTTTTTTTTACATTAAAAGTCTCATATCTTGAAAATAATGAATTAAGAATTTCAAAATTTTCGTTAATTATTTTCTGAGGATTGATGTTAATTTTTTTGTTTTGATTATTTAAATCTTGATTTAATTTACCTACTTCAGCATCAGTAAAATTTATAAACTTTATTTTTTTAATTCTTGGATTACTTTCACCAAACCAAATAATTTCATTTATTTTCTTTTTTTTTATATAATTTACAAAATAATCTGACCAAAAATAACTATTAAAACCAATGCAAATTATATTATTTTTTCTCATAATTCAGAAGCTCTGAAAAAATTTGATAAGCAAACTCAACTTGTTTATGTTTAATCTCTTTTTTATTATTTTTCTGATCTTTATAATTTTCTCCAATAATTTTACTTAATTCATTTTCGTCTAATTCACAAAATAATGATAAGTTTTTAATTAATTTTTTTTTATTAAGGTCACTGAAATTTATATGATTTAGAATTAAAATGTCATTTTCATTATAATTATTTTTTAAATATTTGAGTAAGTACTTATTCACAATTATCCACTGATCCAAGTAATACTTAAAATTATTTCTTATATTTATTGGCACTTCATTTTCATCAACATAAGATTTTCTATTATTTCCAAATTCATAATGTTTCATAAAATCCAACTGATAATCAAAAAATTTATTTTTTTTTGCAATTTTTATAAAGCGGAGATGTGTTTTAGTCATTGAAATTGACTGTTCGATAGGATCTCTTATACAAATTATAAACTTAGCGCTAGGAATAATTTCTTTTATTAACTTTATTCTCTTTATATTGTAATTTCCTTTTGCTAGGTAAGCATTTTTATTTCTAAGATATAAAATTTTTTTTATAAATGATAAATAATGAGTAGCAAAATCATCAGAAATATCTTTAATGTTTATTTCTTGCGTAATATTCTTTTCATAATTTTTAATGTAATTAGACCAAATAATTTCTTCAAAAGCGTCTGGGCTGTCAGGGTCATTATAAATATCATCACCATGATGTCTTTGAGCTTTAATTGTTCCTTTATAAAATAAAAATCCAAAATATTTCCATAATATTGGAATAAATAAAAATGGCATATCTCTATACAATGCGCTTCCATATTTTTCTGTTGAATTAATTATATGTGTAACGATTGTTGTGCCCGATCTAGCTAAGCCACAAACATACAAAGGATTTTTAATATTTATATTTTTTATTTTTGAATTGAATAGTATTTTTTCAATTTCTAAAACCTTTTTTTGCAAATTTTTTGTTTGATTTGCAATTTTATAAGGTAAATAATTAAGATAATTTTTAAAATCCATAATATTTTTATGTATAAACTAATATTTTTAAAACACAAAAATATAAGACCAAATTTATTAAATGATATCGCAAAATTAAAAAAAACTATTTGGAAATACTCTATTACTTCACAAAAAAAGTTTATAGAAAATAATTCTTTACCAAATGATATTCATATTTTGATTTATAAAAAAAAAATACTTATTGCTTATACTTTTCTTAATTTTAGAGTAATGAATCTCAAAAAAAAAGCTGTTAAAATAATTGTTATAGACAATGTTCTTATAAAAAAAAAATATAGAGGTAAATTAGGATTTAAGTTAATGAATATAATTAATAAAACAATTGAAAAAAAAAAGAAAACAGCCTTTTTACTTTGTGAAAAAAAGTTAATTAATTTTTACAAATATTTTAAATGGCAGGTTGTTAGACAAAAAGTAAAGACTTTTCCGAATACAAAAAAAACTCTTTTGAGTTATAATTTAAATTCAAAATTAAAAATTCAAAATATAATATTTACAATTAATTAATATCTTCAATTTTAAGTGGTTTTCCAGATTTTAAATTTTTAATTGCACGGCAATTTGTAACGAGATCTAAATATCTAATACTTAAACCATTATTAGGCCTCAAGGTATCTATATTACCACCATGATTTTCCTTGAATTTAAATTTTTCTCCTTTTTTTATATTTCTTGTTATCCAAATAGATGGTCTTAATAATCTTGTTGCTTCTTCAGATTTAATATTTTTTAGTTTTGGTTTGCCTAAAAATATATTTATTTTTTTTCCTGATAAGTTTATTTTTTCATCTCCTTTTAAAAATTCTGAAATTTTTTTTATTTCATGCGGCTCTTTAGAAAATGCCCAGTCATAACCTCCAATATTCTTTTTCATTAACTCTTTATCTTTTTTTCTAGATAAAGTTGTATGAACCTCAATATATTTGGCCCCGTATTTCTTACATAAATCATAAGGCACTAAAGGATTTGATTTTCCATCAAATAACATAGAATGATCTGAAAGCCCTACGTTGCATTTAAAAATTTTTTTAAAGAAATCTATTGTTGAAAGATTTAAATCTTTAATCTTTGTTGGATAGCTACTTATACAATGTAATAACGTAAATTTTTCGGTATATTTTCTTATAGTTTGTATCGCTAAATCTATTTCATTTAAATTAGCCATGCCAGTTGAAAGAATAATTTCTTTTTTTTGTTTTGCGGCTGCTTTAATCAAATTTAAATCTACTATTTCAAAACTTGATATTTTAATAATAGGAAATTTTTTTTTTTTAACTTCTAATAAACCTGTTTCATCAAAAATAGATGTAAATATAGGATAATTTTTTTTTATACAAAAATTCACTATTTGATCAAACATTTTTTTTTTCATGTGTGTTTTTTTATACAATTTATATAAATCTAAATTTTTCCATATTGTTCCTTTAATTTTATGATTAAAATTTCCTGTGATTGTTTGAGGTGAGTACAATTGTAATTTTATAAAATCAGTACCTGCCTCTATATTTTTGTCTATCAATTCTTTAGTTAAATCTAGAGAATTATTATGATTACAAGAAATTTCCGAGATAAGTTTTGGTCTATTTTTCATAAAAAAAACCTTTTAATTGCTCTCCATAAATTGATAATGAGTAAATTATAGAATAATTTATAATCCTTTCATCAAAAAAATTATTAATCTTCTTATTGTCATAGTATTCTAATCGAATACTATTTTTATCAAACAAAGATTCATTGAGATAATTAACCCCCTGAGGCCCAGAAACATATTCATCTGCTCCAATTTTTTTACATATCTCTATAATTTTAAATTCTTTTTTAAGTTTAATATCTAGTTCACTGCTTTTCACTATCTTAGTCTTAATATCTAAAAAATTTAATAATACCGATAACTGGTTCGATAAAAAATCAAATAAGTTTTCACTTTTATAAGAATAGATATTGTGTATTAAATTTTCTATTACATGGAAATTATTTTGTTTTCCTAATATTTGATTGATAGAATTTAAGTGTTTTTTTCTCCAATTAGATTGATGGTCAATTAATGAATTCATTATTAAATTTTCCCTCGATTTTAAGGATCTTTTTTTTACAGGAATAGTTAAATATAAATCTTTTTTTGTATCAACATTTTGTATTTTGTTTCTATTTATATTGCTATTTTTCTCGTATTGAACATCATCAAGTAAAACAAACGTATCAACTTCAGAAATTCTCTTGAAATAATTAAACCACGGAAGAAATGCTGGTTGATTAATTGAAATTTTCATGATTAATTTTCGAAATTTCATTAACAACACTTTTAATATCTTTTGTTTTTAAACTTAAGTGAAATGGTAACGATAGAAAATTTTCAAAATAAAATTTGGAAACAGGAAATTTTTTTAAATTTTTGACCCACGGTGAAATTGGATACTCTGCTTTAATTCCTTTTTTCAAAAATTTTTTTTTAATTTCAGAGATATTTTTGCACGACAATATAAATCTGTAGAAAATATCCCTATTTTGATTTACAGTTATTAGACTTTTATATACTTTTTTATCTACTTTTTTTTTCAAAAAATTTAAATAATTATTAAACATCTTTTTTCTAAATCTAATATTAAAATTTATATTTGATAAACTATCTGAAGCAACAGCAGCCTCAACTTCGCTCATTAAGTCATTTTGTCTTGATGGTGATAATTCTTTGTCAGCATAATACCTATTAAATTTTAAAAATTCGTATTGTTTTTTATTATTAGTAAGAATTATTCCACCTTCAAAACTAGATATAAGCTTTGTTGCATGTAATGAAATAATCTTTAATGATTTGGATTTTTTGTGACAACTAGTTTTAGTAAATCCGTGAGTGAAGTCTTCAATAACATTAATATTCTTAAATCTAAATTTATTAGGCGTCATATTATTTCCGAATGTATTTACAAAAATAATTGCATCTAATTTATCAAGATATTTTTTTTTTAGATCTGGTAAAAACTTTCCTTTTAAAAGGTCATATGGTTTTAAAGTCATATTAAGATTTACTACTGCGTTAGGAATAGCTACACAGCTGTATGCTGGTAAACCTACTATCATTTTTTTGTTTGATTTTCTTATAGAGGATAAAGCTAACCTTAGTGCTGAAAAGCCAGAAGAAACAGCAACAGCATATTTGTGGTTAAAAAAACTGCATGCTTTTTTTTCAAGATTATAAACTTCTTTTCCAGATACAACTGATCCTATTTTTATTATTTTTTTTATTTTATTAAAATTAATTTTTTTTAATAAAACTTTATTATGATTTATCATGACAGCAATTTTTTAATTATATTAGAAACTGAGTTTTCAAAAGAAAATATTTTACAATTTTCCCTAATTTCAATAAATTTTTTTGTATTTTGCATCTCATTAAAAACTTTTTTAAAAAAATTAAACTTTAATTTTTTGTAATTTCCCAAATATATTCCAAAAGAATTTTTTTGGATATAAGTACAATTGCCAATTTGATTTTTATCAGTTGATACAATTATTGAAGGTATTTTGTATATAATCCTTTCTAAAGACATTATTCCACCCGCACCGATAGACAAGTAGCTTTTTGCATAAATTTGATCCATGTTTTTGAGATTGTTCTTAACTTTATAATATTTGCCTTCATTGGCTAATCTAATAATTGTATTGTAATTTTTTGATTTATTTGAGACAAGAATTAATACTTTTTTGTTATATCCTACTTTTTTTATCCATCTAATAAATTTAGGAATTAAATTTTTCTCATCAACATAGCCAAAACATAATAATAAATAATTCCTTGTCTTATCAATTTTAATCTTTTGTATATTTAATATTTGATAACTTGGACCTAAAAGAAGTTTTGTTTTATTCTCTAAAAACTTATAATTTTTTTTATCTGCAGAAGGAGATCCATTGATTATCAGGTAAGGACGATAGAATTTTTTTCTATTATTGTCATCAAAATAAATATATTTAGATTTTAAATTAAGCTTTTTTATATCATTATAATTAAAATTATAATGATCAATAACAATATATTTAAATATTATATTTTTATCTAAATTTTCAATTTTAATATACTTTATTGATTTGAAATTAATATTACCCTTAATATCTAAAAAAAAAAAATCAAAGTTTTTTTTTTTTAAGTTTTTTGCTAATTTTAAACATCTTATTAGATGTCCTCTACCAGATTTTTTAGTATAAGAACAAATGAAAAGAACATTTTTTTTTGACATAATATTTTTAAAAATATGAAAAAATACGATTGGATTAATATATATAATAAAAGGGTCTTACTTGGCAATAATTATCCTTGGAGTGATGTTATAACAAATATCTCTAAGTTCAAACTTAATAAAAAACTTAAGTTCGTAGAAATTGGTTGTGGAACTGGTTCAAACGGTTTGTTTATCTCTAAAAAACATAATTATACTGGTTTTGATATTTCAAACAAAATAATCAATAAAGGAAAAAAACAATTTTCTAAAATTAAAAACTTCACATTATTGAGATCTAATCTTAAGGATTTTAAATTTGATAAAAATTTTAATTTTCTTTTAGATAGATTCTGTTTAACTCATAATAGTTTTAAATCATCAAAAGAATTTATTAATAAATATGAAAATCACTCGAAAGGAAAAAAATATTTTTTAGGTTTTTTTTTTAAAAAAACAAAAAGAAAAAAATTTATAAAATTAAATTCAAAAATTAAGATATTTACAGATTTCTACAATAAAAAAAAAATACAGTCTTTGTTTTCAAAAAAATTAAAGATTATTGTTTATAAGGATGTTAAAATTTTTAGTATGGGAAAAGAAGAAAATTCCTACATCATATTTGGATGCAAAATAGATTAGTTTTTATTTTCACTTTCATCCATTTTTTTTTTCTTTTTACTTTTCAATTTTTCTGAAAGTTTTTTAAATGGGTAAAAAAATAGTCCTAAAAAAGCTACTAAAGAAATAAATATAAATATCAGAGCATTACCAATTATTGGAATAAGGGGACCTAAACCTATGTATGCCAAAGTTTCATTTGTACTTGCAAAAAATATTACAAATACAAAAATTATACAGCTGTGTATTTTAAACTTATTCATTATTTATAAAGTTTAAATAATCCTTTTTATATAAATCTGCAACATGCAATTCTAAAGTCTTATTACCTTTATCATTAGTTTCTCCGTAAATAGAGTCATTACTAACTTTAGTTGTGTATAAAAATCTAGGTTTACAATCATTACTGATATATTTTTGATTATCGGGACAATTCATTTCAAATAATTCTCCCTGCGTTGAAGAATTAATAATAATTTTTTCATCAATGATTTGAATTCGACCACCTGACAAACTATATAATTTATGATTATCGTTTCCATCGTAAATTCCTACAATTTTTTTTGAATTTACATCTATTTCAACGATTCTAGAACTACCATAATATGGGTTTCCACCTTCATTATCAAAAATTAAAACCGTGCCTCTATTTGTAATTCTTGGTGCATGATGGCGATGAAATAAATTATTTACTTCCCATTTAATTTCGCTGAATTCATTATCTACAATCATTATTGTATTAATTTGCTTCATTGAAATTAACAAATCATTTTCTTCAATGTCTGCAGAAATAAATTGATCTGCGTCTTCTTTAGTAATTACTCTCACATCATTCAAATGTAATGGGTCATGGCAGTGGAAAAGATGTTTTTTTAATTCAGAATTTAGAATTAGTGGTAGTAACTCAAATTCTCTTAACTCTGAACCATCCTTTTTAATTCGCACTATTGTCTCATTTAAAGAATTTTCATATCTACAATTTGATAGTGCAGAATTGGAATATAAATCATCATTTTTTGGTAAATCTTGAAACTGTCTACCTGGGAAAAAAATATAATCATTATTTTCGTCACCCCAATGATGATTATATACCTTTTTTTGAAATATTATTTCAGAATCTTTATTTATAAAATAAATGTTTTCGTCATCTCCAAATAATAAATTACCTTGGCTGTCTAAAAAAAAGGGTAACAAGAAGGTATTTTTAGGAAATTTTTTAAAATTCCATAAAAATTTAGTTTCCCCTTTTTGATTAACAATTTTTATATCATCGCCAAAAGCTTTAGATAAAATATAATATTCTTCTAAATAATTTGGTTTTGTGAAATTATTATCAAAAATATTACTAAATTGTAAAATTTTATTTTGCTTAAGTCTTCCAAATCCTTCTGAATCTTTTTGGTCAGAAAATTTGAAAAAAATTTTTTTAATTCTATCTACAGTTTGATCTTTAAAATAATATCTTACTTTTGAAATTGACCCTTCAACATATGCAGATGGAAATATAGAATATTTCTTTGATATAAAACCAAATAAAAATGTAAAAAAAAGTATTGAAAAAATAAATAATATTTTGCTAAATTTATCCATAAACCGTATGTTTTAAGCTCCACTTTTTTTTTGTTTTTTTCCAAAGTAATTTATTTCTAAATTTTTCAATTATATTGAAGAATTCTTTTTCAGACATCGCTACATAGTCTAAAAAGTCTTTAAAATATTTTTCTGGAAACTCATTATCATATTTTTTTACCAAATATACTGCTTCATCTCTTGTTATTTTTCCATTTCTTACCTCTTGTGAAGCGTCATATGATGCTCTTCCTAAACCAAACTTTATCAAAGTAGTATAATAATGAAAATAATCTATCTTGTCATCAATTGAACTATATTTTGAATAAGTACCTTGTGTTCTTTCTGTATTGGCACTAAATCCAGTATTTTGAGAAGCATAATAATATACTTCTTGGGGATCCCACTTTAAATAGTATCCCAAATAATAAAATTTTATTTTCTTTTTTTGTATAACTTTTAATCCTTCAGGAATATATGGATTAAAATCACTTAAGTTATATTTATATTTGCTAATTATATGATTTATTTTTTTTCCACCTAAAATTATTTTTTCGCTCTTTTTTGAAAAAAAATCAGTATTCATTTCAGGATTAAAATTTTCTTTAATATTGTTTCCATATTCTGCTTGATTTTCTCCATAAAACACTAACTTAATATTAAATTTAGAAGCTACTTTAGGTCCAACTAATTTTTGACCGATAATAAATGGTTGGAAAGGATGAAGTAAATTTACAAAAGCTAGTTTAGTTAATAATCTATGAAGTTTACCATTTGGTGTAAAAAGAAGGTTGTCTAATCCACCAACATGCATCCAATTTTCAAAATTTTTCCATCCTATTTCAGTATATAGATGTGGTGCCCAAGTTACGGTTAGTGGATTCATGCCATATTTATATTTTAAAACATGTGCGGTAAACGCGCTATCTTTACCACCGCTGCCTGGAACAACTACGTCATAACTTCCATCTTTACTTCGATATTTATCTAACAGCTTAAGTAATTCTTTCTCTCTTTTTTTCCAATCAATATTTGTTTTTATTTCCGCATATTGGCATGCAGAACAAATGCCTTCGTCATTAAATTTTATAAAATTTCTTTTTAAGGCAGAATTATTTTGAAATTCAACTGTGGATGATGGCCTATAATTAGAAATTACACAATTCTTACAAAACTGGACCTCATTTTTTTTCATTATAAATTACAAAAATAATTTAATATTTTTAAACCATCTTCTTTACTCTTTTCTGGATGGAATTGAAACCCAAAAAAATTATCTTTCTTAAATGAGCTTACAAAACGATTTTTTTTATATTGTGTTTTTGAAGTTATAAATTTTTCATCATCTATCTTGCACACATAACTATGGCAAAAATACAAATTTGTTTTTTTTAAAGATTTATAATCTTTTTTAAAAGATACCTTTTTCCAACCGACATGAGGTAATTTAACATTACCTTTAATTTTAACACAATTTCCTTTTACAAAATTTAATCCTTTATTTTTTTTATTTTCATATCCATTGCTCATCATCAACTGCATTCCTAGACAAATTCCTAAAATTGGTTTTTTCTGAACAATTCCAAAATTTTGTAAAACTTTGATTAAACCGAATTTTTTTAAATTTTTCATACCTGTATTAAATGATCCAACACCTGGAATTATTAATTTTTTTGAATTAATAATCTTTTTATGGTTTTTTGTAACAATATGTTCGATTTCTAAAAACTTTAAGGCATTTGATAAACTTCGTAAATTTCCTGTGCCATAATCTAATATGGAAATCATATATTCTTTTTAACTGTTGATATGTTTAAATGATTATAATGCAATGCAGAAGACAATGCTATAGCATCTGTTTCAGTAAAATATTTTTTTATTTTATTGACGTGATTTAAGTTTTTGATACCTCCAGAATAAACAAAAGGAACTTTAATTTTTTTTGAGATAAATCCTATCAGACTATCATCTGCACCCTCAAGAGTTCCATCTTTATCTACAGAATTTATTATTATTTCACCAATCCCATTATCTTGGAGTACATTTATCCAATCTTCGACCAAATATCCTGAATTTTCTCTTCCATTTTCGTAATACGCATACCAAGAATTATTATAAAACTTTGCTTCAATCGTTGATGCAATTGTGCTCGATCCAAAATTTAAGCTAGCTTTTTTTATAAATTTTTTATCTTTTATAAACTGACTGTTTATTGAAACTTTATCTGCTCCAGATTTCAATGCTTTTTCAATATCTTTCTCGTTTCTTATGCCACCTCCAATTGTAACAGGGACAAATATATTTTTTGAAAACTTTTCAATAAGCTCGAACAGACTGTTTCTGTCATAGTAACTAGCCACAGCATCCACCAATAAAATTTCATCACAACCCTGTTTATAATATTTACTTAGAATTTCTTTCGGATCACCAATTTTTCTCAATCCTTCCAACTGAATACCCTTAATAACAGAGTCGTTTTTAATATCTATTTTAGCAAAAATTCTCATCATTTAATGCTCTAATAAAATATTTTTCGTATTTATTTATCTCAGATTGGTATATGGAGAGATTTTTTTTCTTAAAATTTTCTGAAAATAACTTTTTATCTTTATAATTATATACAAAATCCCCACTTCTTACCTCGAGCTCAGATCTTAAATAATTATCATCCAGGTAATATAAAAAATTTTTTATATCAACTAGGTTTGGTTTAGATTCAAAAATTTTTTCTAATTTAAATATTTCTTTTTTATTTTTTATATTTATTATACTCTTGCAAGCTGAATACCAGGCATTACCAAAATTAATGACGGTTTTGCCTCTTATTGCGGCCTCGATTCCAGAAGTACCAGTTGTAGTAATTACTGCAATTGATTTATCAATATAATTAAAAATATCATCATTATATGGCACTAAGAATGTGTTTTTATTTGAACAAATATTTTCATAATATTTTGAATTTCTATAAATATAACAATTATGAAAATGCATAAAAGTAGCAGGGTGTTCTCTGTAAAAAATTTTTATATCTGAGGGCAAATTATCTCTAATTATTTTTAAAAGCTCAATATTGTCTTGGAAATCTCCAGCCTCTGGAAAAGTAGTTTTTTCTGGCTGCATTTGTGAGCAAAATAAAACATATTTTTCTTTTGAAATGTCTTTAATTATAGTTTTTTTAGAATTGTAGATATTTATCAGTTTTTTATTTTTAAAAAAACTTTTCAATCTAAAAATATCTCGTTCAAATTCAGTTACGTACGAATTTTTAGAAAAAAAAAAATTATCTTTTTTAAATAAAAATTCATTTTTTAATTTTAAAGAAAAATATTTTTTAAAATTAAAGAGAATATAAAAAAATTTTTTAAAAGCTTTTTTAAGAAAATTATTTTTTAATAATTCAAATGTTTTTTTTTCAATTATATCTAATGCCTCATTATGAGAAGCTCCTCTAACTTTAAATATGAATTTATCAATTAAATCACTAGGTTTATTTTGTTTTAAATAATAATCTTTTCCAATTGATGATCGTGAGTAAACATCTTCAATAAACACAACACTATTTAACTTATTAGCAAATTCTTTTATTAAAATTTTTTTTTTTTGACTTTTAGCAATTAAATATAAGCAATAATCGTATAATAAATGTGGTATTTCCTCAAATATAATTAAATCAATTTTGTTTCTAGCAAAAAAACTTGCCCAATAATTTTTATGAATTTCTATAAATCTTATTAAGTCTGTCTCAGTTACATTTTCATAATAATTAAATCTCGATGCCATGTTTAACAAATTCCTCTCTTCATCAAAGAAAATTTTGTCAATATCCTGATTTTTAATTATTCTATTTTGTTCTTCTGGATAATTTCCTCTTATACAATCGTAATAATTGTATTTTTTTACACTTCTAAATTCTTTATCCAAATCATCAAAAAGTTCTGGTCTCTGTATCCAATGGGTTATGTTGATAATATTTTTTTTTTCTAACGCTTTAAATATATCTAAATGGAATGGATATTGATACCCATTTACAAGACATCTAAACATAATTATTTTTTTTTAGCAATAAATGCAGTTTCTCTTTATTTAAAAGAAATTTACTATCACCAGATGAATAACCTTTTATTAATTTGGTCATTTTGCTTTTTATAAATTTTATTTTTTTTCCTGAATATTGTATTTGAGGAACAATTATATAATATTTATTATGCTCTAGAACATTGTGATATTCATCATGCGAAAACAAATATTCATGTAATTTTTCTCCAGGTCTTATTCCAGTCTGAATTATTTTTCTTTGACCACCTAATATTTTAATTAGATCAATAACCTTATATGAATTTAATTTAGGGATAAATATTTCACCTCCTTTCATAATAGATAAGGATTTTGCAACAAATCTTACTCCTTCATTCAAAGTTATCCAAAATCTAGTCATATCAGGGTGTGTTAATTCAATAGGTGCTTTCGAATTATTTAGAATGTTTTTAATTACAGGTATTATAGATCCTTTTGATCCAGATACATTTCCATATCTAACAACAGAGAATTGAGTATTTTTTTTTCCTGCAAGATTATTAGCTGATACAAAAAGTTTATCAGATGCAAGCTTTGTGGCACCATATAGATTAATTGGATTACAAGCTTTATCAGTTGAAAGGGCAATAACTTTTTCTACATTATTATAAATACATGCTTCAATAATATTTTGAGCTCCGTTAATATTTGTTTTAATACACTCTATTGGATTATATTCAGATAATGGAACTTGCTTCATAGCGGCAGAATGTACAACAATTTGAATGTTATTCATTGCCATTAAAAGTCTTTCTTTATCCCTTACGTCACCAATGAAATATCGAATATTAGTATTTTTATATTTTTTTTGAAGTTCGTAATGTTTTGCTTCGTCTCTTGAAAAAATTACTATTCTTTTTGCATTATAATTTTTTAACAAATAATGCAAAAATTCTTTTCCAAAACTTCCTGTTCCACCAGTTATCAGAATATTTTTGCCATTAAACATGTTTTTTTGTATAAATAATATTTAATAATTTAATACTAAATGATTCCATATAATAGACATAATCTCTTTCCACAAGACAAAACTTTAATTAAAAATCTTCTAAATGGAAATTTTCTTACTCAAGGACCTTTGGTAGATAAGTTTGAGAATATAATTAAAAATTATGTTAATTCAAAATACGCTGTAGCAACAACAAATGCATCAACAGCACTTCACTGTGCATGTGCATCTCTCAATATCAAAAAAAGTGATATAGTTTGGTTTAGCAATATAACATTTATAAGTTCTGCAAGTTGTGCATTTCATTTTACAAAAAAAGTAAATTTTTTAGATATAGATTTAAATACTTTTAATATTGATGTTGATAATTTAGAAAAAAAATTAATTGAAGCAAATAAAAAAAAGGCTGTTCCTAAATTAATTATAGTTACGCATTTAGGAGGTAATCCATGCGATATGAAAAAAATATATATTTTAAAAAAAAAGTATAAATTCAAATTAATAGAGGATGGTTCTCATGCCCTAGGATCAAAAATTGGAAATAGTTATATAGGTTCATGTAAGTATTCTGATTTTACTATTTTTAGCTTTCACCCTTTAAAAAATATAACATCATTTGAAGGTGGTATTATTACAACTAATAATTTAAATTATAAAAATCAAATTCTCAAATTAAGAGAACACGGAATTGTAAGATATAAAGATAAAAAAAAGGGACTTAATTGGAAATATAATATTAGTTCTATTGGGTATAATTTTAGAATGTCAGAAATTCATGCCGTATTAGGATTAAGCCAATTTAAAAATTTAAATAATATCGTTAAAAAAAGAAATGAAGTTGCAGAAGTTTATGTAAAATATCTTAAAAAAAACAAAAATTTAATACTTCAAAAAAAATTAGGTTTTAGTGCCTATCATCTGTTTATTATTTTATTTAAAAAAAAGATAAGTTTAAAAAAAAAATCCCAAATATTTAAGTTTTTTATTAATAGAAATATAATGTTACAATCACATTATATTCCATTAGACAAGCATAGATTAACAAAAAAAATAATTGGTAAACAGAAAATATTTAACTGCAAGAAGTCAGAGTTTTACTTTTCTAATGCAATATCTATACCTCTTTACTTTTCTATTAAAAAATCAGAAATTTTAAAAGTTGTAAAAAGCCTAAATCTAGTTCTTTCTCAACTTTAGAGCTAGTTTAAAATCTTCTTCTGTATCAATATCTATCGAGTTTTCGAAAGGAACATTTATATAAATTGTTTTTTTATTTAAAAAAGATTTTTCTTTTAAAAATTCATTAACTTTAGCATAACGTATAGATCCGGTTAAAGTATAAAATTTTTCAATTTTATTAGATTTTTTTTCTAATTTCTTTGGAAACAAAAAAACTTTTTTATCATTTTTTTTAAATAAAGAAAAAGTTGGATTTAAAAAATGGGGATATTCAACAATTGTTGATGCAAAATTTACAATTTTTTTATTACTTTCTTTTTTTAAAAAATTATTAAAATTTTTTAAATCCTTAAAAGTTCTATTAGGACAAGTGGGCATAAGCAAAAATACCTCTTTAAATTTTAAATTTTTTTTTATTTTAAGTTCTCTTAAAACATCAAAAACTACCTGGTCAGTTGTTGAGGAGTCATTAACATAATTCGTTCTTAAAAAAGAACATTTTGCTCCGTGAAGTTTAGAAATTTTTTGAATTTTTTTAGAATTGGTACTTACAAAAATATAATCAAAAATTTTAGATCGTTTTGCAGCATTAATTGTCCAAAAAATCATAGGTTTTTTATTATATAATTTAATATTTTTATTTTTTAATCTTTTAGATCCAGATCGAGCTGGTATGATAGCTAATCGCATATTAAATAAAAGTAATGAATATTGGCATAATTGGTTATTCTAAATATAATGGACATCCCTATTCTTTTTCAGCTTTGATAAATGGAATATGCAAAACTAATTATCATTACTGTCAATACAAGTATATAAAAAAATATCTTAAGAACTATTCAAAACAAAAAGTTTTTTCTAATATTTATGTAACAAATATATGGTGTTCTAATATTCGAGAAGCAAAAAAAATAGCCAAATTTAGTCAAATTGAATACGTAAGTAAAAATTACAATGAATTTATTAACAAAGTAGATGCTGTAATAATTTGTCTAGATGATATTAAAAAAAAAACAAAAATCTCTAATTTCTTTATTAATCATAATATTCCTGTTTTCGTTGACAAGCCAGCGGCCCATACAGAATCTCAACTTAAAAAATATGGTTCAAAAATATACTCATCTTCCGGATTATATTTTTCAAAAGATAGAGTAAAAATTGAAAATTTGTGTAAAAAAAAAAATAATTTCCATATAAAATGTAAGATTGGTAGAGGATGGCCCAATTACTCTGTTCATTTAATTGAGCCTTTAATCAATATAATACTTAAAAATGATTTAAAGATATGTAAAAAAACAGCAATAGCAAATAAATACTTAAAACTTACAAACAATAAAAAAGTTATTGAATTTTATGTAAATAAATACAAATGTCCTCTAATTTTTAATTTGTCTATTAACAATAAAAATTATATTTTTAAGTTTAATGATACGTTAAAATCTTTTACTAGACTTTTACTAGACTTTGTTAACAAGATAAAAAATAAAAATTTGAATACAAATAGATTAAAGAAAGTTATTCATTTAATTGAAAGAGGAGCAAAATGAAAGAGGCTATAATTATATTTGGATGTAAAAGTAGAATAGGTCAAAATTTTATTAATAAAATGCATAATGATTTTAAAATTTTTGCAGTAACTTCCTCAAAAAAAAAAAATATATTTAATACCAGTTTACTTAAAAAGATAAATCTCATAAAAATAGATAATTACAAAATATCCTCTATAAATAAAATTTTCAGAATTTTAAAAAAAAACAATATTAAAAAAGTTTCTGTAATCTTCCTTTTTAGAAATAATAAAAATAATTTGGTTAACAGTCCATCTAGTTGGCTAAATGAATTTGAAGATAATGTAGTACAGCCTTATTTCATTTTAAATGAATTTTTTAAAAACAAAGTTAAGTTAATAAGAGTTGTATTTACTTCAAGTATATATTCAAAATATTTGCCTCCATCAAAACTACATAGAAATTTAAAAAAATTTCCTATTAAATATGCAATTTCAAAATCAGCTTTAAATAATCTTTCTAAATATCTTAGCATTGTTTATAAAAATAAAACTTTATTTTTTAATTTAATTTTAGGTGGAGTTGTAAGTCCAATAAATAAAAAATTTCAAAGAAAATACTCAGAGTTTAGTCTAATCAATAATATGGTATCAAATAATGACCTAAATTTTTTTATAAAAAATTTATTTGAAGGAAGAATAGATAATCTTTCTGGAAACGATATAGAATTTAATTCAGGTTTTAATTTAATTAGATAAATTTTTAATAAATTTTAATAATCTTAATGAATCTTTTAAATTAATTATTGGTTCTTTTTTTCCTGCAATAATTTTCTCAAAATATATTATTTGATTTAAATAAGGACTATTAGCACTTTGCTTATTAAGTCTAATTTTATTACTTATATTAGTTAATAACTTTTTAAATATAGGTTTACTGGTTTCAGTATATTTTAAAAACTTGTGTTTTTTAAAAAAAATCTTGATTGATCTTTTTCTTATTTTTGAGTCATAATCATAAACGCAATTAACTTCAATTTTTTTTTCAAAAAAAACTCTTAGTTCCATATACTTGGTATAATTAAAATTTTTATCTTTAATTATGTTTAAAAATTTAATTTGGGGTTTTCTGAAAATTTTAAAGAAAATTTGAAATTCATGAGACAAACAGTCAAGCATTACCCCTCCACCTAGTTTATCATGATAATAGTATTTATCTTTAGAGTATTTTCCTACCATTTTATTCAGGTTATATTTGAATTCTAATTTAATATTTTGAAGATTTTTTATATTCTTTAAAACAACTTTATATATTTTATTAAAATTTTGATCAAAAAATATATTTGAGCTTACAGCTACAGTTTTGTTTTTATAATTTTTGATTATTTCTTCTAATTTAGGTACATGTTTTGTCAAAATTAATGGCTTTTCAATCAATAAAGGAATTTTATATTTTTTAAAAAAATTTAAATAATAGATATGAGTTTCTGGAGGAGAGCAAATTATACAAAACTTAATAATATTAAGGCTTAAAAATTTTTTTAAATTTGTTTGATTTGAGGGCTTTATAAATTTTATTTTTTTATCAAAAAAATATATATCATATTTTTTCTTTAATATTTCGTGATACCTTTTTCCGATTGATCCATAACCAATTATCAATACTCTTTCTCGTATCTTCATGATTATTTGATATCTTGTAATTTAATAAAGCTTCCTTTTTTAATCTGTTTTCTTGAAAATATTTTTTTTTGTGACGTTAAATAATAAAACTTTTTTAATGAAACACCACTTTCTGGAGCTTTAAACTTTACATTTTGATAATTTATTTCGTCATTAATAGCTATATCTCTTGATGCAACAACACTTTTTCTAACTTTTTTTCTTTTTATAAAAAAAGCTTTACTAAATTTTGTCTCGAAACTTCTAAACGTTTTTTCTAAATTTCTGACATTTTTTACAAATTCTATCATTTGAGGTGGTTCTAAAGACATAATATGCTCAACACTTTTTGTAAACTTATTAAGTGTGATGGTTTTCTCTATTAAATTAGCACCTTTGCATACTGCTGCATAAGATATCATATCACTAGGAGAATGATCTGAAAAAGCTATAGGAATTTTAAATTTTTTTTTATATTTTTGAATAAGTTCTAAATTAACGTCTTTATAGGATGTGGGATAATTAGGAGGATTCAAGTGAAGTATAATTTTTTTATTTTTATTATTCTTAATAAATTCAATTGTTTCTTTTATCTCTTTCGGAGTCGTTCCTCCTGAGTCTATCTGGATAACTTTATTTGTTTTTGATGCATATTCAATTAATGGAAAATTAATACTATCAGCTGATGAAATTTTTATGGTATTAACACCTAAAGAAACTAAAAAATCGATATCATCAAAATCTTCAGCTGTAGCAAAAAAATCAATTTTTTTTTTATCTGCGAACTTTTTAAGATTAATCCATTCATTTTCATTGAGAGATCTTCTTTTTAAAATATCATAAAGATTTTCCTCATTGTTTTTTACTGAACCATTTTTATCTAAATATTTATATGAAAATTTTATCTTTCGATTATTTATTATTTTTTCTGGATTTGTGATAAGTTGAAATTTTACAGAGTCAGCTTTTGCTTTACTTGAATAATCAATTAATTTTTTTGCACTATTAAAACCATCGTGTGTAGCTCCAGCTTCAAATACTATATATGTTTTTGAATTATCACCTATTATGTTTCTGCCTAACCTAAATTTAAAACTCATTTTTTAATACAATAATAATAATCTCTATCGAAAGATAATTTTTGTAAAGAGGCATTATGATTTTTGGTCAAAAATTCATTTATTGCTCTTTTGGCGCCCGGAAAACCCTCATAATCATCAAACCAAATGATGCCTTTTTTTGAAACTTTTTTCCAAATATTCTCTAAAATAAATTTTGATATTCCATATAAATCGACATCCAAATTTACGAATGAAAATTTAATTTTCTTATTTTTTTTTAAAAACAACTTTAAAGATTGTAAGATGTCCCCTTGAATCAATTTTACATTTTTATCTAATCTTCTTTTTTTTAATATCAACTGTAGATTTTTTTTTGAAATTGAGTCATTGCCAGCTTCTTTAAAAAATAATTTTAATTCATTAAGTTCATCTTTATCAATATTTTTAGGAATTCTAAATTTGCCAAAACTATCAAACGCATAGAATAATCTTTTATCTTTTAGCATATCTCTGAAAATCAAGAATCTAAACAAAGAACTTCCTTTAAAAACCCCAAATTCAGCATATGTCCCTTTGGCACTTTTTGATTTTTCAAAAACAATAAATTGTGCAATTAATTTAGATAATCTATTGGTAGAACACGTTAAATAAAACAAATTTTCATAATAAAAAGAATTTTTAAAAATATTATGTTTCATATATAAAAAGTTATCTATATTTATGAAAATTGGAAATTTAAAGATAAATCATAACTCTGAACCTTTAATTATTCCAGAAATGGGCATTAACCATGCTGGAAAGTTAGAAATAGCATTTAAAATAGTAAAAAGTGCATTTAAAGCTGGGGCAAAGATAATTAAAAATCAGACACATATTGCTGAAGACGAATATAGTTATGAAGCAAAAAAAATAATACCTGATAACGCAAAACAAAATATTTTTGATCTAATAAAAAGGTGTGAACTAACGATGGAGGAGGAATTTAAATTAAAAAAATATACTGAAAGTTTAGGTTTAGAATATTTAAGCACTCCTTTTTCCAGAAAAGCAGTTGATAGACTAAATAAACTAAAAGTTAAAGCTTTCAAAATAGGTTCAGGTGAATGTAATAATTACCCATTAATAGAATATATTTGTAAATTTCGTAAACCTGTAATTTTAAGTACTGGAATGAATAATTTGAATCAAATAAAAGTTTCTACAAATATATTAAAGAAAAATAAAATAGAGTTCGCAATAAACCATTGTACAAATATCTATCCAAGTGATTATCACCATGCAAGATTAAAGTTTATTGATGTTCTTAAAAAAAGTTATCCTAAAACATTGATAGGTTTATCAGACCACTCAAGAAACAATTTAATGGCTATTATAGCTATGTCTAAAGGTGTTAAGCTCATTGAGAGACATTATGTTGACTCAAAAAAGAGAAAAGGGCCAGATATTTCCTCATCAATGTCTTTTGAAGATTTAAAAGAATTAATCAAAGTAAGTAAAAATATCTATACTGCGCTCCAAAATAAAAATAAAATTCTTAATGATGAAATTAATGTATCAAAATTTGCTTTTGCATCTGTGGTGAGTACCAAAGATATAAAAAAGGGGGAAAAATTTTCTTCAAAAAACTTATGGGTAAAAAGGCCTGGTACAGGTGATTTTTCAGCAAAAGATTATAAAAAATTGATAAATAAAACCTCAAGAAAATATATTAAAATCAATACTCAAATTAAATTTTCAGATTTAAAATGAATAAAAAAATAGTTTTTATCAGTGGTACTAGAGCTGACTACGGAAAAATTAAATCAATTATTAAAATTTTAATTAAAAATAAATTTAAAATCAAAATCTTTGTAACAGGTATGCATTTAGTAAAAAAGTTTGGAGAAACACATCATGAAATAGCAGAAAATTTTTCAAAAAAAAGGATATATAAATTTAAAAACTATAAACCAAATGATTCTTTAGATCTTATTCTCTCAAATACTGTTAGAGGTTTTTCAAAATTTATAAAAAGGGAAAAACCTGATTTGGTAATTGTACACGGTGATAGAGTAGAAACTCTTGCAGCAGCTATATCAGCCTCATTTAACAATATACTAGTTGGGCACATTGAGGGAGGTGAAATTTCGGGAAGCATTGATGAACATATAAGACACTCTGTGTCTAAATTATCTCACATTCACTTTGTCTCAACTGAAAGGGCATCAGTTAGATTGAAAAAGATGGGAGAAATACCAAAAAATGTATTCGTGGTTGGGAGTCCTGATTTAGATATAATGTCTTCAAAATCACTGCCAGATATAAAAGAAGTAAAAAAAAGATACGAAATTAACTTTAAAAATTATGGAATTGTTATTTATCATCCGGTAACAACAAGCTTAAATAATTTGCATAAAAACTCAAAAAAAGTAATAGATAGCCTCAAATTTACAAATAAAAATTATATTATTGTTTATCCAAATAATGATCCGGGGAATGATATAATCCTCAATAACTATAAAAACTTACTTTTTAAAAATAAAAGATTTAAATTTATAAGATCAATGAGATTTGAGTATTTTTTAACCTTATTAAAAAATTCTTCGATAATTATAGGTAATTCAAGTTCAGGAGTCATAGAAGCTCCATTTTATGGAATTCCAACAATAAATATTGGCTCAAGACAAAATTTAAGAAGTGATGGAAAATCTATAATTAATTGTAAACATAATTCAAAAAAATTAGAAAAATTAATTAATCATTTTTTTACAAAAAAATTTAAGAAGAACAATGACTATGGAAAAGGTAATAGTGATAAAAAAATAACTTATATTTTAAAAAATAAAAAAATTTGGAAAACACCCCTACAAAAACAACTAAGTGAATATTAAAAAAAAAACAATTGGAATTATTTTAGCAAGAGCAGGTAGCACTAGATTAAAAAATAAAAATTTAAAAAAAATTAATGGTAAAAGTTTAATTGAAATAACTTTAAATGAAGCAATTAATTCAAATATTTTTGGCAAGATATTGATTTATTCTGATATTTCAAAGAAAAAATTTAACTTAAATTTATATGAGTCAAAAAATGTAAAATTAGTAAAAAGGGAAAAAAAATATTCAACAGATTTTATTACATCTGAAAAAACACTTATTAAACTTTTTAAAAAAAAATTTTTATTTAAAGATTATAGTAATTTTATTCTTCTACAGCCAACCTCACCTATGAGAAACTTCAAACATATAAGAAATGCTTATAGAAAATTTTTAGAATCCAAAAAAGACAGTATTGTTAGTGTCGTTTCGGGAAAATCAAAAATATCAAAAAATAACATTAAAAAGAAAAATAGAGAATATAAAACAAATGGTGCAATATATATTACTAAGATATCTTTTTTTAAAAAATATAAAAAACTTTTTAATGATAATTCTGAAATTTTTTTAATGAATAAAAAATGTTCAGTTGATATTGACAATTTTAAAGATTTAAAATTAGCAAAAAGTTATTTTAAAATCCTGAAGACTTCAAAAGCTTCTGCATAACGCTTTCCTACAAAATTACCCCTATATTTTGCCAATGTTTTTACTGAGTCGTAAGATCGAGGAAAGGGTATTTTTCCAAATTCCTTTTTATAAAAGGTGCATAATTTAATTTTGTCTTTTATTGTGCTTGTTATATCAATAAAATAATTAGGAGAAAAATAATTCACAGATGACGATGATTGCTCAGTGCTAGATAAAATTTCAAAAAACAAGATTTTTTTAATATATTTATTATGAAACAATCTTGATGCTGTTACTGTGGCTTTAGAAGTTATTTTATGGTCAATATTCAAATCTTTATCAGAATGAGTGTAAATTATCTCAGGTTTTATCTTTTTAATTATTTTTTCTAAATCTTTAATTATTTTTAACAAAGGTTCTTGATCTAATTGATTGTCTTTTAGATTTAAAAAATACAAATTTTTAACTCTCAAATACTTAGAGACTGAATTTAGTTCTTTAGATCTATTCTTGCCATCTTTTCTTGATGTAAAACCATCAGATAAAAAAATCATATTTATTTCATCTTTTGAATTTTTATGCTTAACCAGCGCTCCACCACAGCCTAAAACTTCATCATCTGGATGAGCAGCAATAACAAGTATTTTTTTCATGATTATATAATATATATATTAGATTATTATTATATAACTAGATATATAATGAACAGTTCACAAATTATTAAAATAATTTTCAATAAAAATGAAAAAAAATTATTTTTTCTAACTATTTTTATAGGATTAATTGTAGCTTGTTTAGAAGTAATGGGTTTAGCATCTATATTTCCATTCATTATAGCATTGACTAATCCTGATGAATTAAACAAATTTGAGTTTGTTGTAGAATTTAGAGAATACTTTAATCTATCTAAAAATTTATCATTTATTAATTTTTTAGGTTTTTTTTATTTATTTGTAATATTATTAAGCAATCTTTTGGGGTTGGTTCATGCTTGGCTAACTAATTATCTAGTTAACAAAATTAATTTTGATAAATCAAAAAATCTCTTAAAGAATTATCTTGATAAAGATTTTGAATATCATCTTAAAAATAATTCTAGTTTATTAGTCACAAAAATAATCGAGGAAACTTTAAGATTTGCACATGGTGTTATTGGTAGTTTAATAAACTTAATTACTAAGGTTTTATTAATATTATTTATTTTGATTTCTCTTCTTATTATTAATTTGAAAATTTCATTATCTGTAATTTTTATTTTTAGTGGACTATACTTTTTAATTTTTGCACTTATACGAAAAAAAATATCAGATAACGGTGAAAAAATTAGTAATATTATGCCTAAGAGACAAAAGAAAATGTTCGAGTCACTTAATGGATTTAAAGAATTAACAATATATGGTAAAAAATTTGTATTGTTAGATGAATTTAACAATTTATCAAATCATCTAAAAAAATTAAGATGGATTAACTCTTCCTTAGCACAAACTCCAAAATTTATTATTGAAACTGTAGTTCTTGGTGGCTTTATTATTTTTGTTTTGATTAATCAAAACCAAAACGAAAATTTTTTAAATCTAATCCCTACTATAAGTATATTTGCATTTGCTGCTTATAAAATAATGCCAGCATCTCAACAAATTTTTGCTTCTTATGCTCAAATTAAAGGTGACATAAGTTCTCTCAAAAGTTTAAAAAATGATTTAAATGAAACAAAAAAAATTCAAAACAAGAATTTAAAAAAAATTATTTATAAAGATAAGATTGTTATTGATAAAATAACTTTCAAATATGAAGAAAAAGAAATTCTAAAAAATTTTAAAATGATGATCAAAAAAAATGAAATAATTGGTCTAAAAGGTGAGTCAGGGGTAGGAAAAAGTACATTAGCAAATATATTATTAGGCTTAATTTATCCAGAGAAAGGTAAAATTTTAATTGATAAAAAAATATTAAATCAAAAAAATGCAGGTTCTTGGAGAAAACAAATAGGGTATGTGGGCCAAAATATCTATATGTTTGATGAGTCTATAAAATACAATATTACACTAGAAAAGAACATGAATAAGATTGACCAAAATAGACTTAAAAAAGTTTTAAAGGATACAAACTTAAATTCTTTAATTAATAGTCTTCCTAACAAAATAAATACAAAAGTTGGAGAAAGAGGATCAAGATTAAGTGGTGGACAGCTCCAAAGAATATCTATAGCAAGAGCTCTTTATAGAAAAACAGAGCTTATCATATTTGATGAGCCTACGAGTGCTTTAGATGAGGATAATGAATTAAAAATTTTGAATATAATAAAGAATATATCTAAAAATAAAAACAGCACAATTATGATTATCTCCCATAAAAAGCAGATGTTTAAATATTGTGACAGAATATATTTAATTAAATAAATATAAACTAAACTTTTAAAAGATAATAATAATTTCTGTCAAATTTAACTTTTTTTAATTCAGCGTTCTTGCTTTTTTTAATTGCCCTTGTTGCTCCAGAAAATCGATTGCCACTTAAGAAAATTTTAACAAGAAAAATGAATGGTGAACACGAATATAGATTTTTTGAGTGGGAAAACTTTTTTAAAAAATCAAAATTTAAAATATTAGAAAAATTAATTATAAAAGAATCTAAGCTTAAAAACATAATAAATAAACAAGGGATTACTGAAAAAAAAGTAAACTTCAAAATTGGTGGGTTTGAAAGAAAAAAAATCGTTTATGTTATTGAAAAATAATTCGCGATTTTACTCTTTAAAATATCTATCAAATGAAAATTTTTTTCAGTGCATAAATCAAGCCAATTGAGCTATTAGTACTGGTCAGCTGCACGCATTACTGCGCTTCCACATCCAGCCTATCAACGT
>MDTG01096515.1_pt1 | contig 38723 bp, 27 predicted proteins | sample 811421 | NCBI WGS metagenome assembly MDTG01 (sample SAMN05326645, study PRJNA326480) | marine metagenome | isolation source: seawater | place: Pacific Ocean: South East | collected 2011 | reverse complement strand
ATCGGGTCTTGAATCCGATCTTAGGCTGGAAGGTGTTCTCACCAACTGCACGAACCATCTGGAGTGGAACGTATGGGCAGTAGAACATACCAGCGTCGTATGGTGATGTACCCTTATAACCGACGAGAACTGTGTTCACGTTAGTTGCGAGGTAGGGATCAATGTAAACCTTGATTCTACCATTAAGGACACCTGCGAAGGTTCTACCAGTATCATCAACGTCGAGTTGGACATTGAGTGCTGGTGAGATGTTGAGGAATCCACCCATTGCAAGGGCAGAAGCAACATCAGAAGAAACTACGATGAAGTTACCCTTACCGCGACGAGTTTCCTTAGCGATTGTGTTGCACTCACGTTCGATTTGGAACATGAGTCCACGGAATCGTTCAGCACTCCAACGTCCGTCAGAGTCTGTGTCGAGGTTGTAGATACCTGCGTCGGTGAGATCACCCTGTTGAGCACCACTCTTAGCCTTGAAGTAGAGAAGACGGATGAGTTCTCGGTTGATTTCAGCAAGAACTTCGGTGCTTAGGATGTTAGCAAGTTCAGTCTCTGCGTCGAGTCCGTGAACAGCCTTGAGGTCCTGAGCAAGTTCTGTGCTGTATTCAGCCTTGAGTGCTCTGGTACGAGCTTCAACGGCGATTCTGTCGATGGTGAATGCCATCTGACTGAATGTTTCGTTTCCACTGCCACCGAGGCCTTCAGCAGTTCCAGTGAGCATTGCTCTGAAATTGTCATTGAAGACGGATGCACGGAATGTACCACCAGATGTGATACCGCGAGCGGCCGCACCGTCAGGATCGACGCCACCAGTTGCAGAGAAAGCAGCAGGTCCACCGCTTGTGGTTCCTTCGATTGCTCCAGAAGTGAAACCGTTACCGGAGAATGGTGGGTAAGGCTCTTGGAAGAGTGCTTCACCAACACCACTACCACGATCATCAGTTTGGCTTGTGTAATTAGCACGAAGCGCAAAGATGAGTCCGGTTGGTGCGCTCATTGGCTGAACACCGGCAATGTCATACGCAAGAAGGTTTGGCATAGCACGGCGGACGAGACTAATGAGAACTGGATCGTAACCAGCAATTCCGGTTGAGCGAGAAACTGGTGTACCAGTGTCTAAGTTGGAAGCACCTGTGTCGTAACCAAACGCACCAGCGCCGAGGGCGTTAGTTGGTGAGGTTTCTGTAAGGTATTGTTGTTGCATTGCACGCTCTTGGTTTTCAAGAAGTGATGCGGTAACTTTCTTTCGGTAGCTATCTTCGAAGCCGCCGAATTCGTCGTGATTAAGAACAGGTCCCCACTTTTCGACCAACTGGTCATATGGTTGTGTGTTCATGAGTTCGAATTCAGATAACATGTGTATCTCCTTGGTTTATCTGGTTGGTCATTTGGTGTTTTTATCGTAAAGTTTTCTCTGCGAGGACTGTCTGGACAGTGTGTTAACATACAGATCCATAGGGCTCTTAATTTCAGAGGTTTCGTTTAAAGTAGTAGCGGCTCTAACTGAAGTTGCGGCAACTTCTTCTTCTTCTTGTGTTGCTGGTTCTCCGGTTCCAAAGTAACTTTCCTTAAGAACTACTAGTTTATCAGCAAATTGTTCTGCACTTTCAAATTCAATACCCTCTGCTAAGGATGCAAATCGATCAATTTGCACATCACTCAAATCATTTGCAACTTCAGAGAATAGTTCTGCCTTTTGGTAACCAAGAAGGTCCTTGGAGAGTTCTATGTTAGTGTTGATTGCTTCGTTGAGTTGATCGTTAACTTCTTCGTTCTCGTTGACGAGTTTTTCAAGTATGTCAACTCTCTCTTCTGGGATGTCGATGTAGTTAGTTTCAAAGAGGTTCTTGAGTCCTTCGATGAATGACTCTGCAACTTCAGAACGAACTCCAGTTTCAACTGCGAGTTCATTCTCTTGCATCCACTCTTCCACGACGTAGTTGAGGTAGTCATCAATTCTCTCTACGAGTTCACCCTTGAACGATTCTAGTTCTTCTTCATAACTTTCGGCAACAGCAGCCTTAAGTTCCTCTTCAAGTACACTAACTCTTTCTCCTACAGCGGCTTCAAAAACGACTTCTGCCTTAGTCATGAAGTCTTCTGTTAGATTTTCGCCGTCGAATAGAGTTTCCATGTGCTCTCTGAAGGGTACAGGTGCTACGACTCCTTCTGGAGTTTGAACTTCAGGCGAAGCGTCAGATGGCTTAGGAGCGACTGAGGTTCTATTTGCATCCGCACTTGTTGCGGTTGGTTTTGCAATCATGGCACCTTTTCCTGATGCGTCTTTGTAGAGATCAGGGCTGCTGAAATCTTTGTTTGTTGTTTTAGTTGCTGTATCCATCTTAGTCTTAACCTCCGAGGTTTGTATATTATTTATAAATTTGTTTTTTTTAACAGTGTGGACAGTTTTTCAAAGACCCATCATGAATCTTTCGAATAGTTCTAGAGCGGTTTTTTCTCTGTTATTCCGAGAAGACTCTTCTACTTGTCTTTTCATATCTGAGATTTCTTTCTCTCTCAGAATACCATTATCCCACACCCATTCCGCACCTTCCATGATTCCGTTAACAAACGCACTGGGGGCTGATGGATCCGCTACAATGTCTACAGCAGAAAGCATGAAGTCCTGTTGAACTTCATTTATTCCGCCCATATCCTTTAATGATCCCATTCCTCTAGAGGAAACACCAAGTTGTGCTCCTTCATCGATCAAACTTTTTACTATTTTACCCATAGGGGTATCAAGAACTTTTGCCTTTCCGTAGCAATCATTCCCTCTAAAATTTAGTTCGGTTATAAGATGAGAAACTTTATCAAGGTTTACGGTAGGACCTTGTGGATGGTTGAGTTCACCAAGTGCTCTTTTCTTCTCTACTAAATCTTGCGAATATCGTCTAACTTCTTTTTCGAGTATACCCATAGGATAAACTCTACCATTTCGGTTTTTGGTTTCTGCCTGCATAAAGACACCTTCGATAAAGTAAGTTTTCTTACCATCGTCAGTTTTCTCTGTTACGAGGCGAACGTCTTCTGTTGTCTCGGTAATTAATTTCATTTCTTACCTTTACCTTTTTTCTTTTTATTTAAGGCTTTACCGATTGCTTTTCTTCTATTGTGAAGATACTTATCGGTTTCGTCTTCGTCTCCGTCATTATCGATGTCTCCATCCTCTTTCCCTACAGGATCAAGTGCTTCCCCGTATACCTTCCGAGTAACTTCCATTCTCTTCTCTTCGATTCTAGATGAGATTTTGTCAAATAATGCCACATCAAGTGTGTCCATTATTGCCTTTGGATTCTCATCCATTACATGCTTGAGTATTTCTGATGCTGTGCTCATTCAGATTCTCCCTCTTTTTCGATTGCGTCCTGAACAAAGTTCATCATTTGCTCGAAAGACTCTTCGCTGAGTGTTGCGTTACCACGGAAGATTTCTTGATTCTTACCGCTAAGGACATCATGAACTCTGCTGATCTGCTGAGCCATTTCGCTAGTGATTCTAGCAGTTGAACCATCGGCTAGTTCAAATTCAACTTCACCGTCTTCGAGTGCTTCCTTGATGAAGTATGTAAATTCGTGATAGGGATCATAGTGTGTATCTTCTGAAAGTTCTTTCAGAGTGAAGTAAACATCAGGCCATACATTTTCGTCAATTGATTCTACATCGAAGTGAAGTTTTTCACCTCTCTGAGTAATGCAGGCCTCACACATACCCCTATTTACCATTTCTTTTCTTGCCACTTTCGCTTCGTCTATGGTCTGGAAAGAAATGGTAGGAATTGCATGACGAAGGAGTGTCTCGTTTACTTCATCAATGGGTTCTTCTACATTCTCTTCCAGATCAGGTTCGACTACCACACCTTCGGGATTTAAGAGATTCTTTGAAACTGTACGGTGAATGTTCTGTACTTTTTCGTTGACTCTATTGAGAAATTCTTGACCAAAAGAATCAAGGAAATTATCCTTGTCTTTTAAGATTGCTGCATCAATCATTTTGGAAATTGTTTCCATTGCTTACTCCGTTGGCTCTTGGGGGATTTGTTGTTCTTGTTGTACTGGTTGTTGATCAAACGAATCTTGCAAATCCCTAATTTCTTGATCGGACATCTTCAGGATGTGCTTCTTTATATAATCCTCGGTGAAAAATGTGCCTATCAGTGGCTGTATGGTATTTAGCATATTTATTCTTTCGGACATAATTTCATTTTCTTTGAGTTCATCAAAATATGTGTCTCGATTGAATCTAAATCTTATATCCTGAGAAATATCGTTCCAGTCATCCTCCGTAGTAATTCCCTTAAGTATTAGTTGAACCCTCAACAGGGAATAAAACAATTCAGAAAATTTAACTTGAAGTCTAGTGATAAATTTTTGGAATTTAACTTCATCTCTCGATATCTCTGCTGATCTGCCCATATTGAAACCATTTTCAGATTCCATTCTTGAAACAGGCACGTTCAGTGAACGATATACTTTCTTGAGGAGGTACTCAACGTCTTCGAGTTGGGACATCTTATCACCACCGGGAAGTGTTGTAATCTCTGTTCCTCTTCCACCCTCTCTTCTTGGAAGCCAGTAATCTTCAAGCATAGAAAGGTGGTTTCTATCATCTCGTACCTGTCCTGTGTCTTGATCGTAGATTAACTTATTTCTGTAACGATTCATTATCTCACGAAGGTATTGTTCTGCCTTATTCTTAGGAAGATTTCCGACATCAATATAAAATACTCTTCTTTCGGGAGCACGAGAGATTCTATAAATCACTACCGCATCCTCGGTCTGTCTGAGCATATTCAATGAACGAATTGCTTTATGGAGATATCCAATGACTCTTCGTGAACTTCCATCGATTATACCAGAGGATGCATATGCAATTGAATCTGGTGAAATTTTCAATCCAGAAGTCGGTGTTTGGTATGGTGAATCCTTATCCGTGTTTGTGTACAGATAATATTCTTCCACATTTGCAACTAGAGGAATTTCAACATTCCCTGTTGTTGTTTCAAAATTCTTTTTACTCTTTTTATTTACTCTTCGTATTCTTTTGATCTTTAGAGGGTCTATAGGACGTATTTCTGCAACCCCCTGATCAGGATTTTTATTATCTATCAGAATGTGAAAATATAATTTACTGTCGATATACCATCTTCTAAAAATATCATGTGCTCTTTTATCAAAATTAAGAAGTTTTGTTATTTTTTTGAATTCTAAATGTATTTTTTTCTTAACAATATCTGATACTTTAACATCATCTAAATCAAGTTTTATCGTTTCCATATCATCACCGGGAACAACGGCTTCATTAACAATATCTTCTATTGCCTGATCTACTTCCGGATATAATGACATCCCACGGTATGTGCCTATGAGTTCATTTTCACCCTTCATTTGTGCTGCTAAGTTTTGCCCACCAACATCGACATATGTGCCAAAAACACCACCCGTTTCGAAAGTGTATGTTCCGTCATATGTTTCTGGTGGAACAAAGGACTCGGAACCCTTATTAGTGAGGCTTATAGCCGGATCAATAACAGGGGTTCCGAGGTCCTTATTGCGACCAATTTCAAACCCAAAAAATTTAAAAGCCATTTATCACTCCATAATAATTAATATATCAACCAATTGTAGGTGCCGAACTTGTTCCAGATTCGTAATTAAGATAATCGTACCTAACAGTTACGTCGAATGTTACCAATTCATCTCTTGCACCGGCAGCGAGACTAATAGGTCCAACTGATACTGGCCAACATCCCTTAAGTATAAAGGTTTTGAGTGCGTTAGAACCCTGTCCTTGTGCTTCTAGGTGCTTAATTGTCCACTGCTGTCTATCAGCAGCGGGACCTGTTTCTGATACGTTATCTGTGTGATCATTTATCTTTCTTTGCCACTCTTGGAAAGCAGGATAAATTTCAGATCCGGGACCACCTGCATCATCCAGAATTGTTAAGGTCCATTGCGGATAATCACGATCTCCGGGAATATATACCCTTCTTCCTCTATAGTCTACAGGAATTTCTCCTATTCCTACCGCTGGAAGATTGAATGCGTAAGCGTGAAACGTGGAGAGTGATGCAGCCGCTTCTCCAATCGACCCGCTAATTTCAAACCTGTTTCTGCGGGTTCCCCCGTGGAAATTACTCTTAAATTCGTCTATGCTATTAGTTCCTGGCATTTTTTGCTCCTAGTGTATGTATCAGCCTAATTCTGCACCTTCACCTTTGTTGGTGAAGCGAAGACGAATAAAGTTAATGGACTTGGTTGGTTTAATAAACACATCTGCTACGAATTGATTGGAATCAATAATATCTGAGGTATTGTTGGTTTCGTCACAGATGACTCTGAAGTCGGTAATTCCTCTTTGTCCTCGAATTGTCTCAAGAAGAGGAGTGACTGCGTTAATAAACAAGTTACGGGTAATTTCGTCATTTTGTTCGAAAAGAAGACTTCGTGCAGATGTTCCGATTACTCTCTTGAGGTAAAGGAACAAACGAGCAACATTAATTCTACTTAATGTGCTGTTTGGTTTATTTGTTTTGTCTCCAAACAAGAGGGTTCCTTCACCGGGGAAAGTAACAATTGGGTTTACCTTATTATCGTAACAAATGTCTTGCTCTCCGTCTGTTAGATCTTTTGCTAATCTAACAACATCTAAAATTCTACCTCGAACCTCACCACCCGGTGAGAACCAAGGATTGGCAACTCTATCTGTTCTCGCAAGACACCCAGCAACATCAGCAGAAAGTGGTGTCTGAATCAAGTTTGTGTCCGTGACCACTGATGATGATAATCTACTAATGTCCACATGGCTCTTTTCACCAAACACAGATACAATATTTTCACTTGCACTACCTACTGGTGAGTTTACGCTTGTGTCAATACCAGTCCCGGAGGGAACGTGACATACACCAATACAGTCTCCTCTATTATCAGTAATATTCTTGACTATGGTATTGGAAGCTGATCCCGAAACACCAAACACAGAATCCAAAGCAATAGATTTGTTCTGAAGAGTAGTAGTGGCACTAGTGGTATTGGTTACTGTTCCAGTTGCACCAACAATTGCAATTCCTCCATAAAGAAGGTAATTGTGAACTGACCACCATTCGTCTGTCCACTCTCCGGTTGGTCCGTTTGGCCATCTTTGGTATCCGAATGTTGATCCAAAGACCTGAACATTACCTCCGGTTGCATCTCTATTTACTTGTTCTGGATCTAGTCTCTGTCCGGAGAATGTGCTTCCCGGTGTGAAGTGATAAAATGGAAGATCGCCACCCGCAGTGCTTCCCCCGCCATAGTTTGAGAGAGGCTCTGGACTTTTTAGTCGGCCAAACCAGTCATCGGTTCCCTCGACACGCATGAAACCTTGCTGTGTTTCTGTGGTATTTCCGAGTGCGAAAAGTAAACCTTCACTTGAAGGAAATCCTGCAACATGTGCTCCGCCAGACTCGGTTCCGCTGATAACAAAAGATTGATCGTTAACTATTACTGTAACATTAGGTCGTGCCATCTTATTCTCCTAGAGAGTTCATTTTTATTTATGAATTACTCTAATTCAAAAGAAGTTCCAACATTGGTTAATCGAATCTTTATAAAGTTGATTGTTTTTACTGGTTTCACGAAAACATCTACCACAAATTGGTTAGAATCTACAATATCAGGAGTATTATTAGTTTCATCACAGATTACTCTAAATTCACTAATCCCTCTGGATCCCACAACAGTTTCCAAGAATGGTGTTGCTGAATTAATGAATAATTCTCTTGATTTGGCATCATTTTGCTCGAATAAAAATCTTCTTGAAAGAGGTTCAAGTTTCTTTTTCAGATATATGAATAAGTTACTAACATTCACTCTGGAAAATGTGCTAGTAGATGGAGCAAGAGTTTTATCACCAAACAATCTTAGTGATCCGTCACTATTCCTCACAAAGTTGACTTTTGCATCATACAGTGTATCTTGCTGTCCATCTGTTAATGTGTATCTTTCGCTAATTATGTCTTTAACTGTGGATACTGATCGATTTGCAGGAGAGAACCACGGTTGTAGATCTCTGAATTGTCTTGCAAACATACCACCCACATCAGAAGTCAGTGGAATCTCCACTGCATTGCTTAATTGATTTACTTCATCTTGGGTGTTTAACACTTTATTAGTTGATTGTGAGAACTTTTCTCCAAACACAGCAAATTCAAATTTATCTGAAGTTGATGAGAATATGTTATCTAACGTATAATCTTCAATGTCGAATTGTGCATCTGAAGGTGCGAAAGCAGCAGTAGGAATTCCGGGGACTATATCAACTTCTGCTACTAGGTATATTCCATCACCACCAAATCCATCTCCAGTATATCCAGATTCGGCTGAGTGCCCTGCATAGAATAGATTTTCATATGAAATGCCAGGATTACCAACCTTTCCGAAGGTTCCCGGAAGTGTTGCTCCCACTCCATCATTGAGTAAGGTGTTTGCTGGGAAAATGTTAATACTGCTGTTTCTCAGCCTATTTGCGATATTGCTTAAAGCTATAGGAGTATCATCAATACTACTCGAATCGTAATCCTCTTGATAATAATCTCTATACTTGACAAGATTAACATCATTTTCTGCATCCCACCTTCTCATAAATGGGATGCTGACCTGAGCAAGGTTCTGGAATCCTTCTGTTTGTGGTTCTGCAAGATAAAAATAATTAGATGTATCTCTCTTAAGAGGGAAATTACCGGGACCAACAGCAGCCTCACTGTTGAATGCATCATTTACCACCAATGGATAGAAAACAAATGATCTAGTTGGTAAAACTACACTGGCAACGGATTGTCTATCATTATAAGTTTTATCTTCTGCCACAGTATTCAAATATTTATCATGGAACAAACCAAGAGTTGATCCGGGAACTGCTGGAGTTCCTATGGTTTCTCCAAATATATTTACCAAATTCTTCATTATCATTTTTGGATAAGGTTCGGACCACCCAATATATGCATTATATGTACTTCCGGATGCTGTTACCCCTCTTCTTGTTATACCGGGGACGCTAGTTTCCACACAAATATCTGGAGTTGCACCTACCAGATTGAATGTGTAAAGCATCTCGGGCAGATTTGCACAAGTGCATCCCCAGAAGTCTAGAGGTTTTTTGCCTTGTGAATTCGCAACATCCAAAGACGCACCAGTGATACCAAAAACATTATATAGTTGTTTCGTGGCGTGTGCTTGGGTATCATAAGATGAACCGGGAGATAACGGGTTGGAGATATTTCCTTCTTTTATTCTTTGCTTTGTGTAAGCAGCGTGAAGTTTCGCATTCGGGAATGTACCATTTGTGCCATATAAATTATCCAGTATATCAAAATCTGGATTTAGAGTTTGTCTCATATCAATCAATGATGTTCTTGCTTCTGAATTAGAAATTCTAGGGAATTCAGCAAGACCATCATAAGCATCTTCGGGTGCTCCTGTGAAAATTCTTTGACCAGATAAAGTGGGATCTGGAATGTGCTCAAACGAACGAGATCCTCCACCCGCGCCGCCTCCGAATGCCAACGCTGTTGAAGCGGATGTATCTGATTTGTTCACCGGATCACTGCCATCCGCGAGGTTGGCCGGTTCCGGGAAAGTGTATGTGAACGGATCCATCCAGTTTGCAGGAACCGCCAGATGGAAAAAGTTCTGATAAGAAAATAAGACGTTTAACGGCGCCGAGGGAGTTCCGTTTGCTGGAAATGGCACTATATTTGGTTCAGTCTTTAATATTTTGTCCATAAATCTATCTCTGAGATTTACCATTCCGTCTATGATTAGAATGTCTCCAAGACTAGATCTAACATGTGTATTTTGATATATTGTAACTCCAGAAGATCCACTTAATTGATTTTTCCATGCCCGTGCCTCTGCTTCTGTTCTTCCTACGTTACTACCTTGCGGGCCCGGGATTTTACCCAAGACTCGACCAGGTACATCCGGTGATTCGAACCTCAAAAGACCATTTGGTCCGACTGCATCTGTTGTCAACCCCAATGTCACTCCCACACCTATGGCGGCCGCCGTGTTCAAATCAGCAGTCCATCCTCTAGTTCCAAATGAATGGTCCATTTCATGAAGAACACGGTATCTTTCAAAATTAACCACATCAGTGGTGGTGCCGGCAGTTGGGCCCGGTTTATCCTTTCTCATTACAACCGAGTACACCAGTTTTCCGTGGTCGTACTGATATACACTTCCGCTATTACCAAAGAAGGCCTTATCAAAAGTGAATCTTGATATATGCTGATTTGATCTTGCAGCATATCCGGGATACGACCAAGTTCCTCCTCGGAAAAAATCGTTGGACGCTGGAATTGATGGTTCTGTATGGGTATCGCTTCCTGTTCTTTCAATGATACCGGCTTGGTTTTCAGAGGGAACTGAAGTTATTGCTATACAATCACCCCGGACATCTACAATACCTCTGACATCGTTATTTTTACTGAAAAATGGAGAAAGAAATGCATCAACTGATTCTCTCTTGTTCTTTGCCCTTGTAATTACGTCCCCAATACTTTCACTCGATTTTGCTCCAAATATCTTTATTATGCCACCATATGAGAGATAATTGTTTATAAAGTTCCACATATAATCCCACTCAGAATATTGGGATCCTGATGGCCACCTTTGATAATTGAAGGTGCTACCTGCATAAAAATCACCACCCACTTGTATGTTAGATGCAGGATCTCGGTGAATAAAAGGGACAAATCCTCTGTCCGAGGATTTTATAGAATTAATGGGAATATCATAGGGTCCTATACCAGTTGGATGAGTTGAGGTAAGTCTTTCATTCCATTCCCCAACAGAAGAAATGGTCATTAGACCATTTTCTCTTTCGGCTGTATTTCCTAATGCATTTAGTAAATTATGAGGAGCAGTATCTGGATCTATGACTGCTGCTATGAAAGGAGATCCGGATTCTGTCCCAGATACCAATAATCCCTCATCTGTTAGTGTTGTCGATACATTTGGTCGTGCCATTTTTACCTCAATTGTTTGTTTCTATATACCATCTGTCGTCCCCGTCCCATTCACCATTCAATTCTTCTGATCCATCATTAATAAAACCGAATGGAAGGTAACTTTCTTCTATCTGTTCTATTTGATTTTTGTATATACCTTTTCTAACATCACTTTCCGCAAGTTCTTTATAATATGGCTGCCGTGTCATCCAAGAAAAAAGAACCAGTGTCATCGTAAGATCATCATGATGACCGTCGTCTGCTTCATATGTATGCCTTTTTGATATAAAGGAAGTGAGTTCCATTATTAGATTTTCATCCTCTATTATCAATTTATCCTCTTCTATGAGGCTTCTTAAAACTGAGCAACCTATCTTTTTTATTGGTCCAGTTGTTTTCACTCCAAGAGAAGTCTGACCAACACCAGAGAACCCTCCGGACAAGACTTGTCCGGATCTGCCTCTAGAGGTGACACTAAGTATGAACTCATTTTCAAGATCATGGTGAAGAATATCCGCGACTTGACCCCCTATATCATTAATCTCTACTAATATCCACGCATCATTGTATCTTTTAGAAACACTGTCTATAATTGTAGGAAGAACTAGAGGAGATATGGTATTGTTGTAAAATGTTGCTGCGATTTTGTATGGAAATTCACTTGCATCAACTACTGTAAACGCACTATAATCTTTTGCCTGTCCACGAGAAACATCTACTGTTAAGAAGTATGTTCCGCCCTCCTTTGGTTCGTAATATTCTCTATAACCATCAGGAGATTTTTTCTTGGGAATTGACGGAAACATTTGTTTTAATTTTGCGGTAGAAATCAAAGTATTGGATGAACCAACAAAGTCACATTCAAATTCCGATTGAAACTGTTGCTCACTAGAGTTTCTGATAGTCTCCATTTTCCATTTATCATCTCTTAGAGGTCCTCCCGCAAAAAGTGGGACTTGAGTCCAATGAACTTCTATGGGAATATATTCATTCTTTTGTGGATCATTTTTAGGCCGAGTTGCTCCTCTCCAAAAAGTATAAAACATGTTCAAACCATTTGGAGTGGAGACCATCAACACCTTTGTACTCTGTCCGGATGTAATTGTCGGGTAAACAGAACTGAAAAATTCTTCCGCTATGTTCTGTGGAACGTGAGCAAATTCGTCAAGAAAGATTAGGTTAAATGATCCACCACGAATTGCCGAAGAGGATGTTGCAGATGCTGTAATTTTTGAGCCATTCTCTAAATGAATACTTCCTTTGTTCCATTCAATAATCCCCTGCTGAAGCCATTTTGGTAGATACTCATATGCTAATTTCAATCTACTTAAAATTTCTCTTGCGGTGCTTTGTTTATTGGCAAGAACGGCAACATTCATGCTCTGGTTAAATAAAACATAATGAAGAATATAAGAAATTACGGTTGTTGACTTACCGCTCTGTCGAGGAAGTTTTGCGATGACAAATCTATTATCATGAACCGTATTTACTATTTCTCTTTGATAGTCGTATAGATCAAAAGGAACTAGTCCTTTATCCAGAGACACTACTTTGATATATTTTTCTATGAAGTATACAGGATCGTTGGCACACTTGACGTATTCCTTAATCTGATCTTCTGTAAAATCAATTTTTATCCCAACAGGTTTTAGATTGGGATTCCCTAAATATCCAGATTTATTCTCGCTCATTTTCATTATTTTCTATCACTTTACTTCTACTTCTAGATGCATTAATTATATCTTGAAGGTCAGAAGTGGAACCAACATAAAATGCATTATTAGTTGTATTTTTTTGAACATACTTGTTGTCTTCTTTATTAATTTCTTTTGTTTTCTTATGCAGATCTACAATATCCTTGTTAACTTCGGAGACAGTTTTTATTAACTGGGATACCACTTCATAGGCGCGAGGATGATCACCTTCTGTCGCAACTTTTAGTATTCCATCTATAGCCATTTCACCAGTAGATACTAAATGCTTTAGGTTTCCTCTAACTTCTTTATAATCATCTTCAAAATCCCTTTGCTTTATGGTAGATATAGGTTTCTTATCAGGAAGAACTTCTATAGATTTTCCTTTGTATTCTACGTTCAATTCATTTTCTATACTTTTATCATGGGATTTCATGGGTCGGGTTTCCTCTCACTCCAGTGGAATAATCGCCGGTGACTTCAGTTCTCATATCAAACGGATCTAATACACTAGATCCGCAGGTAAATCCATCCATGATATCAACAGTAACACCTTGTATGGGACCGTATGTGGTTTCTGGACCAAATATAAATGTTTTTGCGGTAAAACTAAATGTTGATATTATAGATCGTCTTGTTGCAAAATCGCCTGTGTAATCTTCTTGCATTTGAACAGCATTAAGTGTAATGGGAACATCCATCTTTGGATGAACTGTATTCATGTTCAATGTGATATTAAAGTTTGGGGTAAAATATGGGAGAATCTGCTCCATAATTTGAAGATTCTCTTCAACATACCTACTGTAAATGTAAAGCCCGAATGTAATATTATATGGGACTGCATTAAACATGAAAGCGCCAGTATTACTGGAAGTTCGTATTTGTTTTTTCCGAAGTTTATTTGTTACTCGATCAACATCATAAATTATTGCACTGATGTCAAATCCCATGTGAGGTAGGGTGATTTGAGTTTTATTTACGTCTTCAGAAATAGAACTCATGTTTCTAATTCTTCTTATGAATTTTTCCTTTGGTCCATAAGAAATAGGAACTTGAATTTTTTCCTTTGTTGTCCCATCTGTGTTGTATTTAAATACTTGTATCTGATCGAATAAACTACCAAACCCAATCACAAGTTTTCTCAGAGACTCGTTATAAAAATGTGAAAACATTAATACCTACCTTCCGAGAACGGATCTTTTTCGCTAAAGTCTAGTATATTAGCGGCTTCTGATTTTATTGCTTCGTTGTCTCCTGATGTCACACCGGCAGGATCGAGAGGAATAACTATATCCCCACTTATACCCTTACGAGTTTCGTCAATTTCATCCACAACAGAATTTCCAGTATCGAAATCTTCGTTGCTGTAAGTAAAGACTTCACATTGAAGTTGATAAGTGTATAAATTTCCCAATTGATAAAATGGGTTTTCATGTTCTACAAAATTAATTTCGAATGTTGTGTTGCTTAGTGGAAAGTGAACCAAGTCACCCTCTCTTGGTCTTCCTATGGTTGGAACTAAACTGGTAACTTCTTGTTCAAATCTTTTACGAGAAACTCTAAGGTTTACCCTGTCTTTTATATCAATACCTATTTGACTTATTAAATCGCCTGCACCTTCAAATCCCTGAATACTTTCAATATACATTTCAAGTGGAAATGTGTTTTCAAATTTACTAATTTCATCCTCACCGAAGATTGTGTCTAAATTGACCAAAGTTCGAGGAATATAAATCATATCCCTTCCCATCGCACGAATGGTTTCTATTGTTATATCCTCTGCTAAATTTTGTTCAGAGCGGACATTTTGATTGATGTATGGATTTGTTGCCATCTAATTACCCCGTCATAAAGTCAACTGGGAGTTCGTATCTGGACAATAACATTTCCTCCACCTTATCAATTTCTATTTGAGCCTCTTGATATATTTGACTTCCCCTAAGTACGACTCCACCTGGCATCTGTACTCCATCGAACTTGGAAAGATTTTGTCCCCACTGTCTTTTTAATAGTGCAGTAAAATATTCTTTGAGATATCGATCGTCGTATATTTCTGTGTATATCTCTGGATTTTGTTTAGCATATCCTTGAATTATAATATACTCCCCAACCTGTATTTCATCTTGCCAATTCATATCAATATGAAGTCGATTGGAAACTTTGTTAAATCTCAAAGCCTTTTCTGGTTGGAAGAAGTCTTCAATTAGATTGATGTATCTTTTTGTTTGATCATATGAAGCAAGTCCGAGTGAAGAATTACCACCCAAACCTCTGTTTATGCCAAAGTAATCGCTTAGTGCCATTTGATATCTTACATCAAACATATTAATGTTGGCAAAATCTCCGAACTGAAGAACTTTTGTTATGCTGACAAGATCTGACCCAGTTGGTGCGGCCGCATCATTTGTTATACCGTTTAGAGGACCAAAATCATTGGTGTTGATATATTGATTGGTACGATCTGCATCGGTGACTTGGTGTCGGAAAAATACTTTATCGACACCATCGTAGTGACGTTCCTGAAAATATTCAAGGGCGTCTTCTAATCTGTCTTCTGCCTGCTGATAATCAACATTAATCTCTACTACAGGAGAACCAAGTTTCCTGAAAGAATAATCAATTAGTGCTTGTTTTGAATTGATTGCCATGCTAGACTCCTCTTAGGTATGTATAACCTGGCACGAGTATCATCAACCCTCTTTTTTATCTGCATTGACTTTATCGAGCATCTCTTGAATATTTGGTGGAGTTTCTGGAGTGGTTACAGAAACTCTTTGTAAATCCTCATATTCTATATTCTCGATATAATATCTTCGGGTAACTGGCTCTACCGCTTCGTCTGGAGTGCTGGGCTGGTAGTTTGTAAAACCAGGCATCTGCAAAGGGCAGTTTAATCTTGGATAATCCAACTTGCTGTATTCCTCACCATCAGAAACCAACCAAGTTCCCTTTTTATCTCCACAACCACAACCACCACAATAGAATTTACCTTCAGTTACACTTTCTCTAAGATACTCACATGGAGGAAGTTCTCCTCCGGTGTTGTCGTTCCCGATGCAACTAAGAACACGAAGTTGTTTTTCTGCTTTTGCAACTTTATTATTTCGAAGGCCTCTTGAAGCCATAGACATTGCAAAACTTTTCATCATGCTCAAGGCACCGGGTTTACCCGTTTGCTTTTCTATATTTTCTTTTGTTTGCTTTGGGGTTTTATTATCACCACATGATTTGCACTCTTTTGTCATATCAATTCCTTATCATTTTCTAGGTGGCTTTGATGGTCTTGTAGGTTGCCTAGGAGGAACTTTGGGCATTCTGGGTTGTTTTAGTGGTTGTTTTGGTTTACCTTTATTACATCCACAACCCATATTAATTCTCCTAATCTATGTATATGCGTCTGACTAAGGGAACAATTAATTTTGTTCTTCTATCTGCTTTATATACAAGACCTCGTTTTTTCCCTTTATCATCATCTCTCATATTTTGAGCGTAAAAATAACCTTTACCCCCAACTATTTGAGACGATATATCTTCAGATTTACCCAATTTATCATTCTCAGACCAAAGAGTAGATGACATCATGTTTTTATATTGGGACGATGTAGGTACTCCGAGAAGTATACTCATTGATCCGTATGGATCATAAAATGGTTGTCGGCGTGTACCATCATAATATCCATTTTTATGGTGTGAAAAGTTTTTGTAAATTAATGATAATTCATCTATACTGGGAATATACCAATCGTTGAATCCGTTAAAAACTAAAGACCTAACTTCTTCTAGTAATTTAGAATTGTATCCACCGAAACTACCACCGTCTCCATAAGTATTAAAAAATCCATCGTAGAATGATGTTGGCTGTGAAAGTGCAGCCTCTCCGATACTATTCATTGCCAATTTAAGAGGGACCCTATCTAAATCCGTTGTGGTAACCTTCGATAAGTATGATTTTCGAAGTAATTCTAAGTCACCGAACGATCTATATGAATATATTAGAGCCCATTTCTTCTTGTTAGTTCCCGATCCATCTCCTCGGGATTTGATTTCTTCCATTTTATCGTTTATTCTTCGCTTAATAACTGACGGTTTAGAATTTATAGAACCGCCTGGCTTAAATGTTCCCATATAAATTCCTCCCTGATAATGATCTCCTATACGCGGGAGACTAATGGAAGAACTAATTGTGGGAGGGAAAACTCGTAATGAACCCGAACCTCTTTTTGGTGCGTAAATTAATGAAGAAACATCTGAACAGGAATATGAATCATTACCTGATGGGTATTGATATCCTTTTAGGTTAAAGCACTCTTCTGGTGTTTTACTTGAACAAACATGCTTAAGTTCGTTATCGATTGTTGTAAGAGTAAAGCAAGGGTATTTCCTGTTCCTTGCTTGTGCGGTGGGACTACTTTTCAGGGTGCTATCATCGCCATAACTTCGCCTTTCTGTATTATTGGCAGCAGAGCCACATGACGCAGGATTTGTTATGTAAGACCAGTCGCATAAGGCACCATTCCCTCCAACCTCGTCTCCGTAGTATACACTGATACCATCCGTTGCAGCGGTAAGATCTGAGCACTCCTTCGCAGTGCATACATTATCACATTCTACTCCGTCATTTTCAGTTCCGTGACAACATGCGGCCGGAACACGAACATCGGTTTGATTTAATATACTTCCGCACAAACTTGTGATATTTTCCACTTCTTCACATTTACCATAAAACCAATTTCCCTGTCTTTTGGAGCATTCACATTGGCTAACATTATCTTTGTATCCGTTTATGTTTAGATTATCACCTTCGGGTGTTTGGTGGTAAACGGTACTATCCGATCCACCTCTATCAAGAACAATTTGTAGAAAGTTTTCAAAATCTCCCTCTTGTTCTCGAACATATGAACATGCACAGCAACACCCAGTCAACCCCCTATCAGGACACTGTAATGTTGTTGAGTCTCCTGCTCTAAAAAAACCGTTCTGTCGATTACATTCATTAATAGTGATATCATCACCAATCAATTTAGTTCCATCTGGGAGACAACATCCTCCCGTTGCCGCGGCGTTTGCACTATAATCAACTACCGTTTTTATGCGAGATCTGAATTGGGTGCTCATCAGTCTCCTGCTCCTTCAGGTGGATCTTCGTAATCTCCATCAAGTGGTATACCACTACCACCACAGGGATAACACACGCCTGGGTCCCCGCCCTCTTGGTCGTCACAGTCATCACATTCATCCCCGACGCATGAGTATCTCGGAGATGTCCGTACAGTAAGAGTATCAGTTTCACATGTGTAATAACTAAACTCCCATACACCATTCTCCACACAACAGATATCGGGCAGATCGAGCGTGCTCCATGGCGCTTCGCAGCAGCCCAAAGATCCTGCTACGCCACAACTTCCACGAGAACAAAATGTTTCATTATCATTATTAGTGCTCGGTGCATATAGCTGTTCTATGCAAGGGTGAGAATATAAATTTTCAGGAGAGTTATAGTAAATAGTTCGTTCCGGTGCTGCTTCCCAGTCATCCTGACGAACCTCATAACTCTCCCCAACGCCGCCGGGACGATCAAACCAATACCAACCACATGCGTCTTGCCGAGCAGCTGCCCAACTCGCCGGATTAACGATGCCGCTGCACTCTGCCGCTAGGGCTGGATAACCTCCAGCCCCGAAGCACGGGCCTTTTTTCCAGAATTTAAAGCAATTCATGGGGCTGATCAACGGTGTACTTTCTATTAAACAAAAAGATTCTTCCATGCTGGTGCCGTCCTGACCGTCGTATAAATCGCAGCAGTGTCCACCTAGTGGGTTGCTGTTACCACATGTTAGTGGAATTCCCTTTTCTCCCAGAGGTCCGGAGCCGCATCCGAAGGCACCTCCGAAGGGATCCAATCGACTCGTTGTTGGTGCTACTCCGGCGACCGCGGCGTTGTTTAAAGCTCCAAAATACTGGTCGTAGTAGTAACCACCGAATCCGGAGCCTGGGAACTCATTTCTGATATAATTCATATATTCTATGAAGCGATCACCAGCAACGGGACATCCATTACTATTTCCCTCCTCGGTTCCATCGGCGAGATCTCCGAATCTTATGGTGGTGTTTTTCCCTCCAGTGTAAAAACTGTCCGGCATTCCTAAAATTTTATGATCACCCGGAAGTCCTGCTTCTCTCCAGAAATCCATTTCACCAAATGATCGACCGTCGGCGCTTGTATAGGCTGCGCCGATCGCATTCCAAGATGTTGGATCATAAAAGCCCTCTGAACCCGGTCTATCAAATGGGAACCAATCATCATCTGGTAAAGATAGAGAGGCGGCCGCATATTCGGAAGGATAGAAAACCTGATTCGCGTCAAGATATGATGCTGTATTTCCGGGAGAATACCACCGGAAATTTTGTGGCCATATGTAGTGTCTGGGGGAATCTGGATCTTGTGTCCACTTCAACGCCGATGGATCAGACCCGTTCCAATTTGGATCGGATGGATTATATAAAGTTAGGTTAGTTCCCTCTGCAATAGTTGAATGGTTTGGAGCTTCAACTAACTTACCCGCGCCCGTGAGTGGTTCTCCTTGTCCTGGTCCTTCAGTTCCAATCCAATTTTCTCCACCCAAGAATCTTGGGTAGTCTGGATGTTGTTCCTTTGGTTTATTCCAAGGTCCACAGTATGGAAAATATGGCGGAGGACCACAGCATTCAAATAATGGTACTTGAATACATTGAGGAATTATCGCGTCCGAGTAAAGGACGTTATAAGTGTTTGTGCCGTCGAACGCAGCGCTACGAGATTGAAGTGGTTGGATAAAAGTCTTCTCTTTGTTTGGAGTTCTTCCATCAAATTCTGGAACTTCTGCCTCGGGATCGTATTCACCGTCCCAATCCGCCCCATTATACCAGAGGCTGTATGAGTCTCCCGGCGCCCCGCTGTACATGAATCCATGTGCCCCTCGCAAGTGATGGCACCCGCCAGGTCGGGTACAGCAACCCATAGGTCCAAGAGGATCTATGTCGTTACATATTCCGCAGAAGAACGGTGCGGAGGGATCGGTGCAACCAATGACATCATCTGTATGATCTTCACATTTCTTAAATGTACCACCATCGGCTGGAAGACCATCTTCATCGGCATCGCCACCCTTCCAGCAATTTGGATTTGTTGGGTTCGCAGCCTCACAGAGTTCCTTTGTTGTGTTAGAACAAAGGTAAAATCCTGTTTCTTCATTAAAACTACAACATGCACCATTTCTCCTATCACACGGATTAGTTGCACATGATACATCATTAATAAAGTATCCATTCAAAACATTTTCGCAGTAACTTGCGTTTGTGTTTGTGCAAGTCTCATCATTATTGGTGCAACATGAACCCTCTGATCCACATGAGTCTGGTGTGCATGGACCTATTCCGCCCCATGCACCATTTGATGCTATACACTCCTCAAGTGTTTTATTAACACATCCTCCTTGTTCACAGCATCTACCAGAACATAATTCGGAGCAAGACAGACCATTTGATCCGGGTCCACCGAAAAAGCCGTTATTGGATATACAATCTTGGTATGTGGTTTGTGTACACTCGCCGGTGCTGGTATTACAACAATTTCCTATGCAGGTATCAGGACATGGAGAACCATCACCTCCATAATATCCTCCTAGCGAAAGACATTCTTCTGATGTTCTTTGTTCGCATTCTAGTCCAGTGCAGCAAAAACCTAAAACGGGAGGTTCTTCTTCCACACAACAACTAACTTCTGCACAACGTGAGCCGTGACCCTGAAATATATCCGGTAACGTGCAGTCGGTGGAATTTGTTGCATCTTCACATGTGCCATTTTCTCTACAACAAGCACCGACATAATTTATACCAGAACAACAATCAACGTATCCACATGCTTCTGGAGAGCCTGGAGGGGGTGCTACTGAAAACCCACCTAAAAATTCTTCACATTGAATTTTGCTATACTCTCCGAGACAAAGACCATCTTTACAACAGGCCAATTTATCCAGACACGGATCATAACAGAATCGTTCTTCATTTGATCCTTCCTGTGGATAAGTTCCACAAGAAACACCTGTCCAGAAGGTTCCGTGATAGAAGTCACATTCCTCTTGACTTACAAACTCTAAGCATATTCCATTGGAGCAACATACATCTCCTTCTACATCACATGCCTCTTCACATGAAGTAAACGGTCGGAAAACTCCACCTAAATCATCATTACACGTTCTCTGATCAACAAAGTCTTGACATTTTCTCTGTCCTTCTTCCGTATAACAACAAGATCCAAATGATCCACTTCCGCTGCATCCATCGGTATCATAACCCTTGGATGCAAATGTCACATACCATTTGTCTTCTTCTTCCTTACTGACAGCGATGTTCGTAAAATTAACCACATCAATACCACATGAAAAATAATCATCACCCTCTTCGAAGTATAGATTATTGGGAAGTTTCCAGAAAGAATTTCCATCAACAAAAGCCGTAAATGATGTCACCTCTCCTATTGTTTTACTATACCCAGTTATACCATTGATACCAATAGGAGTCATTAATTTAAATATAGATCCTTTTGATATGTCCAAAGTTATTCCCGGTCCATTAAACGCTTCATTCGGACCGAAACTTTGAATATTATTTCTTTCAGTTAGAATTGCACCTCTACCAGTAAGCCCGGAAGGATTACGAGGCGTGGTGATTGCAAAATCTGCTGTTCCTGCTCCACCGAAGAAATCAAAAATGTCTCGTGTTAGTCCAGAAACTTCAATATTTAATTGATCACCTGAAGTGGTCCCGGAAAATGCATTAGTATTTGTTAAGTGAACAAGTCCACCTCCCGAAGTGGCCCCCTCACTCAATTGCTTTATTTCAGCAGTTCCTCCGATGACAATCATATCACCGTTTCTATTTACTCTTATATTTCCATCGCCCGTTATACTTCTAAACGCAAATGTTAATCCAGAGGTTGTTCCGTATATGGATGGAGTGGATGAGAATATATGAATACCATTTCCAATATTTTCTCCAGTAACAACTCCCTCATATTGAGCCGACACCCCAGTTAAACCACTTATTGGAATTTCAACTCCGTTACTGAGAACTAGCACTAACGCCCCTAAATCATCATATCTTCCTCTTATGACATAAGCACCAGAGGCCCCGGTGGGCCCGGTGATTCCAGTTGCACCAATTGATCCAGTGGGACCTATTGATCCTGTATTACCAGTGGATCCAGTTTCACCTTTTATTCCACCCTGCGGTTGTACGGAACTGCTACCTCGTATATCACTCATACTATCTCTTCTCCTCCACAGGGACATGGTCCACAAGAGTTACAATCAATTATTGTTGGGAAACTATTTGCAGTATAACAATACTTACTTACAACGTATATAGGTACTCTTTTTACCAATCTAACCTTTGCGTTTGCATCAAATTTATTATATGAATTTACAATTCCATTTGAAAAGTCTTGTGTGTATGCTCGGAAGGCGCTTCCTGCTCTGTATTTGATTTCATCGGACCACAGATTAACATTATAGTTTGTTCCTAATCCGAAATCTGCTGCTTCAGTATAGTTATGCGAACCTGCACTACCACTTGTGGAAGACCAATACATTCCACTCAGATCTTGCCAACCTTCAGGTGAACTTTCTGATGTTATTTCAGATTGATTTGCATATATGTGATTCAGTTCAACTAGGCTTGGGACATACCAGTCAAGATTAGATGGATTATCTCCGTTTGCGTCGGAAACTAACTTCATAGCACTATCAACATTTTCTTGATTCCATAAATCACGATATGCATTCTTAAATTCTTCTGGGAAGTTTTCAATGTTGTTTTGGTTTGGAGGATTCTCAAGATTTTCCCAAGGGTTATTTTCTTCTGTTATCCACCTATCATAGGCCTCAAGGTCAATACCAAATGCGTCAGGGGAAAACCATATATTATTTTCTATAGAAGAACTATCGTAAAGTCTGGTGTTTAATAAACCATCTAAACTACAAGTTCCCCATAAACTTACAGGTTCATTTAAATCTGTTCCTATACCATGTGCAATTCCCCATTTTACATTGTTTGCACTCTCATCAGTTTTCTTTACGAATAATGCCCATCTTCTATGAATTGTGTAACCTTCACCATAGATTTTGTCTGCATATTCATTGAACTTAGATCCATCTGACGGATCTATTAATATATTGTCTGGTGCATCAGATGCCGAAGCCAAGAATCCTAATTCACTCAACTGACCCTGTACATAATTAATTTCTAGGTCAGCAAATGGACCAGGAGGTGTATATAAAACTGGATGAATGTGATCACATGGACACGCACTTTCCTCTAAGATTGTTCCAACTGTCGGTTGATATGTAATTACTTCATTTGTTGCATTTTCTGCGAGTGTTGGAATAACATTCCCACTACATTGTAATGGTGTACAATTTTCAGCAGGACCCCCCACATATCCTATAAATACTGCTTCAGAATCCTGTGATAACACTTGACTTCCAATTGGTTGTCCGCAGGGGTTTACTGCCAATTGACAACTAAAGTTCCCAACATCTTCGGGATCTCTACAACAAAGTCTCTGACTGATACCATCTGCTAGGGTAACTATTCCGTAACTTTCATCCCGTTCTGAGTCGTAAGTTGTTCCGGAACATACAGTTCCTGCACCCTGATAAAATCCTCCAGTGTTTGCACACTGAAGAGGTGATAGATTCCCCACACACAACACACCTTTACAGCACGCACCGGGGAATAGATCCAAGCAACAGTTATAGTAATTATCATCAAAAGGATCGCATGATTGTCCGGGATGAAAAATACCTCCAATCGCATCGCATTGATCTCTATTGAAGGAATAACAAACCCCATTCAAACAACAAGCACCAATGTTATCAGTGGGGCATAAATTACTACATGTTAATCCCCGACCACCATTTTCCTCGGGTCTACTAAATTCTTCACAGTTGAGAATATTTGGAAAATATATTCCACCAAATTCTGCACATTTATTTTCGCTAGTATCTACACAGTTTCCATTAACACAGCAGGGGTGTGTTTCTTTGCAATTTGGGCCCTCTGTTCGAAGAGCACACGGATTGAGGGAAAAATCCCCTAACAATTCATCACAGTATTTTTTAGTAGTATAATCAAAACATTGCGTTCCATATTCTCCGGTTATAATATCTGGTGATGAACAAAAACAACAAGACCCTACTGCATTTACTAAGTCATCTCCGGTGGCAGTATGTGCTGTCATGTCCTCGAATTTGTGTATTAATTGAGAACTTCCGCCTGTGCCTAAATCAATTTCTTGAGAACCGGAGAAGTCATTACCAAACCTAGTATATGGTCGAGAAAATCCAGAGGTATTACCTATATTGGGCCCGGTTCCGCTGGTTTGTCCCCCGGTTCCTAGTCGTATATAAACATTGCTTCCTGTAAATCCACCGATAGTGAATTCCTGAATGCTACTCAGAACTGGCATAATATTGGATCTAGCAAGATCGCTTGTTGAAATTTCACCTATTTTTTCGACTCTTCGTGCGGTGATTGTTAATAATTCATTATCGATAAATGTATTATTTTTTGTTGAACGGCCTGCACTATTACCAGCATCGAGATATAATAATTCTCCAGACAGACCAACAGAACCATCTGGATCAATACCAGTCAGTGTGATTCCGGGATCGTTGCTCCCTGTTGCAGAAATTAAGTTTCCTCTAACTTCGAGTGTTCGGAATCTTGCAATGTGTGCAAGCGGATCCGCGTCTCCGGTAGAAACAGTTTCTTTGTATACAAATCCAGAAGACGCACCTTGATCTGCGTTTGTGAATTTGAAAAATAAAGTTTCAACATCCGCAGTTCCGGATCCCCGGAAACCATCAACACTAATCTTATCCCCATTAGTTAATGTAAATGTTATCCCATCACTAACAGATCCTACCAGATAACTCTCAGCGAATGATATACCAATTCCTGTGTTTCCTATATTACCAATACCACCGGCTTCTCCGGTATCTCCGGTCGCACCAGTTGCCCCAGTTGGACCCTGTGATCCCGGACCACCTTTATATACAACTTTTCTACTGCTTCCTCTAAATATGGGCATTAATTATCTCTTAGTATTTCTGGTATATTCCATGCTTTGAACTCATCAGATCCCGTCGCACCATAATTTCCATCACACCGAACCAAACGAATAGGTCTGACCTTGTATCTATTATCGATACGATTCTTTCTGGCCGATTTAAATGTGGATGGAACACCTGTTTCTGAAAAATATGTTGCCCATGCAACTGTACCGGCAGTTACACCGTTCTCAGAGTGCTCTCCCTCTTTATTTCTTACATCAAATGCTCCAGTTGATGTCCAGTGCCATCCCGTCATCGGAGTTTTATTTTGCGATAAAAGTGCCGTATTTAAATCGAAACCATAATATAGGTCTCCATCATTTGCGCAAAGTGCTGCTAAATAACCCATTTCATCGTAACTAGGTAAGAACCATTGTGAAATTTGTGGTTGATTTGCAGAATTTCCTTGCATATCACCCGTGAGACTATCATCCATTAAACGAGTCGCACGAATTGCAGTATACTCGCCCCCGGTAATTGCAGGACCAAAACTGGTTGGATCGAACTCACCACCGACTGGTGTGTAACCTAAAAATTCTATATTGTCTGCGTGTGCTAAGTGAAGGGAATTGTACAATCCCCAATTTCGTCTCCAGAAGCCATTTATGGATTGCACAGATCGAGTTCTTAACCTGTTTAACCAATCTTCACCTAGTGCTCGTGCCTCTCTACACAGTGGGAATGATCTATTTTTAAGATTTTCTATGCTGTTTTCGAATGTGCTTCCAGAACTGCCCGCAAACCAATATCCTTCGGAATATAGTCCCGTTTGAGAATACTCCTCTCCGAATATACCAACGCCTGATTTTCTATCGTCGAGATCAAGATAGGGTCCCCATGCGTTTCCTTGATTTGACCAAGGGAATCCTGTGCTAATTCCGGGATTGTCGCTATAACTTTCATATGAATTACCAGAAACACCTACTGGATCAAGCGATAAAATCATGATATAGGAATCGGGAGCACTTTCGTTTTCTTCTGGGAACTCTGTTTGTGATAGAGTTTTACAGTTGATATAGTTTGGACTTGTTACACCCTTAAATCCATATCCATGATGATCATATTCATTTCTATAAAACTCCGATGAAATATCACCCGTTGACATTACTCCAGTTGTGGTTCCATAGTATGGATCTGATGTAAATCCATAAGGACCCTTGGTGAAGACTTCTTTGGCACCTAAAGCATATCCGTAATATGGATTGTACGTTCCTACGACCATGCCACCTGCATAAAGGTCACCGGGATATAGGTCCACTCCCAGCACCCTACCGGCGCAGGTGGGTTGATTTTGATCTGTCCTTTCTGGACATATTGTATCAGCACAGGTTGAGCCACTACCAGCAAATAATCCACCAGAAGATAAACACCCATCAAATGTATGTCCATTTTCACATACAGTTCCAAAGCAACAAGAACCAGTTCCAGTGGAGCATACTGATATGTCAGATATTGGACCTACTATAGGATCAATTATACCATTGCAAGGAACACCCACACCTTGGAAAAATCCACCAGAATTAAAGCAGTCTATATCTGTCTTTTGATCGCATTCACCCAACCCATTACAGCAAGCACCCAGTCTCTCTAGAGAATCGGAACATTCAATGTATTTACATACTGTTTCATTCCCGTGAAAAATTGTTTTCACACCAGTGGTATCGGTGGAATTTCCTATGGTAACACATTGATTTCCATGTAGTTGGGTACATATTATGGTATCCTGTTCTCCGGGATTTTGTATTTCTATACAACACGCACCAAATTGATCACATATACCACCCGAAGTGGTTCCTAATGGGCCACAAGTTGTTCCTACCCCATGAAAATATCCAGAACATGAGAGTGCATCAGTTATCTCGCAAGTTGTTCCTGTGCAACATGCTCCGGTTATGCCTTGCTGAAATCTTCTGAACCCATCCACACCTTCCCCTCCGTCAGCGAGAGATAAACCATTGCAATCAAAAGGCTGAATGGTAGTATCACCTATGGTTGGGCCCCACTTTACTAAATTACCGTACCAGTAACTTCCCATCCAGAAAAAGTTAAATATATCTGGATCCGTTACACCACCAAAGCAGGGAACATTATTGAAAGGAAATAATACCGAACCATCATTTGAGTAAAATCTTGTTGTCGAGGGGGAAGTTCCAGTAGCACCCTTTACAATAAGAGTAAATGATTGTGAAGTTGTATTGGATGAGGGTGCATCTAGTCGAAAAATAACGGGGGCAGCAACTGTTTCCTCTGTTCTGTTTGTTAAATCGACAGAAAAAACTCTTGCCTCATCTGGATTTATGGCAAAAGTAAATCCAGCGATATCTTCTATAGTTTGAGAAAATTTTCTCTCTGTTATATCCAAAGCCTTTTCTTTGTAGTCCTTGGATGTAAAAGATATTGATGTTGTATCTTTGTCATATTTTGTATTCGCAACACTAAACAGAGTAGTTCCTGCACCACTCCCTGAACTAATTCCAATTAAAGAGTTTTCATATGTTGGACCAGATACATTTGCATATCCACTACTCTCTCGATCAAATTCTATTATAATTTTATCTGTCGTGGTATAAACCGAGAGACTATCAGGAGTGCCACTTTTTATACTTCTTAGTTTTAAATCATTTTCTGATATTCGTGAATCAAATAAAGTAACTCCAGCGCCTAAATTTTCACCCTTAATTACTAAATTCTCATTTCCACCGGAAGGTCCTCTTATAACATTTTCACTAGAAAGAAACTCACCATTATCAAATGTTACCCGTAAAAATCCAAGAGAGTCACGGTCAATTCCAGTAGTTCCTAATATAGATGATCCAGTTGGTCCAGTAGATCCTGTGACACCAATGGGGCCGATAGGTCCACTTGCACCCGTGGGTCCGGTATTTCCGGTATTTCCCACTGATGCAGTAGAACCACCTAATGCTATTCTACTACTTCCGACTATACTAGGCATTAACTAGTTCCAATTATTTTATTTTCTAGTGATGTTATTCTTGTACCCAGACTTGAAAGTTCATCTGCAACATCGGAAAATGATACTGTAGAATTTGATGCGGTTAATTTACTAGTAACACTTAACTCTTTGATAGAAACTTTTTGTGGGACTGTTACGGCACTAACACTTCTAACTTTATAAATTATTTTAAGGTTTTTCTGTACTAATTTACCATCTTCATAGTAATTAAATGATTGATTGCTTGTTATTCTTGGAGTAAATACAGAGTAAACCTCACTTGCAGTAGGTGAATATGAAATATTATTTAAGAATAAAGTACTTCCCACAACGGTTGAGGTTTCATCTGGAGATTTTCTAATATCAACTTTATTATTTGTTGTGTCTACTCTTAAAACTCTAGCAGTGGAAGTAACAGTACCTCCTTGTTTTTGGTTAGCACTTCTATTTGTTAATGAACTGGTGACTGATGATGCAGTGTTCAACGTAACTCTTTCTACGTAACCATTACTAGTTCCAACATAAGAATAGTAGTCTGGGTTTTCTGCAACCACTAATTCATTTTCTTTCCCGGCATCCACCCAGCCACTAGGAACATCAGTATCTTCTGGAACTAATAACGATGTCGCCAAGGGTGGCTCTGACTCATCTGAAGAAATGATGTCTCCACCAACCGAATACCCAATATAGTTCAAAACCTGAAAATTAAAATCTTCAGATGTGGCCACTGCTTGTAACATGGGCTTGACAATTTCCGTGGGTTCTATGGGTTCAAGATTCTGAAGTTGTCCGCCGGTTGCTGAACTCAAGAAGTAAATATCATTACCACCAGATCCACCAGTTGTACCACCAATGGTGTCGGTCATATTATTCAGAGTTGCTCCGGATGGATACTTTATAAGACCTCTAAGAACTACAACTAAGTCATTATTTGAAGAATCTCTTGATTCAACGACACCCACCACTTCCGCATTAACATTTGTGTCTGCTTTTGATGTGAAATACGTTTTTAATGTGGGATTATATCTGATAACCGCCCCTGCGAAGTTTATACTGGAATCTAAAGTATACCCATTTTGCGTGGATCCTTGTTCACCAGAACCGCCTAATAGATTTAAGGTGATCCTATTCTGGGATCCGGTTGGGTTGATAACAGAATTAGTTCCTGTTATATTTGAGCTTGAGCTACAAGACGGCATCTATTTCTCCTATAAGTTCTTGATATTATCCGCATCGGCAACATAATGAACTGAAATCTGATCACCCACAACTGCACCACTTACAATTTCAAATCTAATTCCATTGGATAATGTATTTCCGGACTGGATCGTTGGCTGGTTGACTAGAGATACCCTTGTTACATCATTTGGTCCAACAGTTCCGGAAGTCTTTCTCATGTCTCTTTGTGCAAGTCGGTTGAATCCATCTGATGTTGTACCCGACGATGGAGAGTACATTAAAACATTAGGTGCTTTTCTCATCTCCACTGGGAAGTTATAATAATAGTCCCTAGAGTGTCCTACTGGAATATCAACAACTGTCAAATCCGGAATGACAGGATCTATCATTGTTGATGCACCAGTTGATATTTCTTTGTCGTAACTTCTCTGATAGAATTTTCTACAATCATCCAGAACATCATCAACCTTTTTCTTTTCTGGAGATGTTGGCTTTGATCCTAATTGGAATTGAAGTTGTGATAAGTCAACATATGTTCCAGTAACGCCCTTGATGTTAAATGCAATTGCAGCATACTCTTCTGTTCCGGTTATAGATTGACCAGACAAACCCGGAACAGTGAAGGATAATGCCGATGGATTCCATCCAGTAGCGAGTTCTATTACTCCCACGCTGGTTGTTGTAGATCCCGTCGGTCCGCCAACTCCATTATCGAAATACTGCTTATATAATACTTCAAGAGTGTTTCCTGCTGAACCTGATCTAGTATACACACTAATTACGGCAGGTTGCTCCATAAAATACTCTGAAGTATCGAGACGATTTTCTACATGAATGAAGTCTTCCGCTGCATAGTCATCGGCAGCAACTTTTCCGTAGTTATTTGTTATTCTTGCGTAATATTTTGGCTCACCAAGAACATCTTCCTGTCCTTTGGTAAATTCCTTTCTCTGAATTCCGAAAGTACCACCAATTGGGGTTGCAATGGTTATACCATTTAAGAATGCCCATCTATCGGCAAAGTATGTAGAACTACTAGCACTATTTCCTTCAAACTCCTGATTTGTTCCTATTTGTCTTTGCCATATATCAAGGGATCCATTTATAACAACATCAGTCGAGTTGACTCCAAAGGAAACTCCTTCGCCGCCGTTAATAAAAGAATTTCTATTAATATTAGCAAAGAATACATCTTGTTCCATTACAATAGGATCTATAAATACTGTTCCCGAAGTATCTGCGACATGTCCAATTTGAACATTACTTTCAGTTCCAGCAGCAAATACCTTACCGGAAGAATCTTGACCGATATCTGTTGACAGATATAGTGGTGAGCCACTAACTGCATCTCCGGTAGTTGTTTTTATTATACTTGGAGATAAATATCCACGGACAACTACCTCTAATATATCCCCATTAATAGATGAAATGACACCCAGTAGATCTTTTCTAGATCCTGTATCGGCACTTCCCGAAGAGAAAGGATCAGCAGCACTTGCATAATATACATTTGAATATACACTACGCCCATCAGAAACAGGCAAAGAACTAACCGAACTGTTCTTTGCTATAAATCTACCTGTTTGAAAGTTTGATCCATTACCAGATCCTACATCAATGAGTACCTTGAGAGAACCAATTCCTGCACCAGTTCCTCCACTGAATCCTACTTCTTGACCTCGATAATTTAATACGATTCCCGTATCGCCAGTTAATCCTACAAGAATTGGTTTAGAAACCTGACTCGTAAGATTTGGTTCGTTTGTTGTGAGTCCGCCATAGGTAGTTGGATCAACAAAATACACACATCCAGCATGGAGAGTAACACCATCCGCACCTAAAGCAGGTCCGAAGTCTCCTTGAATCTTTCCATTGGTAACCACAGTTACCTTGTTACCTAGAACAGTAGAAACGATTCCTATCGCCTCTGCTTCTGTTGAGTTTGCCCCTCTTGCGAGAGTTATACCCATACTGTTACCTAGACTATAATCTGGCCGAATAACATTGGCGAAAGTATATCCGGCGGTAACTCCAGAAAACTGAGTGGATGATTTGATTTGACTACCACTAAAATCATAATTTAAAGACCCGCTAATTGTTAGATCGTTAAAAGTTACTCCTCGCGTAACATTTTCGGCCATATTGAAAAGAAGAAACCCTGCGGTTCCAGTACTAGCAGCAGTGGTTCCCAAAGACACATCAATACCATCACCACTAACACCATTAAAAACTTTAATACTGTTCAATTTTCCAATAATATCATCATTAGTTTTATTGAACCAGTCTAAAAATGTTTGATTATTTGTTAGTTCTGGTATTGAGAATAAATTGTCGTCTGATGCGCCCATATGTTTTCCTTAGTACTAGCCTTATTTAGCCTAAATTAACTTACCACCGGGATCGGATATCCACTAATATATGTGTAATTATCGTTTTCAATTTTAATTGCCATAGGTGAATCGTCTTCATCAATAACCGTGGAATCTAAAACCTGCCTACCGCGCTGGGTTAAACCTGTTATACTTAACTTATATCTAGTTGCACCGGGAACTACATTCTCACCTGATCCCGCTGAGTTATCTGATAAAGCACCATCCTCAGTTTCTGTAACAAACTCCTGTGAGATTGCGAATCCAACGTAACCTGCTGACGAATTCTCCGGCTGGTTTGCATTGAAGGATAATTCATCGTTATTATAAATCCAGACTTTGAATCTATATGAATCATTTTCTACACCAGTAAATTCTGGTATTTGTACTAAATACCAACCTCTTTTAAATGTGACTGTTGAACCACTGACATTAATTAAATTAGGAGAAATTGGACATAACCCGGATCTTCCAAATTGTTCTTGCATATTTCCGTCATAATCCGAGTATCCCCATCCGGGGCCCTGGCCCAATGCAATGGCAGGCGCCCAGTTACAAATCATCGTTGTTGTTAATGTTTGCTGTAGAAGAAAATGTTCCTGAACTTCATTTAATTCTGATGCTTGTAGTGCATACCCAGCCCGAAAACCAAGGAGGACGTAATTCTTGCTTGCGTTTTCATCTAAAGAAGTAAATTCTTGTTCCGCTACCCTACTGCTATAAGGTCCTCGTTCTAATGGCGTGCTTTGATCGTTTTTAAATGGTGCTCTGGACACGAATTATCTCCTAAAATGATTTAACTATTAGAAAAGAAAATCTTTTCACGGGTTGTGTTGTGTTATCTGGCATTTGTATGGTTGCTGATTTTTGAACTAGAGGACTTCCCGACTTTGTTTTGATACTTGGTTTCTGTACACTGGTTATGGGGTATTCAACTCCATCCAATGTTAGTGTGTCCCCTGTTTTATAGTTATCAGGAGTTAAACTGATAACCTGAGTCGATCCTCTATTGCTTGCAGTTGGCGATTGCTTAGCCGAAACAACAGTACCTTGGCGTTTCGATGATATTGGAATGGGTCCGGGGGAAGGTATTTTCTTCATGTCATTTTCCTTATCATGGATCTAGATTGAGGTTTATCTTGATTGTGTTTCTTTCAATTTTCTTTTCGTTCTTGTTCAGATCTGATCCAAAAACTACATCGTCCGTAGTTTGTGGATTTTTTAAAATACCATATGTGGTAAACGTCTTTTGTTCAACATCCGCGTCCAATATATCATTGGAATCAAATTCAACCTTGAAAGCCAATTGAGTAGCGTTCAATAATTTTCGTGTGCTAGTTGCAAAACCATCAAGAGGTTCTATATTTGTCTCTATTAGATTTATAAATGTAGATGCACCCGTCACCGATGGAATAGTTAATCCATATTCATAGTAACCGGATCCACCAGAAATCAGTTCTATTCCATCAACAACTATATTTCCAGCGTTATCTTTAAAGGTTATTAGTCTAGCGGATGCACCAGTTCCAGTTGCACTTGTTATCACAATCTCTGGATTTTCTACGGAAATTTGTCTATCACTGTAAGATAAATTTGCTAGGTTGATGAACATCGAAAGGATTTCCCCATCCTTTGCAGATGAAGAAGTAACTAACTCTGCCTGAACCTTTTCATTAGAATTTGGATTTAATTGTAATGAGTTTATCTTTTCTAGATTGGTTTCGAGTGATATACTAGAAGGGACCTCTATCAATGAGCCGGCTCCTGCCACAAAACGATGTTCCATATCAAGTCGTTGTGCCAGATCATAACATCGATAACACGAAACATCCGTAATTTTTTCCCACAAAAATCCCGCAGTGATATAAGTATCATCTTCCGGAACATATTGTTTAGTTCGGGGATATAATCCGCACGAACCCACTTCATCTCCTCCATTACTGCAAACATATGTAATAAGAGATTGGAGTCCTACAACGGTTGGAAATTCTTCAAAGTCCTTTATTGCATCATTAACCGGCATCAGATTATCAGTCAGGAACCTTCTAGAATTGGTATCTAGTTTATACAGTCTTCTCCACCGATAACCGTCCGGGTATGTTTTTTCAACGGCATCTTCAAATGATGGAGTGTATGTTGAATTATTATCACCAAACTGATCTATTCGATTAAGTGCATTTGATGATACACAGAGGTATACTGTTCCGTTTGTTTGATTAAGAACATAATAATTATCAGCAGATGAATTACCCGTTGCTATCCACGGATTATATGTTTTCTTTATTTCATAATTTATTCTGCGAACTACTGGTTTTGCATCATTTTTTCTTACATGGTATAATAAAGATACGTCCTCCCAGACGTTTCGATCACCGGCAGCGGTGTCATAATTACTTCCCTCAGAAACTCCACCCAGATAAAACGCATACTTATCTTGTCCTTTAGATAATCTTGTATAGAAGTCTTCTAAATTATCTGTATTAATTGAACTCATTTAACTTTCCTCTATTATGGACAACTTTCATGATCATCTGCACCTGATATGCAGGACGTTATTCCGTCATTTGGTGATGTCTGTCCGGTAACTGGAGCACACAATTCTACAAAATCTCTTATAACAACCGAACTAAAAGACAAGCCGTAAGTATCTATGTCCCCGGAAGATCCTGTTGTTTCGCCTGCTAATGCCCATCCGGGATGATTAAATGCCGGTTCTCTGTAGGTAGCACCATCAATTCCACTAAGACCTCTTTTTGTTACCCAGAAATCTGTCCATAAACTACTTCCGGAACAACCCACACATGGTTCTATATCACCTGTAGATTCCATTGAATATGGAAAATAATTATAGAGTCGAGGGATCTCGCAACCATCTGCTAGCCCTTCGCTGTAGTCTCCACTCCCGCCAATTGGAATATAGTCTGCAAAGGATTGTTCATAGAAAACTTTTAGACCCACTGGGTGAACCATTGCAGAAATTATTTGATCGTAATCAGAAACTTCTCCACTATTTAATATGTAAGAATAATCTTGGTAGAAGTAACCATCCTGAATTATGCCATCATTTAAATATGAACCGCCTAGTGTTGATGTGCTTTCATATGTTCCTGTTCCTCCCGCTGAGACTCCTCTGGACCATCCATCAAATCTTCCTCCATTGAGCCTCATTATCCTTTTCTTAGGATAATCTATTGCATTTTCACCTAAAGTAATTCCATAAAGTTTCTTGAAGAAGTATTTGTATGATTTTTCACTTCCCTTTGTCTGGTAAAAATTATTTCGGACTCCACCAAGAAAATCAATTATATTATCAAGAGTCACACCTTGGTTATCGCCGCTATTTCCAATTTTATTGGTGGGGAAATCCGCTGCATAGGATGACGCATAAGATCTTACGATATCTTTGGAGTTCGTTTCTAAGTTTAATAAATTATAAAAGTCCTTTGATGAAATATTATATTGCCCACCAGAAGTCCCTTTACAGTATAACCAATCATAATATGATTGAATAAATTCTGGTAGATTTGTTTCTTTATCTCTTTCTCTAATCCATCTAGGAAAATCATTTAGAATATCATGAAGATTTGGAGTACAAAGTCCTGTGTTAATTTTATCTAATTGTTCTTGTATCTGAGAACTTAAAAGATCTACCTGCTCACCTGCATTTAATAGTCTTTCACCATCAGTGCCTGGTTTATTTTTTAGATTTCCGTAATTTCCACCTGCACCTATTGTCATTGTTCTTGTGCCGTTATAGTTACGTTAAATGTGGGAACAACCACTACCTCTTGCTTACCAACAAAAGAATTGGTTTTAGGAACAAAAGTCATAGTAAATGGATCTCTCAAAATATTAGCATCTATCTCCACAATTCCTCTTTCGTAATTTATTCTTCCCACATCAGTGGAGAGTGAAACATAAGATCCCGATGTAAATCTAATCAATCCAAGTTTCGCATAACCGTCTGATTGCATTGTTTGGGGAATGTCTACTATCTGGAGATCACTATATTCTGTGTTTCCAAATGTACCCTTTGTTGGAGTTGTTTGGAGTGATCTGTTTGATATAGTTCCCAATATTCTTCGTATGGGATTCTTGAAATATACCGATCGTTTCTGCTCACTTGCGGTAAAATCCTTAGAACACTTTGTTGATATTCCAGAAGAGTCTATAGTCAGGGACTCATCAACCCCATTTGCGATAGAAAGAATATCATTCTCCCTAATCACCTTATTAAATTGTCTATTAGTTTTGAACTCTGTATTTAGTGCGGCAGTTACCTTTGCTTGTAATTCCGTTACCGATAAATTGGTAACAGATTGATTTGAAGTTCCGTTTAGGTTTATCTCCTCCGTAATGGGAAGAGGTCCAATATACTCAGGTAAAATTGTAACTACACACTTATCCTTCAATAGTTGAATTGCATTTATTATTTCTTCTCCATCGGTAAACGCATCAGAACTTTCTGGATCTTCGTTCAACAGAGAAACAAAAAATCTTCCGTAATAGGGGGGATCGTTTTCTTCCCCTCCCCACACATTTATTCTTAAATCTGCGTTAGCATTTTCTTCATCAATCAGAGCTCTGGCTAAAACAGCAATTGCGTCATTTTTTGTCACCACTCTGTCTTGAGCAGAAAAGGTTTTTGGAGCGAAAAATCTCACTGCATCTATGTTTGGTTCCACTGCACCGCCGGAACTTTGATATATTGTCTGTGAGATGGGAGTGGCAGCCGGATCGATCGCGTTCCATTGTGCTGGTACGAAACCTCCTACACCATTACCCAGTTCTCCACTCGAAGTAATATAACTTATTTCTACCAAAGAACCCTCTTCTAGAGGTTTACCAAAACCAACATTTATTCCATCACTTATATTGCCAGAAAATATAACAAAGAATCCCGCATCAGTTCTTTCTAGAAAGAACACCTTACTATCTGAATTAATATTTTCATTTGTATCAGATGAAAGAAACCATTCCTCTGCTTCTCCTCCGGGTGGTGTAACCCGAACACTGAGACTTCTGATTTCAATATCAGTTCTACCTATGAAACCCTTGGTTCTTTGATCATTTACGCTTAATACAACATTCTGGAATAGTTTAGATCCTTGATATATTTGCAGTTCCACTGTTCCTGAACTGTCCGTTACCTCATCCTTTATAGTATAGAAACTAAATGATCTTCCCGTCTCGTCCGTTCCAATAAATCTAGTATATTTTGGAACTGGATTTGCCGGACCTCCTGCCCTAATTTGAACAGTTCCTACTGCCGATCGAGAGCCGGGAACCACATACCCTAAAGGTTTTGCTAATGATATGAGGCTTGATATTTTCTGTGCGGTATCAAGAAACATTTCATTCGTAATCATATTAGAGTAAAAAGCATAATACATGGTATTATACGCCAAAACATCTAACATAGTCGAAAGACCAGATCCCTCAAAATCATAATCCCTAAACGTATCTTGATTCTTTAGATAGCCTTTTATACTTTCTTTTATATCACCAAAATCTAAATTTCCAATGTTTAACTGGGGATTTGTCATTATCGAACCTTCGTTAGTGAGAGTTTAACTGTTTGTAATATTGGTTGCCCTGAAGACATTGTGCTTGCGAAGTAAGTAATTTTAAGATCCAAGGTATAATCATTTTGTTCAACTTCTATTTCCTCAAAAAGAACTCTGGGTTCATACTTTTTAAGTTGCCTTTCTATTTCAGAAGCCAAATCTCCAATATCCGAGCCGTCTAAGATTGAAAAAAGGTAACCATACAGCCCAACTCCAAAATCTGGTTGAAAAGGTTTTTCATTTTTAGAAGTTAACACTAGATTAAGAACTGATTGTTGTATGGCATTCAAGTCCAAAGACTTCGAAACGTCCCCATTAAAGGAATTTCGAGAGAAATTTACGTCCAAGTCGATATATCTGTTATTTACTATCATGGCTCTGTATGTATCAACTTTCTACTGATTGAGAGGAATTTGCATCAACATATAAACTATCTCGTACTAGGGTAAGTCTCATTGAGTGTGCGTTTGCACCCTCAATCATGTGCTCGATTTCTGCAATCATCCACCTTCCGCTTGAGTTTTTAAGACCAGTTTCATTATTTCCCATAGGTATCTCTAAATTTATAATCGCTCCCGGTCTTATGGAAAAATCTCCATGAACTATTGCCTGTGCTGTTTGTGCCGTCAATAGTGTCATCTGTGCATTTCTGAGCAATGGAGTTTGCTTTGGTGTATTCCAAAACGAAGAATATGTTTGATAATATTTTTTCCACTCTTTGTACCTTTCTCCTATCACTGGACATGTACAACTAGAAGATGAGTCGGGATCCTCCCAATCACATCCCAAATATTCTTCTCCTAATTCTTGTGATATCAAATCACAATATTTGGATTTCTGAAGAAGATCCTCCAATTCTTCATCTGTTGGTTCTGGTGCAGGATCAAGACCATTAATAAATTCTTCTGCATCTTCTAATGTGTCGAACTCATCTAATACAGTATTGTTCGAGTCGATAACTGTATAATTTGATACTTCAGATCTTTTATCATTTTCCTCGGTATCGAATACAAAATCTGAGTCATATTTACTAATAATGAAAGCGTCTTTAGGTTGAAGAAATTTTATTTCTTCTGGACACTTACAATAAGGATCGTCTGCGGGACATCCATTGTTATCTACCGGGCCCTCTGGGTTTGCACAGGTATATCTCTTTTTACCATCGTTGGTGATTGGTATTTCGTTTTTGAAGAACTCTACCTGGCTCTTCTTTGTAGTTTCTAATATTTTTTCTGGATCTATGGGCATTGTTAAACCTTATTCTTCTGGTGGATCAGGCGGCCGGAAACCATCTTCACCGCCTTGGAAACCATCTTCGTCATCTTCCGGTGTGTCAATTCTAAAATCTTGGAGATTTTGTATATAATAGTTTCTAACTGGATCAAACATATAACATGGACAATTTGAGTCAAACCTGTTTGCGTTAAATATGGCATCCTTAAATGGACTTTCTGTAAACCCGGCCTTTACGGTTCCCAGAGTATTTCCTACCGTTTCGTAGTCGTTAGCAAATAAAGTAGAAAAACCGCCTGCATCCGGAAAGTTTGCTCTTATATCAAACCTATAATCTTCAGGTTCATCTGAGTTTTCTCTTTTGTTGTATAATATACCATACACATCCAAACTAACACCAGCAGTTTCCGGGCTGATTTCATCCCAATTAATACCATTTCGTCCATCAACATATGGATAATAATGTCCTACATCAGTTGTCCACCGATGATTGCACATTTTTCTACAATTTTCTATCCAATTATTATTTCTCTGTGCAGCAAGAAAATGTAATCTACGCATTATGGTTGTTGGCCAAAATTCACCAACT
>MDTG01338598.1_pt1 | contig 38744 bp, 33 predicted proteins | sample 811421 | NCBI WGS metagenome assembly MDTG01 (sample SAMN05326645, study PRJNA326480) | marine metagenome | isolation source: seawater | place: Pacific Ocean: South East | collected 2011 | reverse complement strand
TAAGCCATGGAAAGTACCAATCCAAAGGTTTTGAACAGGTATTCTGAGAAGATTTTCAATACGGCTACGCATTTCGGTAGCAGCTTTATTAGTAAAAGTTACCGCAAGCAAACTTTGCGGTGAAACACCTTCGACTTCCATAAGCCATGCAGCTCGATGAACAAGTACACGTGTTTTGCCACTCCCGGCTCCTGCTATTATTAGAGCTGGCTCGGCGGGCGCTGTTACAGCCTGACGTTGCACGTCATTTAAGCTATCTAGTATAGGCGTAACATCCATTACTTAATTGTATGAGACTTTTGTATCTAACGCATTATTAAAAGCTATTTATATTTTCAATTTGAAATAAAGAATTACTAGAATAGTGCTTCAAAATACATTTAATTTGGTTAAATCCTGAGAATATAGTAGTGATCAACAAGTAGCGCAGTAAATAAGTAGCCTAAGTAGCTAATAGAATACCAAAACATCTGCATTGGTAAATCTTCATTCTCATGTTCTCTATACATTCTTATAGCGTAGTAAAGAAAATATAAACCAAGTCCAATAGCTACGATGAGATAAATCAAGCCACTCATTCCTATTACATAAGGCAAGACTGTGACGAATAGTAAAAGAATAGAATATAGTAATATGTTTAGTCTTGTGTAAGGAACTCCATGAGTCACAGGCAGCATAGGAATTTCAACTTTTCTGTACTCTTCAAGTCGAGCAATTGCTAATGCCCAAAAATGCGGCGGTGTCCAAATAAATATTATCAAAAATAATAATAAGGGCTCACTGGTTACTTCGTTCGTTATAGTTGTCCAGCCAAGTATAGGAGGAGCTGCACCTGCTGCACCCCCAATGACAATATTTTGTGAGGTAGCGCGTTTTAGCCATACTGTATATATAACTGCGTAACCAATTAAAGAGAAAAATGTTAAAACAGCAGTGAGTGGGTTAACTAAGAACCAAAGTATTATCATTGATAATACACAAAGAATAGTCGCAAAAATTAGTGCGGATTTTTCTGTTAATTTACCTTGAGGTAATGGCCGACCTCGAGTTCTCATCATTAGAATATCAATTCTAGCATCCAAAACATGATTAAAGACTGCAGCAGAGGAAGCCGCCATTGCTATTCCAATTGTACCTAATGCAATTTTTTTTAGATCCGGGATAGCTGGAACAGCAAGAAACATACCCACCACAGCAGTGAATACAATAAGCATAACAACCCGTGGTTTTGTCAGCTCATAATAATCTAGCCAGTTGACGTCTGTCTCAACAATCTTATTCACTTATTTTAATACTCAACTTACGTGAGATTTCTTTAGAAGATTTCTTATGTCTTCAGCTATATCACTAGGATTTGTTTTAGATTCAAAATACATGACTAGATTACCTGGAGGGTCCATTAAAAAATATCCACCTTTTAACATTTCCTTTGGCGTTTTTTTTTCAAGTAAACTAGAAAAAGCGTAATCGTTCATAATAATGAGCTTTTTATGTTCACTACTTAGTGACACTCTATCTGGCAGTGATTCGCCATGCAAGAAGACTTGTATGATGTTGTTTATTTTTTTATCAAGTATTTTATGTGATTGATTGAGTATATTTAGGTCATTTCGGCAAACTTCAAAACATTCGGATCTATTCGAATAAATTAGCGCCCAATATTCTCTATCTTGGCTAAGAATTTTTACATTCGGTAGCTCATCAGAGATTTTTATTGGTTTCAGAATACTGGATGAGGTCTTTTGTATTGGTGAATCGAAATATCCTCCATAATACATCCATGTTGCTACAGCGAGAGGTGCAAAGAATACTGAGACTATTAGTAGTATCTGTAGATGTACCCAGGTAGTTTTCTTTTCATTCATGTTTTAAATCGTTTCTTACGATAGTTCCATATTAGCAGTACTGCAAGGACCGCACTCATTACAAACCATTGTAATGCATAGCCAAAATGTTTACCTGGCCCAAACTCTGATGGTACCCAGTGACGGAGAAAGCCATGGTTTTCTTGATGGTCTAGCAATAATACAAATGGCTGAACTTTGCGACCTAAAGCTGTAGATACTTCAGTTAATGATGGGTATACCAAGTGCCTAGGCCAATTAGTGCTATTACTGAATCTATTATTATTCTTTCTTCCTGCCTTCGGTAAGGAGCCAGCACGACCATTTATGTTGATTTCTCTATTATCAATATTTAAACGGCTATATTCAAAATTGGTATTAGTTTTTTCTATCCATCCACGATTAACTAATAAAAGGGGTTCATTAATACCAACATCAAATGGTGTTAAAATATAGTAACCATAACGGTTATTAATAATAATATTATCAAGTACAAACTGGCGCTCTGAATTATAAGTGCCTTTAACACTTAAATTTTGGAAAGAAGTGACTTCTGTACCACTTTGCCAGGGAGTAAATATTGAATCAGATCGAAATGATTGTTGTAACCCCCTTTTTTCAAAGCCACGAGTGACTTGCCATGCACTTAAAGCGGCAAACTGTAAAACCAGAAATATACCAATGATTAGAGTTAACCATTTTGGCAATGATTTCTTAATAAGTTCATTCAATCAGTGTTCTCCAAATACAGGACAAATTTAAATTATAAGAATGGTCTCAATGGTGATGTAAAGTACTTTAAGGTAGTTAAAAAAGCTTACAGAGTGTATTCAAATAGAGTTATTCATGCAATGTGATTTGCTGAGCAAGTGCAAAACAGACCAGACAAACTAATTTATGAAATTAATCATTATTTTTAGATTTTACGAAGTGGTATTTGAGTAGCATCAATATGATAATTTTTTGGATCAAGCTTCTCTCCATAGCCCCAGCAATGACCATAGATTAATTCTAAGCTTAATTTAATTTCGTTTGTTTTAGGATTATTTAGAGCGGCTATCATTTTGTTGAATGACCCTTTTCCTGTCATTGCTCGGCTTCGCGCTTGTAACATATTTCGTGAACCACTATTTTTTAGGTCGGTAATCATCCTTTCAATGTTTTTGTAACTGATTAACAAACGATCCACATCAACTACAGGGTCTTTTAATCCAGAATGTACTAGGCTATCGCCTAAATTATGCATATCAATAAATTGGTTAACATGTTTTTTTGAATCAACTTCATTCCAAGATCGAGCGATTTCACGAAAACTATCTGGACCAAGAGTTGTAAAAGCAAAAACACCCCCCTTTCGTAATACTCTTGCAATTTCTTGGAAAGCTAATGTTGGATTATCAAGCCAAGGCAATAACATATTTGCAAAAACAAGATCAAAACAAGAATTTTTAAATGGTAAAGCAATTGCATCTGCTTGAGCGTAAGCTGTCTTAGAAAACCATGATTTTTTTTTCCTAGCTTCACAAAGCATATTATGTGAAAGATCCAATGAGATAATGTTGGCTTTCTTAAAACGCTTTTTGATCTCATTGCTTGTACTGCCTGTTGCAGATCCAAGATCAAGAATTGTTGAAGCATTAATTAAGACAGGTTTCAGACGTTCTAGCAGGCCTTCACGTGTTTTTTTATGAACAAAGTCGGCATGATCAAATTGATTTGCGATTTTCTCAAATCGTCGCCGTATGTGTTTACGATTTAGCATTAGAAAATTTTAATAAATAGTTTTATCTAAATTTAACCAGGATTAAAAGTGTAATGTATTAAAAAACCAAAGAAAATAACAAGCCCTATAATATGATTATTTTTAAAAGCAGCATAACATCCATGAGGCTCTCTGTTGCGAGCTAACCAGAGATGATAAATCATAAATATACTTGCTATAAAAATAGAAGAAAAAAACCAAATACTTAACTTAATAAAAAATCCGATAAAAATTAGCATTACAAGCATTATACTTTGCAGTCCTGCAATGATAAAAAGATCCGCGTCGCCAAATAAGATTGCTGTCGATTTTACGCCAACTTTTATATCATCATTACGATCAATCATTGCATAAAATGTATCGTATATAACAGCCCATATCACGACTGTTCCAAATAAAAGCCATGCAATAATTGGAACACCTCCAGTTACGGCTGCAAACACCATTGGTATGGCCCAACCAAAGGCAATACCTAAAACAAATTGCGGTAAGGAAAAAAACCGTTTTATAAAGGGATAAATAATTGTGAGACTGGCTGCTATGGTTGCAAGTAACTGAGTCATTCTATTTAGCATCATTGCAAGACTAATTGCAGCTAGACCTAAAAGAATAAATAAAACTAATGCTTCTTTAGACGATATCTGACCAGAAACAATAGGCCGCATCTGAGTTCGCTTTACATGTAAATCAATATTTTGATCTACATAGTCGTTCAAAACGCAGCCAGCAGAACGCATAATGATCACACCTAGTGTAAATATGATGAATAAATTTTGGTTTGGCCATCCTTCGCTTGCAACCCAGAGCGCCCACAGTGTTGGCCACAGTAATAGCCAAATTCCGATTGGCTTATTAAGTCGCATGAGTTTGCAGTAATTAAAAAGTTTTTGAGTAGTCATTTTCAATATATTTTTAATATTTAAAATCTATACTTTTCCATATCGACCAGCGTCACCAAGCCATCGTCGTATAATTTTTGATGAATAATTTTTAGGGTTTTTAAGAATTATCTCTGCTGCTATTTGTACTTGAGGCATTAAATATGCATCCCTACCAATATCTGCTACACGATATTGAGGCAACCCTGTTTGCTTGGCACCTAATAATTCACCAGGCCCACGTAATTCGAGATCACGTTGGGCAACAATAAAACCATCGTTAGTATTTCTTAGAACGGCAAGCCGTTTTTTAGATATTTTTCCTAGAGGTAATTTATAAAGTAATACGCAATGACTTTGTATTTTACCTCGACCAACTCTACCACGAAGTTGATGTAACTGAGACAAACCCATTCGCTCAGCGTTTTCAATAATCATTAGACTAGCATTTGGAACGTCAACTCCAACTTCGATTACAGTAGTTGCTACTAAAAGTTGAATATGTCCTTTTTTGAAATCTTTCATAGTACGCTCTTTTTCTGCGGGTTTCATACGACCATGCACAATGCCTATACGTAATTTTGGCAACATTTCAGTTAACATTAAATGACTTGCTTCAGCGGCTTGACAGTTGAGTGCATTGGACTCTTCTATAAGGGGGCAGACCCAGTAAGCTTGCTGTCCTCCTGAGCAAGAAGATTCAACTCGTTGTATGACTTCATCACGCCTTGTTTCTGGAACAGCAACAGTAGAGATTGGCTGACGATTTGGAGGTAATTCATCTATAATCGAAGTGTCAAGATCAGCATAAGCTGCCATTGCCAGTGTGCGTGGAATAGGTGTTGCAGTCATTACTAGTTGATGAGGTCTTTTTTTCTTGGAAATTCCTTTATTTCTAAAAGCCATCCTTTGATGAACTCCAAAACGATGTTGTTCATCTATAACCACTAACCCAAGGCTTTTAAAATTGATACCCTCTTGAAACAAAGCATGTGTTCCAATAATTAATTTTGCATTGCCGCTTGATATCAACTCAAGAGACTCTCGTCTCGACGCTACTCGCTGACTTCCACTTAACCATGCAGCTTTTATTCCCAAGGGTTGAAACCATTCTGAAAAGCTACGCCAATGCTGTTCTGCAAGGATTTCAGTTGGCGCCATAATTGCTGCTTGGGCTCCGTTTACGATTGCTTTTAGACAAGCTATTCCAGCAACAATTGTTTTACCAGAGCCAACATCACCCTGTAAAAGTCTCATCATTGGCTGAGGCTTCTCGAGATCTGACAATATATTTTCAGTTACACTTTTTTGACTGTTTGTTAATTTAAATGGAAGTTCGTTAATAAAATTTTCAACTTTTTTGCCACCATCGCTTAAAGCAATAGCTTTTTCAGCTGCAGTGAGGCTTCGAATGTTTTTTAAGCTAAGGTAATGTGCCAGTAATTCTTCAAATACCAGTCGTTGCTGAAATGGATGAATGCCGGAGATTATTTCGTTCAAATTAGTTTCAGGAGGAGGCCGATGTAAAAAATTAATTGCACTCTCAAGCGAAATAAAATCAAATTTTTTGGTAATTTCTTTTGGTAATAATTCTTTAGGAGGAGCTTCACGCATGCTCTGCAGAGCTTGATCAGTTAAATTTCTTAAGCGACCCTGCTGGATACCCTTAGTTGCTGGATAAATTGGTGTAAGTGATTCATTTGTCGTAGTGATTTGTTTCTTGCCTGTAATACGATATTCAGGATGAATCATTTCTAAACCTAATCTACCCTTACGAACTTCTCCAAAGCAATTGATGTATAAATCTGGTTTAAATTGTAGTTTTTGTTGTTTTGAAAAATGAAAAAAACGCAATGTTAATTCACCGGTATTGTCCTTTACATGAACCAATAAATTTCGTCGGCCACGAAATGTAGTTTCAACAAGTAAGATTTTTCCAGAAACCAAACTTCGAGTACCTGTTTTTAGGCAACCAATTTTTAGAATTTTTGTTCTATCTTCATAACGAAGAGGTAAGAAAAAAAGTAAATCATCAACTCTATAAAGATTTAATTTTTCTAGTTTTTTTAAGAGCGCCGGTCCGACACCTTTCAGAAAATTTAATGATAATTTAGATTGCAAGGACTGCGTCTGCCTCAATATCTACGTCTTTTGGAAGAGATGAAACACCAACAGCGGCACGCGCAGGAAAGGGCATCTCAAAAAATTCTTCCATAATGGAATTTACTTTTGAGAAATTTTTAAGATCTGTTAAAAAAACAGTAATTTTTACTGCATCATTTAGATTGCCACCAGCAGTTTCAGAAATAGCCTGAAGATTTTTAAAAACTTGTCTTGCACGTGTTTCGAAATCACCTTTTACTATTTTCATGGTAGATGGAACAAGTGGAATTTGTCCTGATATAAATACCATTCCATTAGCTTTAATTGCTTGAGAATATGTTCCAATAGCAGCAGGTGCATCCTTAGTGTGAATAGCTTTTTTATTCATAATCAGTTCCTCTTAATTATTATGTACAGTCCCGTGAAATACGAATAACATTACTCATTTTACGCACATTTCTCATAATATTAGCAAGATGTACTCTGTCTTTTACAAGTAGTAAGAAAGATATTACTGAACAGTCCTCATGGCGTCCTAGCACTTCTACTTGTTCAATATTTGAATCACAGTCACCAATAATTGCTGCAACTTCTGCGAGAACACCGGGTTTATTTTTTGTGTCAGTTTGTATTTGACATAGAAAACTTCGTTCAATACTTTTTTCCCAATTAACAGAAATCCATTTTTTAGGTTGTTTTCGAAATGTTGATAGATTTCCACATTGGTTACGATGAATAACAATACCCCGACCAGCAGTTAGGTATCCCATTACACTGTCTCCAGGAATTGGATAACAGCATTTACCATAACTAATTACCATTCCTTCAGTACCAGAAATGGTTATGCTTGAATTTATTTCGCCATTTTCACTATTTTTCCCAGTTAAAAAACGAGCTGTGATTGGTGCGAGTCTCTCACCTAAAGCAATTGGTTCATAAAGTTCAATTTTACTGTCTAGTCCAAGACTTTTTAAGGCTTCTGTAATGCGAACTTTACCTATTTTACGTAATGAAGATCCAATATCTTTTAATGACTGATCTAGCAAGCGTTTACCCAGATCAATAGATTCTGATGATCGAAGGTTCTTCATATAATATCGAATGGCCGTGCGGGCTTTTGCTGTATTGGCAAAGGTTAACCAGTTAGGGTTTGGCTTAGCTCCCCGAGCAGTGATAATTTCAATGGTTTGACTATTGTGTAATTTTGTACGCAATGGAACTAAGTTACGATTAATTTTTGCCGCTACACAATGATCACCAACATCTGTATGTACTGCATAAGCAAAATCCACTGTTGTCGATCCTTTAGGTAATGGCAAAATGTCACCTTTGGGAGTAAATACGTAAACTTTGTCTGGAAATAAGTCAACTTTTACGCTTTCAAAAAACTCTTCAGGTGTGCCTGATTGCTGAAGTTCATCAAGATTTGATAACCACTCTCTTGTCTGGCGTTGTGGCCCCGCGTCAGTTTTTTCATCTGCTTTATAAATCCAGTGAGATGCAACCCCAGATTCTGCTAATCTATCCATATCACGCGTTCTAATCTGCACTTCTAATGGCAGTCCCTTTGGACCAAATAATGTAGTGTGCAAAGATTGATAACCATTTATTCTTGGAATAGCGATATGATCTTTAAATCGCCCTGGCATTGGCTTATAGAGTCCATGCACTACTCCAAGGACTTGATAGCAAGAACTTACATCGTCACAAATTATACGAAAGCCATAGACATCAACAACATTGGTTAGTTGACGCTTCTTTGTTACCATTTTTTTATAGATACTATATAAGTGTTTTTGTCTTCCAACGACTTCGCCCTTAACGCCCTCATCAAGAAGTGCAATGTCAAATTCCTTAGAAATCTTTTTAACAATTTGTTTTTGACTGCCCTGACTTTTTTTAAGCGCGGCCTTAAGAACTCGATATCTAAAAGGATGTAAATGCTGGAAACCAAGATCTTCTAGTTGAACCTTAAGTCGATTTATTCCAAGACGATTCGCGATTGGTGCGTAAATATCAATCGTTTCTTTTGCAATACGTTTTTTCTTTTCGACAGGCATTGCATTAAGTGTCTGCATATTATGAAGTCGATCTGCAAGCTTGACTAAGATGACACGAATATCTTCAATCATAGCGAGCATCATTTTTCTAAAACTCTCAGATTGAGCTTCTATGCGACTACGAAATTGAATTTGATCAAGCTTACTAACTCCATCAACTAGCAAAGCAACTTCTTTACCAAATATATTTGAGATGTCATCGAGAGATGCAGAAGTATCTTCTATAGTATCATGCAAGATAGCAGCTATTATTGCTTGGAAGTCAAGGCGCATTTCAGCTAATTCCTGAGCAACTGCGATAGGGTGAGTTATATATGCCTCACCAGTTTTTCTTGACTGCCCAGCATGAGCTTTAGCACCAAACTCATAAGCTGAAGTTATAGCTTTAAGTTGCTCTTCTGGTAAATATGATTGAAGCGTTTCAACAAGTCGCCGGACACCATGATCACGCCTATTTGCGCCCGGTAACTTTGATAGAATTGCAGCAGTATAATCCATACTCCAATCATACCTGTGGAGCATTAATTATGTTGCTCTCATATTGGCGGAAACAATTTATAAACATTTAGAGGTTATTTAATCACCTAAAGAATTATTTCAATGGTTGGTTATCGTTAGATAGCTCTGCTTGAAGAATATCCTCTGTTTCTGGTTCCTCGGTCTCTTCAAGAATGGAGGAATTAATTAATCCATCAGAGATTTCACGAAGAGCTAATACTGTGGGTTTGTCATTTTTGAGTTCAACCATTGGATCAGAGCCATGAGCTAAGCGTCGCGCACGTTTAGCGGCAACTAGTACCATTTCAAAAATATTCGGTATGTGATCAAGACAATCTTCAACTGTAATTCTTGCCATTTAAGTATAATCCTTACTTGAAAAGATGTTTATTTAAATTATTAAATAATTCTAGTTGGAACTCATGCTCAGTACAGTACTTATAACTAAAAGTTATAATGAATTAATTAAGAATATTCTTAACTCTGTCGCGTAATCTATTATTACTTGATAATAGATCATCGCCTGTACCATTTAAAATAGATTCAAGATCAATAATCGCGTCATTAAGATTTTCATTGACAACAACATAATCAAATTCATCCCAATGCGACATATCCCCTTTTGCATCTTTTAGACGTCGTTCTATAATTTTGGGTTTATCTGTACGACGTTCTCGTAAACGTCGAGCAAGCTCTTTTATGGACGGTGGCATTATAAATATCGTTATACACTCAGGCATAGATTTGCGCACTTGTTGCGCACCTTGCCAGTCAATCTCAAGCACAACATTAAGTTTTTTTGAAAGATGAGCTTCAACCTGACTTCTACTTGTTGCATAGTAATTTCCAAAAACTTCTGCATGTTCCAATAATTCACTTGATTTTCTCAGGTCCATAAACTTTTTAACATCTATAAATAAGTAATCGACTCCATCTGCTTCATTAGATCGTGGTTTACGAGTGGTATATGAAATTGAAAATCTCAAATCATCACTATGTTTAGTCATCAGAGCATGAACTAAAGTAGTTTTACCAGCCCCTGATGGAGCTGCAAATACAAATAGACTTGCCGGCCTTATTTTTTTATCACTCAACATTTTGAATTTGCTCGCGCATTTTTTCAATTACTACTTTTAAGTTTACTGAAGCTTTGGTTGTTTCTACATCAGCCGATTTTGATCCAAGTGTGTTAGCTTCACGGTTAAGTTCTTGCATTAGAAAATCAAGTCTTCTGCCCACTACTTTTTTATTAAATATCGCATCACGAATTTCGACAATATGACTCTCGAGTCTATCGATTTCTTCATCAATATCGATTCTTTGTGAAAATAAAGCCAATTCCATTTCGAGACGTTCTGGATTAGCTTCTACATTGAGTTTTTTTAATCGCTCTTGTTGTTTTATTCTAGAATCACTCAACACTGTCGGTATTCGTTTTCGAACCAATTTTGTAATTATTGCTATTTCATCACATCTTGAATTAAGTACTTTTGCGATGCGTTCACCTTCACTAAGGCGCATCTCTGAAATGCTACTTAGAATATCACTGAACAATAAGCTTGCGCTTTGATGTAATGGTTTTGCGTCTAATTCCATTGGTTTAATTAAACCAGGCCAACGCAATAATTCTATAGGATTGACCGATTTAGTAGCTAATTTTTTTGATACTTCGTAAATACGAGCACTCAGAATTTCAAAGAGATCATTGTCAATTTGCATGTCAGTTGTTTTGTCGACAGCTTTTTGGAAATATAAATTACATTCAACCTTTCCACGAGTAAGCGTCTTGCTTACTTGTTTTCGGAAGTCTTGCTCCTTTGAGTTAAAAACATTTGGTAATTTGAATTGCACATCAAGATAGCGATGATTTAATGTACGTACTTCCCAGGTCAATGTTCCGAATTCAGTTTCTACGGACTTATGTGCAAAGCCGGTCATACTATGCAACATCAGTTAAAGTCTCCAGATTAAATTAAAAACTAACTATTTATATTTTTTATTTTAAATAATCTATTCTATGTTTTGATTTAAAATAGGCCAAACATTTTGGTTATTTTATTTGAATACAGACATTTTTTTAGATTATTTGGTAATTGTACATTTGAATAAACAATATAATATTAACATCTAAAGATGTTGATTATTTTTTAACAAAGCTTGTATCAAATTTAATTTAAGTATTAATTTAATATTTTGGAGAATAATTATGCGCCCAAGTGGACGCGATGCGGCAAGTATGAGGGAAATTTCTTTTGTTACAGATTTTACAAAGCATGCGCAAGCAAGTGTTTTAGCTTCTTTTGGAGACACTCAGGTTTTATGTACTGCTAGTATTGATCAGCGTGTACCTAGCTGGATGCGCGGTAAGGGCTTGGGATGGGTAACTGGTGAATATGGAATGTTACCTTTTGCAACACATAAACGCTCAAGCCGTGAAGCAACGCGAGGAAAACAGGGCGGAAGAACTATTGAAATACAGCGTTTAATAGGCAGGTCATTAAGAGCTGTAACAGATATGCAAATTTTAGGTGAGCGTCTGATAACGCTTGATTGTGATGTTTTACAAGCAGATGGAGGGACACGTACAGTTTCTATTAGTGGCGCTTATGTTGCGTTAGCTATTGCTATGGATCGTTTAACCAATAACAGTAAATTAAAAAATAATCCTTTAGTAGAGCAAGTCGCTGCTGTGTCAGTTGGTCTTTATAATGGCAAGCCTGTTCTTGATCTTGATTATAGTGAAGACTCTAAAGCTGAAACAGATATGAATGTAGTGATGAACTCTACCGGTAATTTTATTGAAATTCAGGGTACAGCAGAAAATCATTCATTTAATGATAAAGAATTATCAATAATGTTAGATTTTGCACGATCTGGGATAAAAGAAATAATGTCTGTACAAAATAAGGCCATTATAGAGGCATTGAAGTGAGCCTTTCTTTAACCAAGATTGTTATGGCAACGAGCAATGCAGGTAAGATCAAAGAAATTTCTGAGTTATTGAAAGGCCTTAAAATTGAAGTTATAGCACAGTCTGAGTATAGCGTGACAGATGCTGTTGAGAACGGAAAGAGTTTTCAAGAAAATTCCCTTATCAAGGCCCGTCACGCTGCAAAAGTGACTGGACTACCATCAATCGCCGATGATTCTGGGCTTACAGTTGATGCACTCAACGGCAAGCCAGGAGTCCACTCAGCTAGATATGCTGGTAAGCACGGGGATGATAGCGCTAACAATATTAAGTTACTTAATGCCTTAGAAGACATTGATGACAGGGCAGCTACGTTTCATTGCGTTGCTACTTTTGTTAATGCAGATCATAAACCACTCATTGCAGAGGGATTATGGTCTGGGGAAATATTGCATGAGTTAAATGGTGAAGGAGGTTTTGGTTATGATCCTTTATTTTTTATTCCAGAGTGTGGTTGTAGTTCAGCTGAGTTAAGCGTTCAAAAGAAAAATATTTTAAGTCATCGTGGTAAAGCTTTACGTAGATTAGTTGATTTGATCAAAAAAAAATACACATGATGAAAGTGCCATTATCTTTATATATTCATTTACCATGGTGTATAAAAAAGTGCCCTTATTGTGATTTTAATTCACATCGTGCTGGTAAAAATATACCAAAGGAACGCTATGTCATGGCATTACTGCATGATATGAAGCAACAATCATTTAGAGTTAATGGTAGAGAGATTCAAACAATCTTCCTTGGAGGGGGAACACCAAGTCTTTTCACTTCAGAAGAAATCTTTCAAATAATTGATGGTGCAAAGCAGTATTTTTCTGTTGCAAAGAACGCTGAAATTACTATGGAAGAAAATCCAGGCGCTTTGGAATATGATTTACCTACTGGTTATTTAGATGCAGGTATTACAAGATTATCTATTGGGGCACAAAGTTTTAATAATAATAGTTTGAAGTTACTGGGCCGTGTTCATAATAGTGAAGATACTTCACGTGCTTTTATTAGCGCTAGAGCAGCTGGCTTTAAAAATATTAATATTGACATAATGTATGGCTTGCCTAATCAGGATTTAGAGGCAGCAATGTCAGATTTGTCTTGTGCAATTGATCTGCGTCCTAATCATATTTCTTGGTATCAATTAACTTTGGAACCAAATACCGTTTTTTATAAAAAACCACCTAATAATCTTCCCAATGATGAAGCAATTTTCGATATTCAAGACAGTGGGCAAAAGATTCTTAATTGTGCTGGCTATCAACAATATGAAGTTTCTGCATATTCAAAAGGACAAGATCGGTGCCAGCATAACCTCAACTATTGGTCCTTTGGCGATTATCTTGCAGTTGGAGCGGGTGCACATGGTAAAATTACTCTTTCTTCAAAGATATATCGTTATCAAAAACCAACGAACCCATTGCAATATATGATTATGCAAGAGACTAAAGGGTTTGGCGAAGAATTAAGATGTCTGGAAAAAAGCGATATAATATTTGAGTTTATGCTTAATGCCCTTAGACTTAATGAGGGCTTTACGGATTATTTGTTTACTACAAGAACTGGTTTAACAGTAACTGATTTGATGAGCGCAATTGCAAATGTTAGAAGAAAGGGTCTTATTAAGCAGGAGAATAACAAATTTTGGATTCCAACAACTTTGGGGCGCCGTTTTTTAAATGATTTACAGTCTGAATTTATCGTTAATAACGTTGGATCTTAAATAGATTAACTGCAAGGGTTGAGCTTTCCAATTTAATTAGACACCTTGTAAGAGTATTACAAGTTATTCTCTTATGCACAATTCGCATCTATGCCTTTATTATCAGTCAGAGAGAGCTGTCTGCTAACTTTTTTTATTGCAAATACCTTGTAAGTTATTGTTTTTTAATACCAATAGAAATTGAACAAAAATTAGGCATTTTAACAACGATCTATGAAAAACCGTAGCTTAGAGCATTCACTCAATTTCCATCCACAGTTTTGTCCACAGGTTCTGTGGATAAAAATGGGACTTGCGGAGAACCTCACTTCCTTATATCCTACGCGCCCTTTTGTGAAGTAATGTGTTTGGGAGAACTTTAAAATGAAACCTGATACCCACCCAGAATACCGTGAGGTTCTTTTTCATGATACTTCTGTAGATAAATATTTCTTAATTCACTCTACGGTGCCAACCTCTGCGACCAAAGAGTTTGAAGGTCAAAGTTACCCATACTTGAGTATTGACGTGTCAAGCGCTTCTCATCCTTTTTATACAGGTCAGCAAAAATTAGTTGATTCTGGCGGTCGAGTTGACAAGTTCCGTAAAAAATACGGCAAAAGTTAATCTCAAGATATTCTGACTGTCTTCCAGTATCTTTATATAATGACTTTTCAATATCTCAAATTGCTGAGTGTTTTGTTATGCTCAATAATATTGAAGTTCAAGAATTAAAAGGAACAAGATGAGTAAGAAAAGATATTACCTAAAAAGTCCGGATGGCTTGGAAACGGATTTACAAGTTCTAAGCGGTACTATTGGACCTGATGTAATTGATATAGCAAGACTATATCAAGATCAGGGGGTCCTTACTTATGATCCTGGATTTTTATCAACAGGTAGTTGTGAATCAGATATAACATTCATCGATGGCGAAAAAGGTGTGCTGATGTATCGGGGTTACCCGGTTGAGCAACTCGCTAAGAATTCTAGTTTTATAGAAGTTTCCTATTTGTTGCTTCATGGTGAATTGCCAACAACTCAAGAGCTTGAAAAGTTTGATGCAAATATTCGTCTTCATACGATGCTTAACGAGGGTATGCTGAGTTTTTTCAAGGGATTTCGTTATGATGCGCATCCAATGGCTATTTTGTCAGCTGTTGTTGGTTCCATGTCTGCTTATTACCATGAAGAAATGGATGCTTCGAATCCTGAGCATCGAGATATTTTTGCTCATCGAATCTTAGCTAAATTACCTACCGTAGCTGCTGCAGCATATAAACTTAATAGTGGACAACCATTTATTTATCCTCGCAATGATTTAAATTATTGTGAAAACCTTCTTCATATGTTGTTTGCAGTGCCTGCTGAGCCTTATCAAATAGATCCTATTGCAGCAGAGGCATTAGATTTGTTATTCATTCTACATGCTGATCATGAGCAAAACTGCTCGACATCTACAGTAAGAATGGCTGGAAGTTCTGGGGCTAATCCATATTCTGCCATTGCAGCTGGAATTTCAGCCCTTTGGGGCCCTGCACATGGCGGTGCAAATGAAGCCGTCCTTGAAATGCTTGAAGAAATTGGTGACGTTAGCCAGATTAGTAAGTATGTTGAAAAAGCCAAAGACAAAAATGACCCGTTTCGATTGATGGGTTTTGGACATAGGGTTTATAAAAGCTTCGATCCACGTGCCACGATAATTAGAGAAATGTGTTATAAAGTACTGAAAAAGATGAATCGAAAAGATACGCCTCTTTTTGATCTTGCTCAAGAGCTTGAACAAGTCGCCTTGAAAGATGATTATTTTAAAGAAAGAAACTTATATCCTAATGTCGATTTTTACTCAGGTATTATTTATCGTGCTTTAGGAATTCCACCATCTATGTTTACTGTTATGTTTGCACTTGGACGCTCTGTAGGATGGACAGCGCACTGGCGGGAAATGATTATTAACCCTAAAGGTAAAATAGCTCGACCACGTCAGCTTTATAAAGGCCCAGTTGCAAGAGATTATGTACTCATCAACGATCGATAACTATATTTTTCATAATAATTTATTCATACGTTTGCGAGTAAATTTATAACAACATTTATATCTGCTCGTTTCATTGGCTTTCCATTGATAGGCGAATTCGGCGACTGCCTGATCCCGTCAAATGGAAATATAGTTATTTGAATTATTTCATTGTTAAAATTGAATTCAAATCCTGCGTACATTGCGAAATTTCCATGACATGTTTTTAGTCTACGTTCGTATGATTTAAATTTAATATTCATATTAGTAATTTCAAAAGCAATTGACTCGGGGCTATCAGTGAAAATATGAAAATTAATTGCAGAGTTTTTATCTGCAGTTCCTTTAAGAACAGGACCTACTAGACGTGGTGAATAGGCTTTAAAAATTTGCATTATTGAGAGTGCTGTCTTTCGCATCTTTCTCAATAATTTTTCATGATTCTTGCTATCAAATATTTGTAATTGTTCTGAAATGGCTAATTCAATTTCTTTATTACTGGGTAGAGATCCATTTGAGCTCATGTTAAGTCGATCGGCTGCTTTTTGTTTTGCATGACTATAATCACGAATGCCATGACCAATCATAATACGTGCAGATTCTTGAGCAATCACCTGGCGCTCTCTTTTTAAATTATTAGTAAGTCTTTTATTCATAAAATTTGTATTTAAAGTTAAAAAAGACTTTCGCTTCCATTATCCTTTTTTGATGTCGAATCGGCCTCTGCTGCATTATTGAATGGATCTGCAATTTCATCAAATTGCTCACATTGAGGCACATTGTTTTCACGGAACACCTCAAAAATTACATTGGATTGACTTGCTCTTGCTGGGCAACCAGTCTCTTTATTAATACGAACAGATACTATACCTTCTGGCATTGGCATCTGATGCTCTGGAATATTTTCGAGTGCTATGCGAGCAAACTCAATCCAAATAGGCAGTGCCGTACGTGAACCTTCTTCTTTTGGGCCAAGAGGTTGTGAATCGTCATAGCCTACCCAGACAACTGCGGCAATATCAGCATTGAAACCGCCAAACCAAGCATCTCTTCTATCATTTGATGTGCCAGTCTTTCCGGATAAATCTGACCTTCCTAGTTCCCTTCGCGCTCGAATTCCCGTGCCACGTCTTACTACGTCACGCATCATGTCTTGAACCAAATATGCATTTTGAGGGGTTATTGATTGTGGCGCAGCATTTATATGTTCAAATAATTCTGGAGCATCAATTGCTGTAGGTCGATATGAATCTACTACATTAGCTATTTCTTCTAACATCATCTCTCGATTAAGTGCCCTTTCCGCAGCAAATTCCTCAACAATAATAGGTTTTTCTGATCCTTTCTCTAAGCATTCGTGACACACAACAGCAGGTTTAGCTTGGTATAATGTTTCGCCTTTGGAGCTAAATATAGAATTTATAATGTATGGTTTTATGCCATAACCACCATTTGCAATTATTGCATATCCTTGAGCCATATCTAATACAGACGCATCCCCACCACCCAGTGCAAGTGATCCATTTTTGATAAGTGTTGCATCATTAAATCCAAAATTTTTGATGTGTTTAACTGCATTTCTAATACCAGTTTCAAATAGAAGCAAGCGTACTGATACTAAATTCATCGATCGAACTAACGCTTCACGCATTCGAGTTGGTCCATAAAAGCGGCCACTGTAATTGATAGGCCTCCAGATTGCTTCAAGCTCAGCCGAACTGATTACAACCGGCGCATCTAAAACAACAGTTGCTGTTGTATTTCCGTGCTCTAGAGCTGCTGAATAAATGAACGGTTTAAAAGCGGACCCTGGCTGACGATATGCTTGTCTTGCACGGTTAAATTTACTTGTTGTGTAATCAAAACCGCCTGTTAAAGCAGCAATGGCTCCGTCATATGGATCCATTGATACAAGCGCTGCCTGTGCATCTGGAATTTGTGCTAGCGCCCAAGTTCCGTTGGTAGTTGGCATTACATAAATAACATCACCAATGGCTAAAATTTCTTTTACAGATTTTGGAGACGGACCACGATTTTCACGATCAATAAAAGAGCTTGCCCAGCTAAGACCAGACCACGGTAAAATTTCATCACCTCCATCTTGAAAGATTATTTTTACATTATTATTTTCAAAAATTTCAGCTACAACTGCTAATGACAACCCACCAGGAGCATATTGATTTAACGGCTCTAGTGTTTCAAGAGGCCATGTTTTGGGGGGAAGAGACAATAGTTCTTCACTAAGATCAATCTTTGAGAGCGGGCCACGATATCCACGTCTACGAGTGAACTCGAGTAGCCCATTACGTAGAGCATAATTAGAAGCTTTTTGCATGCGTGAATCTAATGATGTTACTACCTGATACCCTGCAGTGTAAGTATCCTCACCATAACGTTTTAGCATTTCTCTACGAACCATTTCAGCTACAAATGGAGCATTGAGCTCAATGGCTGCACCATGTAATTGAGATTCAAGAGGAAACTTAATAGCTTCCTGGTATACCTTTTCATTTATATATTCAAGTGTAAGCATTCTCTTTAGAACGTATCGTCTCCTTACCTTGGCATTTTTTGCACTTGAAACTGGATTATATCTTGATGGTGCGGGTAATATTCCGGCCAGTGTAGCTGCTTCAGCCACATTAATATCAGCCAGATCTTTATTAAAGAAAACTTTCGATGCTGCTGCAACACCATGCGCACGTTGACCAAAAAACATCTTGTTGAGAAATAGCGCTAAAATCTGCTTCTTAGTAAATTCTTGCTCTATCTTTAGAGCAAGAAAAGCTTCTTTAAGTTTTCGACTAAGCGTCTGCTCACGTGTGAGAAAATAATCTCGTGCAAGTTGTTGAGTAAGTGTGCTGCCACCACCACCAGAGGCATTTCCAGTTTTGGCCATACGTATAATGGCTCGTAAAACGCCACGATAATCTATACCTGAATGTTGAAAAAACCTTCGGTCTTCCGCAGCTATAAAAGCTTGTATGACATGCTCAGGAATATCTTCATAAGAAACTGGTATTCGTCTTCGCTCTCCAATTTCGCTGATAAGATAACCATCACGGCTAAAAATACGTAAGGGTACCTCTAAAGGAATATCACGAATTGCTTCTGCAGACTGAAGGCTAGGCTGAACATAATAATATGCTCCAATTGCTCCAGCAGAAGTCGCTAAAGCACCAATTGCAAAAAATGTGCAAATTAGAATCATTATCCGTAAGATTCTGGATTGTTTTTTATGAACTAGTTTAGTTTTTTTGTTTATTAGGTTATACATAGTTATTAACACTTAAACCGAATACCCACATATTTAAGGGTATCACCACATTAGTTAGTGGTTATGGTGCTGTCAAACCATCTTTGATCTGGTGAGTCATTTTTAGATTAATTTTCTTAAATTTAATACTACCGTTTATGAAGCAACCAAAAAATATTTTTCTTATTGGACCCATGGGCGCAGGTAAATCTGTTGTTGGGAGATATCTTGCACGCTCTTTACATTTATCTTTTGTAGACAGTGACGATGAAATTGAATCACGCACAGGTGTTGACATTCCATTTATCTTTGAAAAAGAGGGAGAGATTGGCTTTCGTAAGCGTGAGGCAAATGTAATTGATGATTTAACCAAAAGGGATAATATTGTTTTAGCCACAGGTGGGGGGGCAATATTGGAGGCTGAAAGCCGAAGCCGTTTGGGCGCAAGAGGATTTGTTGTATACCTCTATACAACAGTTGATCAACAAGTTGCGCGAACTTTGAAAGGCCGAGAAAGACCACTACTAGAAAATGTCGATGCCAGGGAAACTCTTGAGCAATTATTATATTTGCGCCATCCTCTGTATAAAGAAATTGCAGATATTATAGTTGAGACTGATGGCAGAAAAGTTAAGTCTGTCGCTAGTGAAATAATTGAGCAGGTTGTGTGATCTAAAAAATGAAACTTTATCATAAAATTATTGTTGATCTTGATGATCGTAGCTATCCAATTCTTATTGGAAATAAAATTCTTGACGGTAATTTTAATTTGGCTAAATTCATAACTGGACCAGATTGCTTGGTTGTCAGTAATGAGACTATTGCTCCTTTCCATATGAAATTGTTGTTGTCCAATCTTATTGATAAAAAAGTCAGCACTATTGAGTTAATGGATGGTGAGGCATATAAGAATATTGAATCTACCAGATTAATTTTAGATAAATTAGTTTCTTCCAATGCAAACCGGGATACTACAGTTATTGCTCTAGGTGGCGGTGTTGTTGGAGATATCACTGGGTTTGCTGCTGCTTGTTACATGCGCGGTGTATCTTTTATTCAGGTGCCGACAACATTACTTGCGCAGGTTGATTCATCTGTTGGTGGAAAAACTGGAGTTAATCATCCAGAGGGAAAAAACTTAATAGGTGCATTTCATCAACCTAAAGTTGTGTTAATTGATACTAATACATTAAGAACACTCCCAGACAGAGAATATAGAGCTGGGCTAGCAGAAGTTATAAAACATGCGGTCATATGTGACATGGCTTATTTCGAATGGCTTGAGGAGAACATACAACTTTTAATTTCTAAAGATCCTGAGGCACTAGCGCATACAATAAGACGATCATGTGAAATAAAAGCTGCAGTTGTTGCAGAAGATGAATATGAAGCTGACAGAAGAGCAACACTTAATTTTGGACATACATTTGGCCATGCAATAGAGCATTGCCTCGGCTACGGAGAATGGTTACATGGAGAAGCTGTTGCTGTAGGAATGATTATGGCTGCAAAGTTAAGTGATATTGAAACTGATGAAGTAGCTCGACTCGAAAACCTGATAAGAGCTGCTGGGCTACCTGTAGATAAACCAAAAATTTCTTTTGACGATTGGTTTAAAGCTATTGGTATGGATAAAAAAATTCAGCAAAAGCAATTACGTTTTGTTCTTTTAGAAAGATTAGGAAAATCTTTTGTAACTTCATCTTTTGATAAAAATCGATTACTTAACATTCTTGGTGATGATGATTAATGGGTGAAATTCTTGCACCATATGCTGTAAATGAAGCTTGTAGTCGCGGTAGGAAATATAGTGAGCCCAGATCGAAGTATCGAGGAGAATTTCAGCGAGATAGAGATCGAATAATTCATTCCACAGGCTTTCGACGTCTAGTTTATAAAACCCAAGTTTTTATTAATCATGAAGGCGATTTATATAGGACACGCTTAACCCATTCTTTGGAGGTTTCCCAAATAGGGCGAACTGTAGCGACTTCTCTACGGCTTAATGAAGCACTTACTGAAGCTATTTGTCTTGCACATGATATTGGTCACACTCCATTTGGACATGCTGGGCAAGACACATTGAATGCTTGTATGCATGATTTTGGAGGTTTTGAACATAATTTACAGTCATTGCGGATTGTTGATGTTCTAGAATCTAAATATGCAGATTTTAATGGTTTGAATTTAATGTTTGAAACACGTGAAGGAATTTTAAAACATTGTTCAAGCCAAAATGCTCAGAGGCTAGGAGATGTTGGAAAACGTTTTCTTGAAGGATTACAACCAAGCTTGGAGGCTCAGGTTGCAAATATTGTTGATGAAATTGCTTACAATAGTCATGATGTCGATGATGGGTTTAGGTCTGGTCTTCTAAATATTGAGCAACTTCGAACCCAGTCACTATTTGCAAAACATTTTGATATTATTCATAAGCGCTACCCTGAACTAGATGATCGTAGATTAATTTATGAAATTATTCGAAGTATGATAGGCGCAGTGGTTGATGACCTAATTAGATATTCTTCAAGCAATATTAATCGGCAAGCTCCGCGTTCAATCGAAGATGTTAGGAGAACCAAGCAGCCTCTAATTGCTATGTCTGATTCAATGTATGAACAACATATTTTTTTAAAAAGATTTCTTCGTAAGAACCTTTATAGCCATGAGCAGAAACTTGAGATGACCAAAAGAGTCCAAACCATAATTAATGATCTTTTTCATGCATACATGAAAGATGAAAAAAAAATGCCATTACAATTCGCGAGTGCTGCGAAAAATACAGAGAAATTTGCTAAAGCCCGTATTGTCACAGATTATATTGCTGGGATGACAGATCGTTATGCAATTGCAGCTCATGAGTTTTTAAATGCCTAATAGAATTTGCATACATCTCATGGAGAATTTTAGTGAATTATAAATCCATACCCAAAAAAGAACGGTTAATTTTTGCTATGGATGTAGCAAATTGTTCTAAGGCTAAATCATTAGTAAATGAGCTTGGTGATTCTGTAATTTTTTATAAAATTGGGCTTGAATTAATGATGAGCGGGGAATACTTTAAATTACTTGATTGGATGCTTTTACAAAACAAAAAAGTTTTTTGCGATCTAAAATTTTTTGATATTCCAGCAACTGTAGGTTCGGCAGTGCGTCAATTAAAAGATCGTGGAGTCTCGTTTCTAACAGTGCATGGGAATTGTTCTATTCTTAATGCGGCCGCAGAAAATAAAGGCGACACTTTAAAAATACTCGGTGTTACGGCATTGACCAGCTTAGATCGAGGCGATCTTAACGATCTCGGGTTTGATTGTAATATTGAAGATTTAGTCTTATCACGAGCCAAGCAAACACTTGATGCGGGTTGTGATGGAGTCATATCTTCAGGTCTTGAGGTGCCAAAATTAAGGAAGTATATTGATAATAAGTTAATAGTTGTTTCACCAGGCATTCGGCCTGTTGACAATAAACCCACTGGTGATCAAAAAAGAGTAGTTTCTATAGAATCAGCTTTTTCCAACGGTGCTGATTACATTGTTGTTGGAAGGCCCATACGTGATGCAGTAAATCCTCGCGCTGCTGCTGAAGCAATGCAATCCTCCATAGAAATGCATATAAATAAAACATGACAAACCTTAAGAATGACCTATTGCTTCGCGCTTTAATGCGTCGGCCTGTTTCTAGAACTCCAGTTTGGATAATGCGTCAGGCAGGTCGGTATTTGCCAGAATATCGTAAAATCAGGTCTGAGGCTGGCGATTTTCTGAGTTTATGTAAAAATCCTGATTTGGCATGTGAGGTTACATTGCAGCCATTAAAGCGCTTTAAGTTAGATGCAGCTATATTATTTTCTGATATCTTAACAGTTCCAGATGCGATGGGCTTGGGTCTCTATTTTAAGCCTGGTGACGGACCTAAATTTAAAAATCGTATAAGATCCATTCACGATATTCATAATCTTAATATTCCAGATATAGAAAAAGATTTAGGCTATGTATTTGAGGCAGCTCGTGTAATTCATCGTGAGCTGAACGGCAGTGTTCCCTTAATAGGTTTTGCCGGCAGTCCATTCACAGTCGGTACTTACATGGTAGAGGGTGGTTCTAGTCGTGAATTTCTCAATATTAAAGCGCTTGCTAAAGAAGAACCGAATACCCTTGATCTTTTGATGAATGTAATTGCAGAAACTACAATTGAATATCTAAATGGACAAATTGATGCAGGTGCTCAAGCGATTCAAATTTTTGATACCTGGGGTGCAATTTTAGATGATGACGATTTTCGTAGGTTTTCGATGAAAAGTATGCAGAAAATCATTGATGGTTTAATACGTGAAAAAGATGGACAAAGAATTCCAATAATTGTGTTTACAAAAGGCGCAGGCTCTTTGTTATCTGATTTAGCTGATATTGGATGTGAGGCATTGGGAGTTGACTGGTCAATTGATCTTGATACTGCAAGAAAGTATGTAAAAGACAAAGTTGCTTTACAAGGAAATTTAAATCCAAAAACTTTACTTGCTAGCCCTGAAAATATTCGTCAAGGTGTTATCGATACTCTAACAAGTTATGGAGTAGGCCCAGGTCATGTTTTTAATCTAGGCCATGGTATTACGCCAGATGTAAAACCAGAGCATTTAGCTGTGCTTGTGGATGCAGTACATGAATTTAGTCCATCATTTCATAATGAATAGTTTTTAATCTCGTAAACCTCTTCTTAAAATCTTACCAACATTAGTTTTTGGTAATTCATCTCTAAATTCAATTATCTTAGGCCTTTTATAACCCGTTAGATTACTTTTGCAGTGATTTATGATCTCTTTTTCGGTGACCTTATTATTTTTTCTCACAACAAAGATTTTTACAATTTCACCAGAGCGCTCGTCAGGTATACCAATTGCTGCAGCTTCAAGAATATCATCAAGCTCAACAACCACATTTTCAATTTCATTAGGATAAACATTAAAACCAGATACTATGATCATATCTTTTTTGCGATCTTCAATAAAAACATAGCCATCATCATTAAAGTATCCAATGTCTCCTGTGCGAAACCAACCATCGACTGACATGACTTCTGAAGTTTCCTTTGGACGATTCCAGTAACCTTGCATAACTTGGGGACCACGTATACAGATTTCTCCGGACTCACCAATTGGTAAAGGTTGATATGCATCATCTGCAATTATAACCTCAGTAGAAGATATTGGGAGCCCAATAGAACCTGTGAACTCACGCTTAATTGGGCTAACAATAGCTGCCGGAGATGTTTCTGTTAATCCATAAGCTTGCAAAAGTGTTATACCAGTTTTTTCTTTCCACTCTTTTGCAATGGCTGGCTGAACAGCCATTCCACCACCAATACATACGCGTAGATATTCAAAATTTATTTTAGAAAAACTTGGGGTATCCATAAGTGCAGCAAACATTGTATTAACCCCAGTAAATAAACTAAAATTAAATTTAGCAATTTCCTTTGCAAAGCCTTCAAAGTCTCTCGGGTTGGTTATAAGTACATTTTCACCACCTTGTGCCATCATTGTTAAACAATTGCACTCCAATGAAAAGATGTGATAAAGCGGTAATGCCGTTATTGCCACTATAGGTTTATCATCATCATATGCATTTGCTTGCCAAACAATGGTTTGCTGGACGTTATAAACCATGTTTCGATGGCTCAGAATTGCACCTTTTGACACTCCTGTTGTGCCGCCAGTGTATTGCAAAAAAGCAATATCTGAAGGTTTGGTATTGACTGACTTTAGTGGAGTTTCTGCTTCAAACTTAAGTACTTGTTTAAAAGTAATTTCGTTATTTAAGTTATAATTAGGGATTGATCGCTTGAAATACTTCAGGACTAAGTTAATTAAAATTCCTTTTGGCCAACTAAGTAAATCTCCAACGCCAGTAGTTACAACATGATTTACTTCAGTTTTTTCAATAACTTCAGCAAGAATATGAGCAAAGTTTTTTAAAATAATTACACACTTAGCCCCCGAATCTTTCAATTGGTGTTCAAGCTCTCTTGCTGTATATAAAGGGTTTACATTAACTACAACTAGGCCTGCGCGAAAAATTCCACACATTACTACAGGATATTGAAGAATGTTTGGCAGCATTATTGCGACACGCTCACCTTGTTTAAGTCCAAGTACATTTTGTAAATAGTTGGCAAATTGCACAGACAAAATATCTAGCTCTTTATAATCAAGTGTTTTACCCATATTTGTGAATGCGGCATTTGAGGGATGTTTTTTGAATGTTCTTTCAAAAAGATCTTTCACTGAGACAAATGGAGGGGTAGGCACTTCTTCTGGAATGCCTTTAGGATATGATTTTAACCAAATTTTTTCCAAAACAATCCCCCTTTATTTATTCTATTCTACTTTTTCCAGTGTATCCTTAATAATAGGCCAAGCGTTATTCAAAAGTATAGGTTGAGCATCAGTATTAGGGTGAATACGGTCTTCTTGTAGAAGATCGTCATTAAAAGCAATATCTTTCATAAAGAACTCAATCCAATTAATTTTAAATTGGTAAGATATATTACGAAAGACATTTTCAAACTCCTTAGAATACCTTGTACCATAATTTGTCGGTATGCGAATTCCGAGCAACACTATTTCAGCACCTGAAGATTTTGTTTTTATGATAATTTTTTCAAGATTTTTCTTAATTCTCTCAGGAGGAAATCCTCTCAAACCGTCATTTCCACCTAATTCAAGAATTAATAGGTCTGGAGAAAAGTTTTTCAGTATTGAATCTATACGAGTTGCACCTCCTTCTGTTGTTTCACCGCTTATACTTGCGTTTATAACTTCATATATATAACCCTGTTCTTTTAACCGAGATTGCAATAGGCTACTCCAAGATTCTTTAATTTCAATACCATAGCCAGCGCTCAAGCTATCACCAAAAATAACGATATTTGGGGCATCAGCAAAAGCCTTGTTAATAGATAAAAATAAAATTATAAGAGATATAATTATTCGCATGTCTTTCGAATCACAAAACAACATTAAAGTTCTAGAAGCCAAAAATATAAGCAAACAGGTTAACAGTCTTGAGGGGCCGCTGACCATCCTTTCGGATATAAATTTTGAAATTTACCAAGGAGAATCTGTCGCTGTAGTTGGACCTTCTGGTTCCGGAAAGTCTACTTTACTATCTCTTTTAGCTGGATTAGATATTCCAACAAAAGGAAATGTTGTCCTGAATTCGATAAATCTTTCTGATTTAAACGAAGATGGCCGTGCTCAATTAAGGGCTAAAAGTGTTGGATTTGTATTTCAATCTTTTCATCTTATTCCATCTCTTAATGCGCTTGAGAACATAATGCTTCCTTTCGAATTAGCAGGTAAAAATAATGCACGAGATTTATCTTGGAGAATAATAAAAAAGGTTGGTTTGCAAGAACGATGGAGCCATTATCCATCTCAATTATCAGGCGGTGAAAAACAACGAGTAGCTATTGCTCGTGCTTTTGCTACTGAACCAGCAGTTCTATTTGCTGATGAACCAACTGGAAATTTAGATAGTCGCACTGGTATTAAAATTATGGAATTGATGTTTGAATTAAATCATAATTTATCCACAACATTAGTGCTTGTGACGCATGATCAGAATCTTGCAAAGCGCTGTGATCGGACAATTTCATTGGATGTTGGAAAACTTGTTAGTGATCAAAGGCGTAATGAATGAGAGCTTTATTATTCTCATTAAGAAGCCTAGGTCGTGATTTACGCTCAGGAGAAGTTTTAGTCTTCATTATTGCAATTGCATTTGCCGTTGGTGCTCTGACATCAGTAGGTTTTCTAACAGATCGGATTGGAAAGGCAGTAAATCTTCAAGCAAATGAAATTTTAGCAGCAGATCTTAGGCTTCGCTCCCAAGAGCCAATACCTGACAAATTTAAAGATCTTGCAAAAGACTTCAATCTTGTGACTGCAGAAACTATGTGGTTTCCATCGGTGATCTACAATAAAGAAAAAAATGCGCTGTCTACAATTAGAGCTGTAAGTGATCTATATCCTCTGCGTGGTTCATTGAGAGTTTCTGATACATTGTTTGGAGAGCAAAGAAAAATTGATGAGATACCTCCCAAAGGTGAGGTTTGGGCTGAGGCAGCTTTATTGGCAAGAGTTGATGCTGAAGTAGGAGATTTCCTATCAATAGGTGAACTTGAACTCAAAATTTCATCTGTATTAACTTATCGACCAGATCAGTCGATTGGATTTTCTTCATTTGCACCATCTGTGCTTATAAATGCAAAAGATATTCCAAATAGTAATTTGATTGGTGAAGGAAGTAGAGTGAGCTATGCCTTACTTGTGGCTGGACAAGAAAATGAAGTAAATGATTTTAATGCAGCAATGCAAGATAATTTACCAGAATCTGTGCGAATTCAAAGTCAGGAAGATAGAACTGACCGGGTCTACAGCGCAACAGAAAAAGCCAAACGTTTTTTATCTTTGACAGCAGTTATTAGCTTGTTACTAAGTGCTGTTGCAGTAGCCATGTCTGCTCGCCGCTTCACTTCCAAACGTATGGGTGAAATCGCGCTAATGAAAAGTTTGGGGGCAACGCAAGGTTTTGTTATTACGGTTGCTCTTATCCAGTTATTTTTATTCACTTTATTTGGAATTTTAATTGGTAGTTTGATTGGCTTTGCCGCGGAGGAGTTGATCTCAAAGATTTTACTTGATCTCTTGCAACAAACTAAGCTACCAAGCGCTGGGATAACGCCAGTAATTTTAGCGGCTTTAAGTGCCATGATCCTCGTTATAGGATTTGCATTGCCATCTCTTATTCAGTTACGTAATACTCCACCACTAAAGGTTCTTCAACATGAAATTACGGCTCCCACCCCTTCTAAAATATTTATTATAGGCCTCTCTTTTTTAAGTGTAAGCATTCTTTTGTACCGCAGTTTTAATGACTTCAGTATGTTATTGGTAGTGATAATCGGAATAGGCATAGTTGCAATTTTGCTTTATTTAGTTGGCCGCGGGATGGCTATTTTTTTTGGCAAGGCTTTTAAGGGGGTAGGTGTAGCCTGGCGTTATGGTTTTGCAAATGTTTCACGACGTGGCCGCGATAGTGCGATACAAATTGTTGCTTTTGGTATTGGAATTACTGTTCTCTTAATTTTAACTCTTGTTAGAACTAATTTACTTGATAGTTGGCGTCAAACAATGAGTAATGACATCCCAAATCATTTTTTAATTAACATACAACCGCACGAAATTGAGTCTTTATCAATGATATTTGAGGCTAATGATATTGAAGTACCCTTATTTACGCCGATGATTCGTGCACGTATGACGAAAATAAATTCTCAATCTGTCAAAGAGCGTGATTATCCAAACGAAGACGGTGAATGGTTTGTAAATAGAGAAGCCAATTTAACTTGGGCTAATAAATTAAGCTCGAGTAATGAAATAGTTGATGGCGAGTGGTGGCCTCAAGGCTATGAAGGTCCACCACTAATTTCTATTGAAGAGGGAGCCGCAAAAGATACAGGCCTAATAATTGGTGATCGCATGAGTTTTTTTATTGCAGGCAATGAAATAGAAGCGGAAATTAGTAGTATCAGAAAAGTAAACTGGGATTCGTTCCAACCAAACTTTTTTATCACATTATCTCCACTTGCTTTAGATGAAATGCCCACAACTTATATTGCAAGTCTGTATATTGAAAATATTGGCCAATCGTTTTTTCCTGAACTTTTAAAGTTACATCCAAGTATCTCAATCATAGATCTTGGCGTAATCATTGAGCAGGTTGAAAATATCATCAAAAATGCAAGTTTAGCTGTGCAGATAATTTTTTTATTTACAATAGGTGCTGGTATAGCAGTATTGTTTGCTGCCGTGCAGTCAACTATTGATGAACGTCGTTTTGAAAGTGCAATGTTACGAGCGTTGGGCGCAAGGCGTTCAACAATATTTGTTGGTGTAATTACAGAATTCGCAGCGCTTGGCTCAGCTGCAGGGATTCTTGCTTCAGCTGGCGCCTCATTAATAGCATATGTGATTGCCACCCAGCTATTCAATCTACCTTTTTCTTTTGATCCAAAAATTTGGTTGGTGGGTCCACTGGTTGGCGTCACTATTGTATGCCTAAGCGGTTGCTTGGCAGCACGCACTGCTGTTAATGCAAAACCAGCAGACTTTTTAAGAGAGGCTGCCAGATAATTTTATGAATATTTTCAAAAATTAATTAAAGTTCTTTTCGAGTTACAACCTGATTAAGTCGTTCGCCTCTAATAAAGGCTGCTATGTTCTCAGTTAATTGGTCTATTGCAGCTTGCCTCGCTCGCTTACTGCCCCATCCAATATGGGGAGTCAATATCAAATTAGGTTTATCGTAATCAAGTAGTGGATTTCCATCAACTGGAGGTTCTTTTGATAAAACATCAATAGCTGCAGCAGCTATTTCTCCAGAGTTTAAGGCTTCAACTAACGCATCTGGGTCCACTAAACCACCGCGAGCAGTATTAATTAATATTGCATCAGATTTCATCTTTTTAAATTCAGCCTCTGAAAACATTCCTTTGGTACTATCAGTTAATGGACAGTGCAATGAAATTACGTCTGCAAATTTTAATATATCTTCAAACAGAACACGATTGTTTTTTATTTCTAAGGTTCCTGGCCTAACTGATATCATTACCTCCATTCCAAAAGAACGAGCAAGATTTGCAACACCTCTGCCAAGCTCACCATATCCCACAATTCCAATTTTCATTTCAGATAACTCTCGAATTGGAAAAGACATTAAACAGAAATTTTCAGACTTCTCCCAATGTCCAGCACGAACTGCAGTGTTATAGTTTTGTAAGTTTCTTGTAAAATTTAAAAGACATGCAAATACATGTTCAGCAATAGATTGAGTACAGTAAGCACGTATATTGCAAACAGCAACACCATGATTTTTTGCTGCTTCAAGATCAACATTATCAGTTCCGGTTGCAGTGAGGCCAATAACCTGTAGCGAAGGGCAATTACTTAATAACTTTTCATCTAAATCAATCTTGTTAGTGAGTATTATGTTTGCATCTTTAATTCGTTCTGGTACTTGTTCATCAGTTGTAATGTCAAAAATTTCTAACTCTGGCAGAAGAGTCTTTAAACCGTCAATATTTAGCCCAGGTCCAAGCGTTAAAAAATCAAGAAATACTGCTTTCATATACCTACTCACTTAGAATTTAAATGAACTATAAATAATTAATGGACCATTCTAGAAAAGTAATAAATAAATAAATCTTTTTATCTTAACCGGTATTTTGAAGTGCTTGGGCTATTCCATTAACGCTTGCGAGCAAAGCATTAAATATACTTTCATCCTCATAATTAGACTTGCGCCAACGATCTAATAAATCCACTTGCATTAGACTCATTGGATCCACATAAGGATTTCTGAGCATTATTGCACGCTGTAAAGTGACATCATTGCCCAAAAGAGTCTCATGATCTGAGTATTTTAGTATTAAATTTTTAGTTAATTCAAATTCTGCTCTGATAGTGGGAAAGAATTCATTATGTAAATTTTCACCTGCAAGTTTAGAGTAAAGTTCAGCAATACCTAAATCTGATATAGCTAATACCATTTCAGTATCAGCTGCAAGTGACTTGTGGAAATACCACTGTCTAAACATTTCACTAAACTTATCTTCTCCAAATTGATCAATTGCTTTTTCCAATCCGCTACCAACTCCATACCATCCAGGAAGAACAAATCGGGCTTGCGTCCATGAAAACACCCAAGGTATTGCACGAAGATCACTAATGCCAGATTGGTGTCTACGAGATGACGGTCTTGAGCCAATTCGCATACGTTCAATTAAATCTATTGGGGTTGCTTTTCTAAAATAATCATAAAAATTAGGTGTTTCATAAATAAGTTTTCGATAAGCATGACGGCTTTCATTGGCGATAACATCCATTATTTGATGCCATTCTTTACGATCGTTAGTTTCATCTCTTGTAATTGAGGTCGCGAGAGCAACTGAGCCTGTTATCTGTTCTAATGTTCGAAGAGCAATACCGCGCAAGCCGTATTTTTCATTTATTATTTCGCCTTGTTCGGTAACTCTTAATCGACCTTTAATCGTTCCTGGCGGCGACCCAAGAACTGCAACATGAGTTTTGCTTCCACCTCGGCTAACTGTTCCACCACGGCCATGAAAAAATGTTAACTCAATACCTTTTTTCTCAGCTGTATCAACTATTATTTCCTGAGCGTTTTGTAGAGACCAACGAGCAGAAGCGAGCCCACCATCTTTGTTGCTGTCAGAATAACCAATCATTATCATTTGACGGTAATCACGCTGTTTTAAATGGTTTTGATATACACTTGAAGAAAGCAAAGATTTGAGAATATCAGGACCATTTTGCAAATCTTCAACGGTCTCTAGTAGAGGTGCAATATCAAGAGGCACACTACCACGCTTGTTATGCAATTCACCCCATTGAGCTAATAGCATGACAGAAAGAATGTCATCAGCACCTTGTGTCATACTGACAATAAATGGCCCAATTGCCTTCGGACCATATTTTCGACGACAAAAAGCAATTGCTTGAAAAACTGCAATTGTTTTACGTGCTTGTGTACTGAGGTTCATCGGAATACTTTCTCGTGACTCGATAGCCTCAGATATTTTTATTGCCCGTTCTTCTGCCGGCATTTCATTCCAGTTTTCTTCTCCAAGTATCTCACCGATAACATTTCGATGTACCTCTGAGTCTTGCCTAATATCAAGTGTAACCATGTGAAAACCAAAAGTATGAATTCGCCTTAATAAGCGCTCCACTACAAAAAGCCCTGCTTGTTCTCCCTTATTTTGAGCAAGACTATCAGCAATTAATTGAATATCATCGATTAGCTGATTAACCTTTTCATAGGGAAAAGCATCGTCATCATATGTATTTTGAAGGCGTTGTTGAATTAGGCGTAAAAATACCCTGTAAGGCATATCTCTGTGACGGGCAGGTACAGCATGATACGCATTAGGAAAAATACCTCTATACTCGTCGATCTTATCGAGCATATTTTGTCCAAATTTACAGTGGCCTGTTGATTGACTGAGTTTTACAGCAATGCCAGCACATTCTTTATAGTATAAATCAAGAATTAGTGATCGCTGACGCGCAAGTGTTGCTCTAATAGTTTTAGCATTTACATTTGGATTACCGTCCATATCCCCACCAACCCAAGAGCCAAAATGTAAAATGTTAGGTACTTCTATAGCTCCAATCTTTTCGCCATAAATACGATGAATAGCGTCATCAATACTTTCATAAAATGGTGGGATTGCTCTGTATAAAACATCAGTTACAAAAAATAATACATGCTCAAGTTCGTCAGCAACTGTCATTTGTTCTGAGGGGTGTTCATCAGTTTGCCATCCAGTAGTAGCAAGCAAACGTATATTTTGAAGAGCAGAATTTTTTTCATGGGGAGTTATCATTGGATTTAACAATGCAACTAAATGTTTTACGATATTTTGTTCTTTTCTTAAAATGGTCCTCCTTGTCGATTCAGTAGGGTGAGCTGTAAATATTGGCTCTATAGATAACGAGCTAAATAAATACTTGAGATCATCAATAGTCACACCTGAATCTTTTAATTTTATAAGTGCATCTTCAAGTCCGCTTGGCTGAAAATGATCAACGTCTCTTAGATATTCTCCACGTCGACGAATACGATGTACTTTTTCAGCCGTATTTACCATTTGAAAATAAGTAGAGAAGCTACGAATTACCTGAAGAGCTTTTCCAGATTCAAGGCCACTAACAAAATTAGCTAAATTATTGCCAGGGTGTTTATCATTTTCCCTGCGACTAATTGCCAACTGTCTAGAATTTTCAACAAATTGGTAAAGTTTTTCCCCGCTCTGTTCACGAATGAGATCACCCACCATAGCTCCTAATGTACGAACATCATCACGTAATGCCTGGTCTTTATCTTCAAACGTAATATCTTTACGGCGAAGAGATTTTTGAGTTTCTTTATTCATTTAATAAAAGCTTTTTAGTTATTCTCTAAAGTTTTCATATTGAAGTGGTAAATCAAAATTAGTGTTTTTTAAGATTGTAATTATTTCTTGCAAGTCATCTCGCTTTTTACCACTAACTCGTAATTTCTCACCCTGAGTTGATGTTTGAACCTTAATTTTTTTTTCTTTAATAATCTTTATGATTTTTTTTGCTCGATCATTATCAATGCCGCGTCTTAGTAAAATCTTTTGGCGAGCAATAACATTATTTAATTCTACATCCTGTTTTTCAAGGCAGGCAATATTTATACCACGCTTGGAAAGTCTCTGACATAAAATATCAAGCATTTGTTTGAGTTGAAAACTTGATTGTGAGTTCATTGTAATTTCCATATTTTCAATTTCAAATTTTGAATTTGAGCCTTTAAAATCAAAGCGTGTTCCAACCTCTCTGTTTGCTTGATCTACGGCGTTGATTACTTCTTGAAAATTGAAGTCACTCACAATATCAAATGAAGGCATATTTAATCCTTTTGTTATTTCTCAAATATTTTAGCTAAAAAATCTATATTTTAAAAAATTGCATGATAAACAGCGCTAAAAATATAAGATGTTAAGTAGATATTATTGAGTATTTGATAACACTATTGCTAAATAAAATAATCTTATTGATCTTAGTTTAGATTTTGTCGCTGTAATTGCTTTTTGTTAATTTTTATAGTTCTGATTATAAGTTTTTTAAAAATTTATTTGATAGTTTTCGTGATAGCAAATTACAATAATTATATCTTATTCATTGCTAATTGGGTGTGAATTAGGATACGGTTTATTGTCTCAATGGTTAAAGTTAGTGAGGCCATCTATTGCAAAATATAATACCTGACGCTCATGGAATAGCCGTATTAATACTGACGGTCATCGCGTTGATATTATTTACTCGAGATAATATTCCACTCGAATCTTCATCATTAGCCATTTTAATATTATTGGTTGCAGGATTCCAACTCGTACCTTATACGAAGGAAGAAGAAATTATTTTGAGCCCAATGCATTTTTTTGCAGGCTTTGGGAGTGAAGCATTAATTGCAATTTGCGCTCTTATGATGGTTGGGAAAGCTTTGGAAACCACGGGCTCCTTACAAACTTTGGCTGGGATAGTTAGCAAAGCTTGGGCTTCGAGACCTATAGCAGCACTTGCAATAACACTAATTGCAGGAGCTGTGCTAAGTGCTTTTATGAATAACACAGTGATTGTTATTTTATTGATGCCAATTCTAGTTGGCGCATCACTTAGAGCAAAATTTCCAGTTTCTGGTGTGATGCTTCCTATGGGGCTTGCTACTATTATCGGAGGTATGTCAACAACCATAGGCACATCAACAAATTTGTTAGTTGTTGGTATCTCTCGAGATATCGGTATGTACCAATTTAGTATGTTTGAATGGGTTCTGCCTGTCACTATTGTAGGAGGCGCCGGCTTATTATTTTTGTGGTTAGTTGGCCCAAAGTTGCTTCCAGATCGAGTAGCGCCCATGGCTGATACGTCTCCACGAATTTTTAGTGCACAATTGCATGTTAAGGAGGGAGGCTTTGCAGATGGAAAATCGCTATCAGAAGTCCTTGCTAAAGCAGATGGCGGTCTTCGAATAGATAAAATTCAAAGAACTGAATCATTATTTCTCGTAAAATTGCCATCGGTGATTATTCTTCCTGGCGATCGATTATTTGTTAAAGACTCTCCCGATAACTTAAAGCATTTTGAGCAACTTTTAGGCGCAACTCTATACAATATATCTGATAATGAGCATCCAATTAATGATGAAACACCTCTTAAAGCAGAAGGACAGCAACTTGCAGAGGTTGTTATTACGCGCGGGTCTCCATTGCATTTACGCAGTCTTACAGCCGCTAAATTTAATAATAGTTACGGCTTGTTACCATTAGCATTACATAGAGCAAGAACGGTGGACTCACAGGTAACGAATGATTTAAATTTAACTCGATTGCGTGCAGGCGATGTTCTTCTTGTTCAAGGATCTAGCGAAGCAATTAATCATTTGAAAAATAGTGGAACTATGCTGGTGCTTGACGGAACAACAGATTTACCACAAAGACATCATGCCAAAAGATCACTATTTATCATGGGAGGTGTAATTGCTTTTGCTGCACTTGGTTTTATGCCAATTGCGGTTAGTGCATTAGTAGGGCTTGGCTTAATGATTGCAACTGGCTGCTTGAGTTGGCGTGATGCAGTCGGAGCTTTATCAATTCCTGTAATTATGATTATTGTGACATCTCTTGCTCTTGGTAAAGCTTTAATGGATACAGGAATGGCATTTTATCTGGCTAATACTTTTGTAAATGTCGCGTCAGCATTACCAACACCAATGGTTTTAAGCGCTTTTATGTTACTTATGACGATTATGACAAATCTTGTGTCTAACACTGCCGCTGCGGCTATTGGCACGCCTATCGCAATTAGTATTGCGCAACAACTAGGGGTAAGCCCCGAGCCATTTATTCTTGCAGTATTATTTGGCGCAAACATGAGCTTTGCAACTCCTTATGGTTATCAAACTAATTTGCTTGTTATGAGCGCTGGAGGCTATAAATTTACTGACTTCTTACGTGTTGGCATACCGCTTACAATGATTATGTGGTGTGGCTTCTCAATAGTGTTGCCCATGCTTTATCAGCTCTGATTAATTTGATATGAGTTCAATCTTAACTTGACGCACGTAATAGCCACAGTAATACTGAGCGTTATGGATAAATTAAATATTTTAAATTGGTGGCCAAAGCCTACGAAAGAGAGGGCTTTTGTCTAAGTATTAATTAGGCTGAAAGAATACTTAAGCCCATCTTTGTTTCATTCAGAGATGGGTTTTTTTATGTAAAACCTAGTACTACCAGCGTGTGAGGAAAAAATGCAAGCACCTTTTGATATAATCGCTGACTTGGATACTCCAGTCTCAGCCTATTTAAAACTTGAATCACTTAATCCACGTTTTCTTTTAGAAAGTGTGGAAGGAGGGGAGCGGCTTGCTCGATATTCTTTTCTTGGCTTTGGAGATTCTCTAGATGTGCGCATAGATGACCGATGTATGACAATTGATGATGTTAAAGAAGCTCGCCCCTCAAATCAGCAACAATATCTTGACGTATTACGTCGTTGCCTAAAATTAGCACCAAAGCCCCAACCTGAGAGTGGTTTGCCGTTTTCAGGCGGATTAGTTGGTGTTTCTGGTTATGATATTATTCGATTATTCGAAAATATCCCTGGAAAAACTCTTAAGCAGTCACACATACCAGATGCTGCTTTTGTAGCAACCGCCTCTTTGTTGGTTTTTGATCATTTGACTCGAAGAGTTGCACTTCTGCATGATGGACCCGAGATAGAACGCGCTTCACTCAGAAAAGAAATTATCAAGTTATTACGTGGAGCTATTCCATCGGGCTCAAAAGATGCTTCTGTCTCGACAGCAGAGCCAAGTCTGTCAGAAGAAGAATTTTCAAATCGTGTTGAAAGATGTAAAGAATATATAGCTGCTGGTGATATTTACCAAATTGTTCTTTCTGTTTTATTTCGCGGTAAAACTGACATCGAACCCTTTGAAGTCTACAGGGCATTAAGACTCCTTAATCCCTCACCTTATATGTTTTTTTTCAATTTTGGTGATACCAAGGTAGTTGGTTCATCCCCAGAAGCGTTAGTTAAATTGAATCGTGAAATTGCATCTCTTCGGCCAATCGCTGGAACACTTCCGCGTGGCTCAACTGAAAAAGAGGATGAAGTAAATGCAAATAATTTACTAGCTGATCCAAAAGAATCAGCAGAGCACGTAATGTTGGTTGATCTTGCAAGAAATGATCTAGGTCGTGTAGCTGAAGCAGGTTCAATATATGTAGAGCCGTATCGCAAAATTGAGCATTACAGCCATGTCATGCATATAGTTAGTGGAGTTCAAGGTAAATTGGCATCCAATTTTGATCAATTTGACTTATTTGCTGCGACCTTCCCGGCCGGAACATTAGTGGGGGCTCCTAAAGTAAGAGCAATGCAAATCATTGAAGAAATGGAGCATATTGGTCGAGGTCTGTATGGAGGGACCGCAGGGTATTTTGGACTAAGTGGCGACATGGATCAGGCAATAACAATACGTACACTTGTTTTTTCTAAAGAAGATTATAGTTTTCAAGCAGGTGCTGGCATTGTCGCTGATTCTATTTCATCAAAGGAGTATCAGGAAGTGCTCGCTAAGAGTGCAATATTAAGAAGTGCACTTGAAATTGCGAAGGAAGGTCTCTAATGATAGATAATGTATTTAGTCACGTTCACATCTTATTGATCGATAATTATGATTCCTTTACATATAACCTAATGCAAGCATTTGCAGCGCATGGTGCTGAAGTTACGGTTTATAGAAATGATATGATTACCGTTGATGAAGGCCTTTCAATTGAACCAACACACTTAGTCATATCTCCAGGCCCAGGTAGGCCAGATGATGCAGGTGTATCACTAGATATGATTAGTGGTTTTGCAGGCAAGATTCCAATTTTGGGAGTCTGTCTTGGGCATCAAAGTATTGTACAACAACAAGGTGGTTCAATTGTTAGAGCCAAAAAATTGATGCATGGTAAATCTTCAAAGATTAAGCATGATGGCATGACGTTATTTGAGGGAATTTCCAATCCATTTGAAGTTGGTAGATATCATTCTCTGTGTGCCGAGACTTCTACACTACCTAAAACACTTGAAATAACTGCTCAAACAGATAATGGAATAATTATGGGTGTACGACATAAATCCTTACAGATTGAGGGAGTACAATTTCATCCAGAGAGTGTTCTTACACCTGAGGGTGAAAGGTTAATGATGAACTTTATGCAAATGGTGGCCCAGTGAGCAAAGAGCACACTTTATTATTAGAAGATCTTATTAAAGGAGCAGATCTAACAGAGAAGCAGGCTTCAAATTTGATGCATGCTCTAGCTAAAGGTGAATTATCATCGGCATTAGCAGGAGCTTTTCTTTCAGTCTTAAGGATGAAAGGAGAAACTGCAGATGAGATCCGTGGCTTTGCTTCAGCGATGCGAGAATTAGCTATTAATCCAAATATTCCGGATGGAAAACCGACAATTGATACTGTCGGCACAGGTGGTGATGGGTCAGGTAGTTTTAATTTATCGACTGGAACTGGATTATTGTCAGCAGCGTGCGGCTCAAGAGTTGTTAAGCATGGAAACCGCTCTGTTTCAAGTCTATCAGGCAGCGCTGACATGCTTGAAAGCTTGGGAATGACATTACCTTTGAATGAAAAAGATGCTGTTGATTGCTTAAACGAAATAGGCTTTACATTTCTATTTGCCCCTGTATTTCATCCAGCAATGAAAGAGGTTGTTCCAATTCGTGGAGCACTCTCAATTCGTACGGTTTTTAATGTATTGGGACCATTAACGAATCCTGCGGCACCACCTTTCCATTTGATTGGAGCTTACAGTAAAGATATTGCAAAATTAATGGCAAATGCCTTATCTGGCATGAAATTAGAGCGTGCCTTCGTTGTTCATGGTGAGTTGGGATGGGACGAGGCAACTCCCGCCGGAGACTTTTGGCTTTATGACGTTTCTTCAGGGCATGTTAAAGAAACCTTAAGAAGG